>ENA-ORUO01002889-ORUO01002889.1-human-gut-metagenome-genome-assembly--contig:-NODE-2889-length-12568-cov-2.282107_pt1 | contig 12568 bp, 8 predicted proteins | sample MGYA00242082_ERZ509215 | MGnify/ENA primary metagenome ERZ509215 (study PRJEB26280, sample SAMEA2338829) | human gut metagenome | biome: human gut; feature: human-associated habitat; material: faeces... | reverse complement strand
AATAAAATGGCAAAGTTAACAACCGCAGAGTTTATTGACGCTATCAAAGAGTTATCTGTATTAGAGTTAAACGATCTTGTAAAAGCATGTGAGGAAGAGTTCGGCGTATCCGCAGCAGCAGGCGTTGTAGTTGCAGCAGCAGCAGGCGATGCAGCAGCAGCTGAGGAGAAAGACGAGTTCGACGTAGAGCTGACAGAGGTTGGCCCGAACAAAGTTAAAGTTATCAAAGTTGTACGTGAAGCTACAGGACTTGGCCTGAAAGAAGCTAAAGAAGTAGTTGACGGTGCTCCGAAAGTCCTCAAAGAGGGTGCTTCCAAAGCAGAAGCTGAAGAGCTCAAAACTAAACTTGAGGCTGAAGGCGCTAAAGTTACTCTTAAATAATTTAAGCGTAAATCAGAATCTATGGACGCACGGCGGGATTTCCTGCCGTGCGTTTTTTTGAACTGAGTCCATACTTTGTGGCAATAAAGTTAAAAATTGCCGGAAGGTATGGTGATGCCATGTGGTATCAAAATGTAATTGCGACCGTGGAGATAAAATTGAGAATGTGATCTATTCATACAAGACATTTACGGAGGAGTATAAGGGCTAAATATCCTCATGACAGAAAGACTCCGAGAGTACAGAAAGAGAAAACGGGAGGAACGAAAAATGCAGGTACATTCCGTTCTGGAATCTTTACAGCAGGGAATCCTGATCTGCGATCAGCACAGCAGGATTGTGTTCTTCAATCAAGTCTACAGCGATTTCATCGGCGTTCCGCTTGAAACCGCGAAAGGTCATAAAATCACGGATTACCGCAAATCTGCCATTGCTCCGGAAGTCATTTGGAGCGGCATCCCGGTCGAGGGAATGGTGCGGAGAGAGGGAACGCAGGAATACTTTGCAAGTGTTTATCCGATCTGGGAAGAGCATCAGATCCGCGGAAGCATCTCAATTGTGACGAGTCTCGTACAGTTTGAAAAACGGGAATCAGAGGCTCACATGACGCTGGAAGAGCGGGTGCGCCGCTTTGAACGGCAGGAGATCCAAAATACGTTGTTGCTGTACGGACGGGATATGGAGGGGAAGCAAAAAGCGGCAAAGGAACTCGGAATTTCGCTGGCAACGTTATACAATAAAATCAAAGAATAAGACAGAAGGAGAATGAAATGCCGGAATTTCTGCAGCTTTGGGGCTTTGTGGTATTTTCTGCCTTTGCTGTAACAGAACTCACATAAAAGAGGGATCATGATTTCTAAAATTTTAGAAATTACGATCCCTTTTGTAGTATCTGCCCGGATATCGCATTACAATGATCTCAGATCAAAGAAAGCGAGGCCATAGAACATGAAAAAAATCAGAATCGGAAGCGGAGCAGGCTATGCGGGAGACCGCATTGAGCCGGCAGTGGAGCTGATGGAAAAAGGAAATCTGGACTACATTATTTTCGAGTGTCTGGCGGAACGCACCGTTGCGATCGGGCAGCAGGACAAAGAGAAAGATCCGTCGAAGGGATACAACCAGCTACTCGACTACCGAATGGAAAAAATTCTCCCGCTGATGGCGAAAAACAAAGTAAAAGTTATTACCAATATGGGAGCTGCCAACCCGGTATCTGCTGCAGAACGGACGTGTGAAATTGCCAGAAAACTGGGTGTCAGTGGATTGAAGATTGCCTGTGTGACCGGCGATGATATTACAGACGAACTGGATAAGTATGAAAATGAAAAAGTGCTGGAGGATGGCACGCTGTTAAAAGAGAAAAAAGATGTTCTGATTTCTGCGAACGTCTATATGGGTGCGGAGGGCATCACAAAAGCGTTGGAAGAGGGTGCCAATCTTGTCATTACCGGTCGCGTTTCCGATCCTGCACTGACGATCGGACCGCTGGTATATGAGTTCGGATGGAACATTGACGACAACCCGGATCAGATGGGACAGGCGGTTCTGGCAGGCCATCTGCTGGAGTGTGCCGGACAGGTGACAGGCGGCTATTTTGCGGATCCGGGCTACAAGGATGTGCCGGACCTGTGGAAACTTGGATTTCCGCTCATTGAGATTGACGAGACAGGCGCATTTACCGTGACAAAAGTCGAGGGAAGTGGCGGACTGGTGAGTGTGGATACCTGTAAAGAGCAGATGATCTACGAAATCCACAACCCAAAGGCTTACCTGACCCCGGATGCAACAGCGGACTTTTCAAAGGTGACGTTCCGGCAGATCGGGGAAAACCAGGTTCGCGCCGAGCATGCGACAACGCATGGAAGACCGGAAACTTTGAAAGTGAGTGTCGGCTACAAGGACTGCTTCATCGGTGAGGGTGAAATTTCCTACGGCGGAAGCAACTGTATGGCACGGGCGGAGCTGGCGGCGGAGATTCTGGAGAAGCGGATTGAACTGACAGGCATCGAGCTGGAAGAGTACCGTACTGATTTTATCGGATGCAATTCCCTGTATCGTGATGCAATTTCCAAGGAGATCGGAAGTGGAACTCCGTGTGAAGTGCGTCTCCGCGCCGCAGGCAGAACGAAAGACCGGAAAAATGCCGTTCTGCTGGCAAACGAGGTGGAGGCTCTCTATACCAACGGTCCCGCAGGAGGCGGCGGAGCAGTGAAACGGGTGTCCGAGATTGTCTCGGTCTGCTCAATTTTTGTGCCGCGCGATGCAGTAGAAGCAAAAGTTACATTCCGGGAGGTATAAGGCGATGAAATTAAAAGAGATTGCACATGCAAGAACAGGCGATAAAGGCGAGATCTCCAATATTTCGGTGATCCCATATGATGAGAACAATTATGAAATGCTGAAAGAAAAAGTAACAGAAGCACGCGTAGCAGAATACTTCCGCGAAATCTGCCACGGAAAAGTAACCCGCTACGAACTGGACGGAATCCATGCGCTGAACTTTGTCCTCGACAAGACACTCGGCGGCGGTGTCACAAGATCGCTGGCGCTGGACAAACATGGAAAGACACTCGGCATGGCACTGCTGGAAATGGAGGTTTAGGGCAATGGCAGAAGATTTTATGGCGGCAGTGGGAAAACGCGTGGAGGAACAGTTTGCGAAAAGCGGCGTTTCCGAAAGCTGTGCAGCATTTGAAAGAAAAGACAGCCAGATCGAGATGCGCGATGGTGTGAAGCTGCATACAATCTATTATTTTCCAAGGGAAGGCGGATCAGGAGAAAACAAGAAATATCCCGTCATCCTGACTCGTACCTGCTATCCGGGCAACGACCGTATTCACCGTGCCTATGGTGAGGGACTGGCGCGCAGAGGTTATGTGTATGTCTACCAGTATTGCCGCGGCAGAGAGCAGTCTGAAGGAAAATGGGAGCCAAACATCAATGAGCGGAACGATGGCATTGACACCATGGATTACCTTGTGGAGCAGCCGTGGTGCGAAATCTTAGGCTACTGGGGCCATTCCTACACAAGCATGACCGGCTGGGCGTTCGCTGATGCCGCGGAGGGGAAAGTTGCCGCAATGTTTCTGGAGGACTATGGAACGGATCGTTTTGTATCAGCCTACGAGAAGGGCTGCTTCCGCCACGATATCCTGACCGCATGGTCGATGGAAAATGCGGAAAAACCAGTGAATGCTGACTATCGTGAAAGCTGCCGTTACCTGCCGCAGATTGAAGTGGACGAGGCGCTGTGGGGACAGCGTGTTCCGTCCTACCGCGAATACATCACAAGCCCGAGCCCGGATGCGGCACTCTGGCAGACGGGCTGGTGGAAACAGTTGCGGGAAATTCCATCAAAAACGAAGGTTCCGATTTATCTTTTAAGCGGCTGGTACGATCATCACCACGGCAGCAGTATGAAAACGTGGGAGCGGCTGAATGAGGAGACGAAACAGCACAGCTGGCTCGAAATCGGCGCCTGGAACCACTTTTTCCAGATCTGCCTCGAGGGCAAAGAGGTGCTGCACCCGCAGAATGAAGAAATTCCAAAGATGCTGGAATGGTTTGAGCTGACGCTGAAACAAAAAGAAATCCCAACACAGCGGATCCGTGCCTATGAGATCGGCTCAGACCGTTGGATTGATAGCGTGTCCGACGGACTGGGAGAAAAAGGAACTGCGGGAAGCATGACGCTGTATCTGGATGAGAAAACACTGCGGGAAGACGCGCCGGAACAGGAAAAAACGAGAAACTACACGTTTGACCCGGCCACTCCCGTCGAGAGCATCGGAGGAGAAGCCCTTCTGCATACGATGCCGCAGATCGGCAGTCATCTCCAGCCGGAACCGGACTATCGTGAGGATGTCCTGAGTTTTGTATCAGAACCGCTGGAAGAAACTTTCACGCTGAACGGAAAAGCTTCCGTCCGTCTGTTCGTGGAAAGTGACTGTGAGGATACGGCATTTACCGCTAAAATCATGGAGGTAACGCCGGAAGGAAAAGCGTACAACATTCGTTCCTCGATTGCAACATTGGAGCAGGGAAAAACGGAGGCCGGAGCCTATGAGGCGGGCAGCGTGGCAGAGGTACAGATTACTATGTGGAATATTGTATACACGATTCCAAAGGGTTCCCGCATTCGTGTAGATGTTTCCTCCTCCGACTTCCCGCAGTATCATGTTCACAGCAATCAGAAAGGGCTGTGGTCGGAAAAAACGGAGAATAAAATTGCACATCAGACCATTCATATGGGCGGAAAAGCTGCTTCCTGCGTGATTTTGCCGCTGATGAAAAAACAGTGAGCCGTAACGGTAAAGCGGACATCGGGAAAAATCAAAAAGAAAAAGTAGCATAATCCATTCTTTTGTGATATAGTGGAAACACTATAGGTTTTGCGGTAAACCTAAAGAACGGCCCGCATTATAAAAGCAAAATGAACAGGAGAAAAGCAATGGAGAAAAAGTGGTGGCACAAAACGGTTGGATACCAGATTTATCCGAAGAGTTTTCAGGATACCAACGGGGATGGCATCGGAGATCTGAAAGGCGTGATCCGTCATCTTGACAAAATAGAAAAGCTGGGAGCCAATGTCATCTGGCTCTGCCCGGTGTTTGCATCCCCGATGGTGGATAACGGATACGATATTTCCGATTACATGGATATCGACCCGTCGTTTGGAACGATGGAGGACATGAAGGAGCTGATCGCGGAGGCAAAAAAACGCGGCATCCGCATCCTGATGGATCTTGTCGTGAATCATTCCTCTGACCGGCATGCGTGGTTTCAGGCGGCACTCCAAGATCCGTTTGGAAAGTACGGAAAGTATTATGTGTTCCGGGAAGGAAAAGACGGCAAAGAGCCGAACAACTGGCGGTCGATTTTTGGCGGCAGCGCATGGGAGAAAGTACCGGGATATGATAACCTGTATTACCTCCACATCTTCACAAAAGAGCAGCCGGATCTCAATTGGGAGAATCCCAAATTGCGGGAAGAAATTTATGAGATGATTTTAAAATGGATGGATCTGGGACTTGGCGGATTCCGTCTTGATGCGATCAGCCATCTGAAAAAGAATTATCAGTACACCAACCTTCCGCCGGATGGACCGGACGAGTACAATATGGCGTTCGAGTATTTCAACAATGTAGACGGTCTTGCCGATATCTTGTGTGAAATGAAGGAGCGCACCTTTGCGCCGACCGATGCGCTGACGATCGGAGAGTACGATCACATGGGACCGGAGGATGTGGAGGATGTGATTGGGGAAAACGGCAGTTTCTCGTCCGTTTTCGATTTTTGTCACACCCTCGACAATGTGCGTAATCCGAAATGGGGCAATACCGTGGCGCTGTTTGACGATTATCGCGATCAGCTTTTTGCGGCACAGAAAATCGTGGATGGCCGCGGCATGCTCTGTAATTTCCTTGAAAATCATGACAAACCGCGCAGCATCGACCGGTTCCTGATGCCGGAGGATCAGAACCTCTACAGCGAAAAAATGCTTCCGGTCACTAATTTCTTCCTGCCGGGTATTGTGTTCCTGTATCAGGGACAGGAAATCGGCATGCGCGACGACCCGAAACAGTCCATTCAGGGATTCGTCGATAAACCGACCTTTGCTATTTACGACCGCCTGATTGCCGAAGGAAAAACGGATGCGGAAGCGCTCGAGCAGATCAACTGCGAGAGCCGCGAGCACAGCAGAACTCCGATGCAGTGGGATGCATCTGCCGAGGCGGGATTCACAACAGGTACGCCGTGGTTCCCGGTGAATAAAAACTATACGGAACTGAACTATGAGGCCGAGGAAAAAGATCCTGATTCCCTGCTGTGGTTCTACCGCAAAATGGTGGCAGTAAGACGACGTGAAGATCTGGAAGAAACCTTCCTCTACGGAACGCTGATTCCGGAATACGAGACGGTAAGCGGCGTTCTGGCGTACCGCAGGAAGGATGAGAAGAATAATGTTCTGATCCTTACTACTTCTCTTGCGGATGGCATTACATTGCCATTTACAGATACAATCGAAGAAGTACTTCTGAATAACTATGACACCTGCGAGGCAGGCGAGGAAACGATCCGTCTGCAGCCGTATCAGTGTCTGGTGCTGAAGGTGAAGGAATAATTGCAAAAACTAAAACAAAAACCGAAAAATCGGTCCCACAAAAGGAGAAGATCTTTTTGCGGGACCTTTTTTGTGGTACAATACAACAAAAAAAATCTATCATGAGGTGTGAAATGGAAAGAGACGAAGACATAATGATGAGAGGAACAAAACAGGAAATGCCGGGATTCCGTTTTCGGCTACTCCGGCCGGAGAAGAAACGGGAACTGTGGAATCCGGATTTTGAACTTTTATTTCTGCTTCGTGGGAGTGGAAGAGTCAGCTACGAGGACGGGGAAGTTCACAATCTCCCGATGGGATCTATCTTTGCGATCAACCGGTTTCAGATCTGTGACCTGGATCTGGACAAAGACGGACTTGCCCTGTCGCTCTGCGTTTCAGCGGAGACGATTGCTTCATTTCACATTAAGCTGCTGAAATGTGAAGTCAAATGTCAGTCGTTTTTCTATATGGAAGATCAGCAGGAAAAATTTGATTTGATCCGGCGGGATATGGCACGGATCTTTCTTGAGATGTACAAGAATAATGAGGAACAACCGATCTATATGAGAAGCCGTGTGACGGCGCTTCTGGAGGATCTGCTTTCTTACTTTACATCCGGGGAAAAGGTGGAACAGGGCCGGGGCGGAAGGGAACGCATTCAGCGGGCATCAGACTATATTCTGCAGCATTGGCGGGAAGAGATTACGCTGGAGGATCTGGCGGATCATCTTTATCTGAGCCGTGCCTATATTTCACGGAGCTTTCCGCAGTATTTCGGTGTATCATTTCGGGAGTACGTGACGCAGGTGCGTCTGGCGCATGCCGTACAGGAAATGCACAGCGGCGCAACGCTGACGGAGATTGCCTATCACAATGGATTTGTCAATGAGACGGCGATGATCCGCGCATTCCGCAAATACCGCGGTATGACACCGAGCGAATACCGGAAGCAGATGGAATATACAGTAAAACAGCGTGAAAAGAAAGGAAAAGAGCGGGAAGAGGCGGCGGGAGACCATGATATTTTCCAGAGTCTCCTGCAGTATGCAGCGGTCACGGAGCAGGAGATTGAGACGACAAATGAGAGTGCCGTTTCCGTGACGGTGGCAGTAAACGGACGGAAACCAAGAGTGGCAGGCCACTGGAAGCGCGTGATCAATGCTGGCTATGCGGCAAGTGTGCTGAACCGCGAGGTGCAGGATGAGCTGGAACAGCTGGTGCAGGAGCTCGGCTATGAGCTGATCCGCGTAAAAGGAATTCTTGATGATGATATGTGCGTATTTCGGCGGAATATGTGGGGCGAGATTCAGTTCTGCTGGAACTATATTGATGAGGTGATCGATTTCATCCTTTCCACGGGAGCGAAGCCGTTGCTGGAATTCGGCCATATGCCGTTGCTACTGGCAAAAACAGACCCGGGAAGAACGATGCGTCCGGCGCTAAGCAGCTCTCCGCGAGATCTGGCTGAGTGGCGCATGCTGATTAAAAACCTGATGGAACATCTAAGGGAACGGTATGGAATCAACCAGATGCGGCGCTGGATTTTCAACCCGTGGATCAGCGGAGACGTGCTCACGATTGATGGAGGAGATGAGTTCTTTGGGACGTGGAAAGCATCGTACGAGGAGATGAAACGTGTGAGCCCGGATCTTGTAACATGTCTTTCCTTTGGTCTTGGACCGGAGGAACATCTCAAAGCCTTTATCGAAACTATGAAGGAAAAGGAATGTGTGCCGGAAATTTTTGCATTTCGCTCGTTTGGCACGGTGATCTATGGAGAGGAAGAGGAGAAAATGAATCTGATCCAGAACAACGAGAGCATCAATATGATTGTGAGCCGCGACCCGGATTTTCTGCGGAACCGCGGGGAGAAGGTAAAAGGTCTGCTGCAGAAGGCTGGGCTTGGTGCACTGCCGGTTCTGGTGGATGAGTGCAGCAGCAACATCTGGCAGAGGGATCTGTGCAACGATACCTGTTATAAAGCGGCATGGCTGTTTAAAAATCTTCTGGAAAATGAAGAGGCGCTGCAGGGAATTGCGTATTTCTCGGTCAATGACCGTTTGGATGAAGTATTTCCGGCGCGGGAAACGTATCATGGAGGTTTTGGGCTGTTCACGATGAATGGCATTCCAAAGGCGGTCTGCACTGCGCTGCGGCTGCTCGGCAGAATGGGATCTCGTCTGGTGAAGCGTGGGGACGGCTATTTTATCAGCACGGAGCCGGAGAAAAACCAAAGCCAGATTTACCTGTACAACTATGTTCACTACGATATGCTGTACCGCTACCGCCATGCCGTGAATATTTCCCGCACGGACCGTTACCGCGTATTCAATATGGGGGAAATCCGGACCTTTTCAGTGAAGCTGACCGGACTGGAACCGGGAAAATATTGCCTGCGGCTGTATAAAGTGACGAAAGAGCACGGCAGCAGCTACGATGCGTGGGTGCGGATGGGAGCTCCGGAGCGGATGAACCGGATGGAGCGCGCGATGCTGTGCCACAGTGCGGACCCGGAATACCGTGTCTGGGAGCAGGAAACCGACCCGGAAGGCAGCCTCACGGTGCAGGAACGCCTGGAGCCGCACGAGACGGCGCTGATTGAGGTGGAGCAGATTCTGTAAAATCTTCAAAAAATTGCACTCGCGGTGGGAGAATACAGAGAAAGAGTGGAAAAAAAGCAACAATATAAGAAGATCTTGCGGTAATTCGAGTAGAAAAGGACGAAAATATTGTTTATACTGAAAACAACATAAATGCTAAATTCTACAGAAAAGAGGTATTTCAAAATGGGGAAAATATTTGATTACGATGGCGTGCCGGTGCTGCATACCACATCCGGCGATTTAAAAGGTTATTTTTATGACGGTGTTTACATTTACAAAGGAATTCCGTATGCATACGCAGACCGTTTCCAGATGCCGGTTCCGTCCAAATGGAATGGCGTAAAAGACGCAACAAACTATGGTTTTGTATGCCCGCTCCAGAATCAGGATACACCGAACGGCGAGCTTATGGTTCCGCACCGCTACTGGCTGCCAGTCCTTAAATATCTGGACAAACAAACTCGATCCGGAAGCCAAAAAACCGGTTCTCGTATGGTTCCACGGCGGTGGATACGCAGCGGGATCTTCCATTGAGCAGGTTGCGTATGACGGCGTCAGCATCGCAAAGAAAGGTGATTCGATTCTTGTTTCTGTCAACCACAGACTGAATATTTTAGGATATCTGGATCTGTCTCCGTTTGGGGAAAAATACAAAAACTCCGCAAACGCAGGCCACGCCGATATGGTAGCAGCCCTGCAGTGGGTACATGACAATATCGCCCTGTTCGGCGGCGATCCGGAGAATGTAACCATTTTCGGCCAGTCCGGCGGCGGAATGAAGGTGATTGACCTGATGCAGATTCCATCAGCAGACGGCCTGTTCCAGAAAGGCCTTGTCATGAGCGGTGTGATGGAAGGGGATCCGCTCGGCGCAGGAGAAAAAGACGGAACAGAGATTGTCACGGCAATGATGAAAGAGCTTGGCTTTGATGATGTGGCGCAGCTGGAAACCGTACCGTATCCGCAGCTTGCCGCAGCATATGCAAAGGTATCCCCGGCTATCGCACAGAATGGCGGCTACATCGGCGGCGGCCCGAAAAAGGGCGATTACTTCTGCGGAAATCCATTCGACGCAGGCTTCCGTGAGCATGCACATCAGATTCCGATGATGATCGGAACCGTATACGGCGAGTTCGCAACGTTTGCACCGGCAGCTTATGATAAGAACAAACTGACAGCGGAAGAGATTCTGGAAATCCTCAAAAAGGTTTATGGAGACAATGCCGAAAAGGTTCTGGACGCTTTCAAAGAAGCATATCCGGAGAAGAACGGTGTAGATGTTCTTGCGATCGACCGCGCAATGCGTGAGCCTACCGTAAAACTTGCCAAACTGTTCGCAAAAGGCGGCGGCAAAGCATATCTCTACAACTTTGCCCTGGAATTCCCGTTCCAGAACGGCAAACCGGCATGGCACTGCTCCGACATCCCGTATTTCTTCGGCAATAGCGATCTCGTAGAAATCTGCGGAATCCCGGATGTCAGTGATAAACTGGAAAGCGAAATCTTTGGCGCCCTGCTCGCCTTTGCAAAGAACGGAACCCCGGATCACGAGGGACTTCCGCACTGGCCGGAAACAGAAGCAGAGGATGCGGATACCATGGTATTTGATAAAAAGACCGAAGTAAAACACAACTATGACGATAAAGTCTTTGCGGAAATCAACAAAGTTCTGAAGCCATGGAGCTTTATGGACATGATGACCGACAATATTCAGCATTAAAAGGAACAGTTCAATGCGGCATAAGCGGAATCTGGATCGGATTGCGAATATCCGCTTTGACAAATAAAAAAAGCCGCCTGTTTGATTTGACAAATAAAATCAAACAGGCGGCTTTTTTCTGAAAATTCAGTGTTTTCAATCACATCTAAAGTACTATTCTAACAGGGTCCTGGCGGAAAAACCAGTAAAAAACAGATTGTACTGAAAAAAATACAATCTGTTTTGTTGACACACTTGAAAAAACATGATAATCTAGAAAATGCACTATTATGGCAAGATATGCCTACTAGTCTAATCTTAAAAGCACGAAAAAGGCATGAGCAGTAATAAATCAAATACACAAGGGGTGAAACGGTCAATGGAAAAAAACAGAATACGTCCTATTACAAACGGTAAAAGTATGCGGATGAGCTACCAGAGACAAAAAGAAGTATTGGAAATGCCCAACTTGATTGAGGTTCAGAAAGATTCCTATAACTGGTTCCTTGAGGAAGGTTTAAAGGAAGTATTTGCTGATATCTCTCCGATCACTGATTACAGTGGCAAGTTGAGCTTGGAATTTGTGGACTTTACTTTGTGCGAGGATGATGTGAAATATTCCATCGAGGAGTGCAAAGAAAGAGACGCAACTTATGCAGCACCTTTAAAAGTAAAGGTGAGATTGTACAATAAGGAAAACGACGAAATTAAAGAGCATGAGATTTTCATGGGAGATTTGCCGTTGATGACAGCAACCGGTACCTTCGTAATTAATGGTGCAGAACGAGTTATTGTCAGTCAGTTAGTACGTTCCCCTGGTATTTACTATGCGATTGCTCATGACAAACTTGGTAAAAGACTGTTTTCTTCTACCGTAATCCCGAACAGAGGAGCATGGCTGGAATATGAAACAGATTCCAATGATGTCTTCTGGGTACGTGTAGACAGAACAAGAAAGGTTCCGATTTCTGTTCTGATTCGTGCTTTGGGAAAAGGAACCAACGCAGAGATCACAGAACTGTTTGGTGAGGAGCCGAAGATTCTGGCAAGCTTTACCAAAGATACAGCAACCTGCTATGAAGAAGGTCTGTTAGAGCTGTATAAAAAAATTCGTCCGGGTGAACCGCTGGCAGTAGACAGCGCAAGAAGCCTGATCACAAGCATGTTCTTTGATCCGAAACGGTATGATCTGGCTAAAGTAGGTAGATATAAATTCAATAAAAAACTGCATCTGAAAAACCGTATCAGCGGTCATGTACTGGCTGAAGACGTAGTGGATACTACCACAGGTGAGATCCTGGCAGAAGCAGGTACAGAAGTAACAAAAGAACTGGCAACTTCTATCCAGAATGCGGCAGTTCCGTTTGTGTGGATTCAGACAGAAGAAAGAAATGTAAAAGTTCTGTCCAACCTGATGGTAGATCTGACCGCACATGTAGACTGTAATCCGGAAGAACTGGGTGTTACAGAGCTGGTATATTACCCTGCACTGGAACAGCTGATGGAAGAATATGAAGATGCTGATGAACTGAAAGAAGCCATCAAACATCATATTCATGATCTGATTCCGAAACACATTACAGAAGAAGATATTTTTGCTTCTATTAATTACAATATGCATCTGGAATACGGCATTGGAAATGACGACGACATCGACCACTTAGGAAACCGTCGTATCCGTGCGGTCGGAGAATTGCTGCAGAACCAGTACCGTATCGGTATGTCAAGACTGGAGCGTGTTGTTCGTGAAAGAATGACAACACAGGATCTGGAGGG
>ENA-ORUO01002881-ORUO01002881.1-human-gut-metagenome-genome-assembly--contig:-NODE-2881-length-12589-cov-2.601005_pt1 | contig 12589 bp, 10 predicted proteins | sample MGYA00242082_ERZ509215 | MGnify/ENA primary metagenome ERZ509215 (study PRJEB26280, sample SAMEA2338829) | human gut metagenome | biome: human gut; feature: human-associated habitat; material: faeces... | reverse complement strand
TAAACCAAATCATACAAATTGTAAATAATATCGTTAACATTGTTCTACTCCTTCTGCCATCATTTCATAAATGACTATATATTATTGCTTTCTTTGATTTTTCTGAGACGAAATCTGAAACATTTCTGACACCTATTTCTGGCTGAATTCCGGATTTTTATCTATCTTTTCTATCTGTCGGATTCTTTTATCCTTTACTCCGTATTCATCCTGCCACCCCTTTTCTTCTTAATTCCCAGAGTACGTTTGAAAGATGCTCTAATCTCTTAATTGTTGTTTTCATTATATCAGACTTATTTTTTCAAATATACATTAGACTTGTTGATTTGCAAATGTCTAATCCTCAAATTTTGAGAAATAACAATTTAATTCATTAAGTAACAGACGACCTTCCAAAAAAGGAGAGGGTAGAAAATGCTCAGTAGTCGCTGCGAGCATTTTCGATGCTATCCTGCTTCGCAGGTTCGTCTGTCTTAACGAATTAAATTTTTACTTTCCTCTTCACTGTTGGTCCGATTCCACTACCTTTTTTCTTTGCAAGTATGGAATTAATATATAATCCATTTGTTTTTGGCACATTTTTCTTTAAGGTTACTGTTACTTTATATCTGGTGTAAGTATATCCGCCCGTATAATATCCTCTGATCCATGTGCTTCCGTTCCAGTGACCTGTATGATATCTTCTTGGAACATGCACCTTCTTAAATTCCGATGTCTTTATGGATTTAATCTTTGGCTTTGTTTTTGATCCGGTCTTAGCAGTAATTGCCGGGCTTGCTTTTCCATAGCTGTTTCCAGACTGTATAATTGTTCGGAACTGATAGGAAGTTAATGCTTTCAGGTTTTTAACGGTCACTTCTGAAGATGGAGAGACTGTGTTGGATGGAATAACTGTTTTTACTGTCACCCATTTCGTTCCTTTTTTCTGCTGTAAGTGAATCTTTGTTCTTTCTCTTCTTGAATAAGCAAATGTGATTTTGGCACTGTTATAGGTTGTAATTGCTTTGGTTGGTTTTGATGCATTTGGAATAGTGATTGTTACGTAGAAATCGGCTTTAACACCATTTGTTGTTGTGACGGTAAAACATCGCTGCCTTCCTACACCTAATACATCATAAAAACCACCTTTTATAGTCTGACTGTTTTTGTATAGATTTGTATAATTGCCGATTAGGCAGTTAAACTTTTTCTCTACATTCAGTAATTGATCATCACTGTTTTCCGGTATTGTCTTTGCTACAACTTGAAATGATGTAAAATTTGTTTTTGAACCGTCCACTGTGACCGAGGCTGGAGAAAAACGAATTCCTGTCGCATGAATCCATTTGCGTCCACCAAACTGGATATTATAGAGGAAACCTCCGCCCATATAATAATTGGCCGCCTTAATATCAACTTCAATAATATAAGTTCCTTTTTCAAACAGCTTTGTATCTGTTGTCTTTCCAGAGACATCCATCTTAAAAATCTGTTGTCCGGAAATATCATAGATTGTTGCCACCGGCTGGCTTCCCAGGTTTGCTTTGCAATAATAATTATATGTAGCATTGATATAATATTTATCATCTAATGTCAATTTATAATAATGCTTCTCTGCATTCCCACTTCCTGTATATAAGCCATTGAATTTTGTTCCAAAAGAAACTGGTGTTGCAGTTGCAGATGAATTCCCCTGTTTAGTAATCGTATCATCAAGGGTCTCCACCTTGGCTGTTAATGTTACTCTACATGATTGAGAAGCGAAGGAATCATACTTCATTGTTACAGCATTTCTTTACCCCGGATATAAATATACCACGTTTTTATTCCAGCCATCATCAAGTCGATTCTTTGCTATATCATACCCTGCCACATTAAGTGTCAGGTAGTTGGCTGTAGAATTAGAGCCTCCTGTCCAGGAAAAACTGTAAGTAACTTTCATAATCTTATCCGACGTATTCGCCGTTTCGAAAGTTCTACTGTCTCCTTTACTCATGGAAAACGCAGGTAACGAATTGACAGATCCATCTTTCTCAATCTTAAATGTATTTGGCGAAGCTGCCTGTACCTTTTCTCCTCCAAGGATTGCCCCCAATGCCACTGCCATGATCACAGAAAGCATCAGGCATAGAAATTGTTTCCATAAACTTTTCTTCATATGTCTCAACCTCCTTTGCATTGATAAAATACTGTTTCTTCTGGTTTTATTTTATCAATTTCAAGGTTTTGACACATCACTCAAACGAGTACTTTTTAGCTATCACACTCTAAAATCCACGGATTACCAGACCGCTTTCTCTTGCCACAACTGCCAACTGGGTTCTTGATGTAAATCCGGTCTTTTGCAGCATACTTTTGATATGTTTTTTAACTGTATGAATTGAGATATCCAGCCGCCTGGCAATAATATCATCGGTATCCCCGCTGGTCAGTTCTCGCAATACTTCCAGTTCTCTTGAGGTAAATTCCACACTTTTTGCCAGTCCCAGATCTAAAGTTGGTGTGTTGTCCGGATAAATGGATTCCCCTGTCATTGTGCGGTCCATTAATTCAAGCAGCCTGTCTTCTGATGGATCTTTATACCAGAAACTATCGATGCCGCCTTCTCTTGCCCGATTGATAAAGTTACATTCTGGCTGACTGGTCGCTATAATAATCTTGATATCCGGATAGTTTTTCTTAATCTTTGCCGCCGCTTCTAACCCACTTGCATGCAATGCAGTACAGACATCCATCAAAATCAGATCAATTGACTTTGTCATACAGTAGAACTCTGCCAGAGATGCGCTTTCGATTGATGCAGCCAACTGATAACGTCCGCTTCCTTTCATAATGATTTCAAACAATTTTCTTGCCATTGGGTCATCTTCCACGATTAATACATTTATCATAAAAAGTCCCCTCTTTCTCTTTTGGTAATATGATTTTTAATATAAAATCCATCTCAGTAATAACTTTCATACTTCCTCCCATATTTTCAATACGTTTTCGGAGGGATGACAAGCCCCCTCCTTCCCGTACCTCATGATTTTTATTTTTTTCATTTTTAAAATCAATGATATAACTATCTGAGGTTTCACTGATACTAATCCACAATTTGTCTGCTCTGGCATGGCGCACCGCATTCGTCAAAGCTTCCGCTCCTGCTACTACAATCATTTCCTGCACTTTTATTTCTTGTGGAACCTGTCCTTCTATAAGAATCTGAACTCCGGCGGATTGGGCTGCATCGAGCAAATATTGCAAAGCATCACTTTTCTCTTCTTCCTGAACTTCATGACGTAACATTGCCACGGAGTGTTCCCATTTTTTCAGGATCTGTGCAATATCCTTTTCCCTTTGTTTCTGAAGTTTTCTCCTATCTTCCTCCGACTTTTCTATACGTTCCTGCCGCTTTTCCGCATCTTCCTGCAATCTCTCCGTATCTTCCTGCCGCCTGTCTGCAAATCTCTGCAGCAGAAAATATTTTGTTGCAATTAAGTTCTGTCCGATTGCATCATGAATCCTCATTTTTAATGACAGTCGTTCCTGTTCTTTTGTTAATCCTTCTAGCTGGTTTCCGTATTCTCTGAGTTTCTGATTCATAATCTCAAGATTATGATTTTTTACCTGTAGTTTATCATACAACTCGTATAATTGTGTGGAATCCGTCGCTGTCAGCTGAATTGCATTCTGCCCCTGCATCTGAATAACTTCCTGACGGAATACCCAGACTGTACCATCTTCCAGAAGAACAACGGGAGTTTTATCGGAAGATAAAAAACCCCTGCAATAATCGGAATCACTGGCGCAATAATCCTTTTATGTTTCCCCGGCACATGACTTTTCTTTAATAGCAACAAAATAAAAGCAACAATCTCAACCGCCATCCACGCAACAACCAGGAAATATCCTGTTCCATACCGATACGGTATATCCGCACCTGCAATTCCACCAATAAAATCAAATACAAAAAAATGATAGTGGTTGGTCATTACCATAAGAATTAAGAATATATTATGGAGATACAATAAACGAAAAATCTTCGGCACCGTATAATATTCCACTTCACCAAGACACTACGCAACAAAAATCGCCATCAACGGAATACATAACATTGGAATATAAAATGCATACCAGCAAAAGGCCCTTGCCGGATCCAGCCCCTCCAAAAACAGATATTTACACGTCCTAAGAAACATCCAGAACAACAAAAGTCCGTCAATCGCCAGAGGGTAGTGCCGAACACTACTATGCAACACACGTTTCCTGATGGAAACACCCCACGCAATAATCAGTCCGATATAAATTCCGGAACGCAAAATACTTACTCCCATATTTAAAGGCCCTGTCACAATATCATAACGCGCAATCATACGACTGACCATTGCACAAATCACAAGCACAACAACCAGAATCATTTTTCCATATCTATTCAAGCCCCTCACCCCGTCTCTTATCTTCTTCATACCCTCTCTCCAAATTTCATCTTTATAATACCATTTTTAACAATTTAATTCATTAGCACAAACAGACGAAAATAGAAAAAATCCAATATAGAAAATGGACAAATAGTCGCGGACGCAGAAAATGCTCAGCCGCATTTTTGCTGCTCCGATAGTCCATTTTCTATAGTGGCCTTTTTCACGGGTCTGTTTTCTGGCTAACTTTTTCAGTGGGCGTCTACCTTGCCTGCGGCAAACCAGAATTTTTGCAAAACCATTGACTTTTCTGTTAAATTATGTATATTATATAGATGAAGAATCTTTCAACATATATCAGAATGGAGGTAGCGCATATGCCAGATTCTACGATGTTACAATCAAAAGATTTGCAGGAACGCTACGAAAGATATAAAGCTAAGATAAAGAACTTTACGATAATGAATGATATCTTCATGCGGAATGTATTGAAGAAAAAGGAATGTACAGAATACATCTTACAGGTTATTATGGAAGATGAAGGGATTACGGTTATTGACCAGACTTTACAGAAAGATTATAAAAACCTGCAGGGGCGTTCTGCCATTTTAGACTGTGTGGCAAAGGATACCAGCAACAGACAGTTTAATGTGGAGATTCAGGGTGATAATGAAGGGGCTTCCCCTAAGAGGGCTCGATACCACTGCGGTTTATTAGATATGAACATCCTGAATCCCGGAGAGTCTTTTGATGCTCTTCCGGACATCTATGTCATCTTTATTACCAGAAATGATATATTAGGCTTTCATTTACCAATCTATCATATTAATAAAGAAGTCATCGAAACCAAAAAGCCATTCGATGACGGACAACATATCATCTACGTGAACGCAAGCAGAAGAGATTCTACAGAATTAGGTCACCTGATGCATGATCTGCACTGTAAAGATGCCAGTGAAATGTATAGCGATATCCTGTCTACAAGAGTACGGGAATTAAAAGAATCTGAGAAGGGAGTGGAGGAAATGTGTAAAGAATTAGAAGAAATTTATAATGAAGGGGAACAATCCGGTGTACAAAAAGGTATACAAAAGGGTGAATTAAAAAAAGCAAGAGAGACTGTCTTTGCCCTTCTTGAAATGGGTATGCCTTTAGAACAAATTACAAAAGCAGTAAAAATCCCGCTGACAACTGTTCAAAGCTGGATTGCGGAAACAAAATTCTAATTTGCCAGTGTAGCTGACGGGGAGATAAACAGACGCCCCAGCCATAGCACAGCCCATCGAAAGCAGAGAATCTATAAAATTGTGACTTGGAGCAAGCTCTTAATACGAGCGCGGTAAGCGAATATTAAGAGTGCAGGGATACGGAACAATTTTATAGATTTTCTGCTTCCGATGGGCGTCTACCTTTCCTGCGGCAAAATAGAATTTATTTTTTTATCTTGATTTTTACGCTCTGTTTTTTGCCACTTCCATCCGTTGCCATAGCGGTAATCTTAACAGTTTTGCCCTTAGCATTTTTCTTCGTTTTCACAATTCCCTTGGCATTTACTGTGGCATACTTTGTATTGCTAGATGTCCAGCGAAGCTTTGTATTCGCCTTCTTGGTGGCGGTGACTTTGGCTTTTAATTTTAGTTTTTTGCCTGCCTTTACGGATTTGCTTCCTGTAATCTTGACTTTCTTTACGATTCCTTTCATCGATGTGATCTGCCAGGAGGCGGACTTTCTGCTACCATCGGTTGCGGTTGCTGTAATGGTTACCTTTTTACCGCCTGTGTTTTTCTTTAAGGTAACTATGCCGCCCTGTGTTACGGTGGCAACCTTTGTATTACTGGATTTCCATGTTAGCTTCTTGTTGGAGGCATTGGCTGGTAAAACGGTTGGTTTTAGTGTGACTTTTTTACCTGAAGCAATCTGTTTGGAGATGGCGGAGAGGGTAATCTTCTGTATTTTTTTGTTGCTGGTATCTGGCTTAACAACTGCTGTCTTTTTTTGTTTGATTACGAAATTGCACAATTGGACACCCTCATAATCTCCGATTCCTGCAATCCATATATTTCCCTTTCCCGGTTTGATATTATTATTATATTCTAATTCATAATCCGTATCAGCCTTTAACAAGAGACCTTTATATCTCACTTCCACTGCCGGTCTTATCTCTTGCCCTGTTTCTGTATGCTCTTTTTTGTAAGAGACACTGGCTTCCCCGATATCCTTTTTCTTTGCAACAGAATAAATAACTTTAAACACATTGTTTTCACCTAATATTTGTTTGATATTGGTTTCTACTGGTGTATAACCGGCGATTTCCGGAATGGATAACGTGATAGTTTTGCCGGTAGTGCCGCTTCCTGTCACATTTTCATGTATCTTCTCTCCACATGTATCCTGATAGAGAACAGTGTACTCGCATTGTTCCGATCGAACCTGTACTGTTGTTTTTGTCTTAACACCATTATAATATAAAACAACTTCGTTCCTGCCAATTTGCTTTGCGGTAAAATCTCCGGTAAATCCTTCTTTGATGTCCTTTGTTGTTCCATCCACATAGGTTACTGTTAATTCTAAGCCGGTAAGATCAATTGGTTCTGACATGGCATATTCTGTCTTATCCATATTTTTCTTTACAGATATAGCTGTCACCGTCTTTTCTCTTCCAGTGAATGTATTTCCGTTTTGTTCTGCATAATTATGTGCCTGTGAGTCAGCAGCTGCTTCTATAGATATATTATCTCCAAAGGCATTTTCATTAATAGTATTTACAGTATCCGGAATGTTGATCATACTTAAATCTTCGCAACCAGCAAATGCATTTGTTTCAATTGTTTTTAATCCATTTTCTAAAAATACCTGTTTTAATGCAGTACAGTCCTGGAACGCTCCCTCTTTAATCGTAGTTACTGTATCTGGAATAGTAACCGCAAACGCTTCTGTTTTATTATCAAATAAGTCTGTATTGACAGCCTCTACCTCGTATCCATCCACTTCTGATGGAATATCCAGACAATAACTATCTTCATTCTCCATTGCCATAACATTTAATGCAAATGGAGAGCTTACTCTTGCACTTTTACCTGTACCTGGATTCACTTTAGTGATTGTTGCTTTATCTCCAGACAATGTATATGAATACGAAGCATTTGCATTTTGCAGACAGGACTGGATGTAGTTCTTATATGTCAGTTTCGATTCATATTTCTTAATATCCTTTTTTAATTTCTTATAATAAGAATCAGAGCCAGAATAATCCTCCATATATCCCGGTGTTTGGAGCATACACGAAAGATACAGTTCAAACGCATCCTGATAATTGTTTTTGAGTGTTGCCGTATTATATACATTGTTAGCTATATTCAATCGCTGATTGCTTACTGCAAGCTTCAACCAGCTCTGATCAAGTAATGCATACTGTACTTTCAGATAATCCTGTACATCAATCACTCCAGCTTTTTTAAGAATAAAATTCAAGCCAGTATAAATAAGATCAACTACCGCAACCGTTACCGATGCTGTCGTTCCTGCTCCTGTTACCTTCGCTGTAATCCATCCGATAGCATCGGTGATTCCACTGGTATCAAGCATTTCTAATGCAAAATTTACTGCATCCTGTCTTTTTATTTTTTCGTAATTAATCTTTAATCCCTGATAAACAGTGCTATCCTTATCTACCAGTGACATATAATGTTTTTGTGTATCTTCTGTTGTGATACGAAGAATCTCTATTGATACAGCAACCTGATAAGCTGAAATTGCTTTTCCAGACGTTTTAAATACTGAGGATACTTTTTTCATTACCTCTGATGATTTTAATATCTTTTTTAAATCCTGCTCTACTTTCAGATCATCACCATAGGAAAAAATAGCATTAATCGCTTTGGCAAATTCTTCAATGTCCTCATCTTCAGCAACCCATTCCAGCGTATCCCCGACTTTACCAGAACCCTTTTTTAACAGGCTCACAACCTTTTTACTCTTGCTCAGAGAATCGGTTGCCTCATCATATACATTGGCACAATAATCTGAATATTCTTTTGCATGATTGACATAATCTAATGCCAGTGCAGACTGCACTTTTTCTGCCTGAATATTTTTATTGAAAGCCTTACTAACAAGAGATTCTCCGATTCTCTTTAACTGACCTGATATCCCATCGCTCATAACTGTTCTCGCTGCAATTGATATATCGTCCCATTTACAGTTTCTACTTACATCTGACATATCCGTCCATAACGTTTCAAACATTTTATTGTATGTTGTATTATTCAGATATTTGCAATATTCTGGCGTAAAAAGCATATCTTCTGTTACTTTCGTTGGTGTAGTGGTAGTCTCTCCTTCTGGCTTTCCCGGATTCACAGGATTATCACTGCCGCTCTCCCCGGACTTCATCGCATCTGAGCATACCGTTCCGGCGTAGGAATAGAGATTGGAAGATGAGAGATTCAAATGCAAAGCGGGCCGCACACCGTCATCAATAACGTCGACATAAAGGCCAAACCTGTCGACCCAGCCATTACTATACACTTCGGCCGCAATAATGCTAATGCGGCCCGGCGAGCGGAGCCACCACCAAATATTTCCATTGTACTTTGTATACTCTGCATCCGTATCATGATATCTCCATGTCCCCATCGCATACGCATAAGTACTGCAGCGGCTTCTTCTGGCCTCATCATATGTACCGTGGTCTTTTACAAAACCATAGCTTGCTGCCGTATCTGTGTTATAGACTTCTGATTCGGAGAGGAGGAATACTTTATCCGAGGTATTATTTCCACCGGCTGTTCCGTAACCAATATTATTGTTATTTACAACATTTGTTGTCTTAATAGCATTTCTTTGCGTGGACGTAAAGGCAGAATTAATAAAGTTCTTTCTGCTGTAATCTGTCTTTGGCTGATTCACAGATGTCCCGTAACCATTCAGCCAGCTTCGCATACTGCTACTTTCCCATGTTACATCTTCTAAATTTGTATTATACTCCTGGTCATCTAACGCAACATCTGCAAGGAGAAGTGCATCATTTCCATTCCTGTTTAAAACACGCCATTTGATTGGTTCATACTTAAAATAATGGTAGGTTTTATAGTTATCATTCCAATCATAGTGTTCCTCATCCTCACTGATAGCATATGTCGCATCTTCCCCCTTTAATCTGCGATACTTCGTTCCCCCAATCGTAATATCATTATTTTCATCCCAGCCTGTCGCATTTTTCAATGTATTATAAATACTGCCATCTTTGGATGTTATCTCACTCTGCGGATAGCTTCCAAAGTACACACAATCCCAGGTAACTTTCTGTCCGGCATCCATGGAGGAATCCTTTACGATTCTTGGGTTGCTTATATTCTCTGCCGCACTTACCTTTGGCAGTGTTATCGGGATATCCGCAAGGCTCACTCCCTGTGGACAAAATCCTGCCAGCATTGCGACAGATAAGATGAATGCTGTTATGCGGGATAAATTGATGTGTTTCCGTTGTTTTTTCATAGTTTTTCCTCACTTTCCCCTTGAGCGTATTTGAAAAATGCTTTCTGTAAGATTCCGTTACAATTTGTGGAAGATTTTACCTAAATGGGGGGGCGGCGTAACAGACTACGTCAACCGAATGAAGGTAAATTCAAGAATACAAATTGAGGCGTGCAGATTTCAAGAATGCTTTTTCAAACATGCCCTAAAATATAGATTTTGCTATTTTAAAAATAGCGTATCATTTTCTTCACTAAAATTCAATAGGATGTGTCTAAGTGGTTGATTTTATGACACTTTTGGTAAAAGAATTCTGATCTGTAGATTTGATGTAGACGAAAAAAGAAAAAATACGATATCCCATCTGCTCTGTAGTCGCTATGCTTAAAATGCTCATCCGCATTTTAAACATGCTCCGAAGCCGCATCTGGGATATCGTATTTTTTCTTTTTTCTGTCTAATTTAAATCCACAGTTGGTAAAAATGGGAATTCTCCAGAAGGGCATGGGTTTTTCTGTTCCAAATTCCGATTCAAATACTCATTGACTTTTATGTAAAATTATGTATATAATAGTCATATAATAATCGTTAATATATCATAATTGGAGGTAGCGTAAATGACAGTTCCCACAATCTTACAGCCAGAAGGCTTAGAACAACGCTACGAAAGATATAAAGAAAAGATAAAACACTTTACGATAATGAATGACATCTTTATGCGAAATGTTTTAAAGGAAATCTCATGTACGGAATATATTCTTCAGGTTATCATGAATAGAACAGGTCTAAAAGTAATCGACCAGACTTTACAGAAAGATTATAAAAATCTCCAGGGACGTTCCGCCATTTTAGACTGCGTGGCAAAGGATGCAGAAAACAATCACTTTAACGTGGAGATTCAAGGTGAAAATGATGGTGCTTCTCCAAAAAGAGCCCGATACCACTGCGGTCTACTGGATATGAATCTACTGAATCCAGGCGATCTATTCGACAGTCTGCCGGAAACGTACATCATCTTTATTACCAAAAATGATGTTCTTGGATATAACTTGCCAATCAACCACATAAGAAGACGAAGCAACGAAACCGGAGAAATATTTGAAGATGGTCAACATATTTTATATGTAAACTCGAAAAAACAGGATGATACCGAATTAGGCCGCTTAATGCATGACTTACATTGCAAAGAAGCGGATGAAATGTATAGTAATATTCTTGCAACCAGAGTACATCAACTAAAGGAAACAGAGGAAGGAGTGAATCAAATGTGTCAAGAATTAGAAGAGATTTATAATGAAGGCGTTGAAAGGGGCGAACAATCTGGATTTCTTCGAGGGGAGCAGTCTGGAGAATTGAAAAAAGCAAGAGAAACTACTCTTGCCCTTCTCGAAATGGGAATGTCTGTGAAACAGATTGCAAAAGCAGTAAACCTCTCGGTAGAGACTATTCAGAATTGGATATCAGAAGCATAATTTTAATTAGCGAAGATAAACAGACCAACAAAGAATATATGGCTGTCAGAGAAACCTATATCTCAAGGATACTTTCCGCGCTTAGCGATGGTGTAGCGAAAGTTGATGAAAAGATTAAGGAAGTCATAAGTATCTGGATATGCATAGATGCCAGAAAAAATGAAGATTCCATTATAGAATACCAACTTAGACCGGAAGTAAAATTTGGTGAAAATATTCACCCCGAAGAGATAAATCTGTTAAAAGGGATTCTCATAAAGATACGAGGTGGGAAAAACATGACACAGTCTAAAAATAAATTAATCGAAATGTTGGAATATGTAATTGCAGACCATTCAGCAGAAGAAAAAAGAATTATTTAAAAAATGAATGCGGTGTAGAGATGACCAAAGAATTAGAAAGGAAGGTGGAGGCGATGGGAGAAAGTATAGGTCGCGTAATATTACAGGGAATGCTAGAAGATGCCTGGGATAAGGGAGTAGAACAAGAACGCAGAAATACGGAAAAGGAACGAGAACACGCAATTGTTGCATTCATTTCTTTTGGAATACCAAAAGAAAAAATATTAGAAAAAGGATATACTGAAGAAGAATATACGAAAGTGAAGAAAAAGTTGCTTTCTTAATATTTATGTTGAGATTTTCTACAGGCAAGTTGGCAAAACTGACACTACTAGAGCAAACTTCAAAATTTATAATGCTAAAGATAAATATCTCATCAGTGCCAATTTCTCATTCAATAAGTATGCTTATGCGTCGGCACAATCTGGCATAAAATTTTGAAAGCAGAATATACTTGAAATATCTGATTCGGTATGATATATTGAAATCACAAAAGAATATGCTGTACAGTATGTACACAAACACAAATCCCCTCAGTACCGCGAATACTGAGGGGATTTTTTTGTGGGGTTTGGTTACCGCATGATTTTACTTCTTCTTCCGGCCAAACCACTTGCGAAGTATAGTCATGATTAGTTCAACAATGATGCCAGATGCTACACCTGCCAATACCGACAGAAGAAAAGAATATGCTGACAATATGTACACCCCCTTTCTGTTGCCAGAATGGGGCGGCAACGAGGGGATTATATCATATTTTTCCAGAAAAATCCATGTAAATCTTTAATATTTCATGTAAATTCAATAGAAGAAATAACTGCATCTAATGATGATTTTTACGGAGTTTGGATTACTTTTATTTACTATTGCCAAATATCTGTAAATATTATATAATTTTACTTCAACAACCTAAAACAGCCCC
>ENA-ORUO01002873-ORUO01002873.1-human-gut-metagenome-genome-assembly--contig:-NODE-2873-length-12617-cov-2.326461_pt1 | contig 12617 bp, 10 predicted proteins | sample MGYA00242082_ERZ509215 | MGnify/ENA primary metagenome ERZ509215 (study PRJEB26280, sample SAMEA2338829) | human gut metagenome | biome: human gut; feature: human-associated habitat; material: faeces... | reverse complement strand
GATGAGATCGCACAGCGGCAGGAACGGCAGCACGGCCTCTGCAGGGGTGTTCGGCTTGACGGAAATGGCAGCGCGCACACCGTTTTCCCGGATGCGGCGCAGGGCCTCGAGCGTGTTTTCCTGTGTGTCGGCCTCAACATGGAGCGTGAGGATGCTGCTTCCGGCCTTGCAGAACGCGTCAACATAGCGGATGGGCCGCTCGATCATCAGATGGACATCCAGCGGCAGGGGGGCGATGCGCGAAATGGCAGCGACGACCGGGATGCCGATGGTGATATTCGGAACAAACATGCCGTCCATGACGTCGACGTGGACATAATCGGCTCCTGCGGCGGGCAGAGAGCGGATATCTCGCTCCAGATTGACAAAATCCGCGGACAAAATGGACGGTGCGACCTTGATCATAGTGTAAATAACCTCCTTGCAGTTCTTCCTGAACCTCTGCTCTTCATTATAGCGAATTTTCCGGGGCTGTCAATTTGAAAATGGATGGAATTTCCATGATTTTTCCCGGCGGAGCGGCGCAAACTAGGCTCGAAATCAAGCAAAGGAGGAACCGTTCATGAGCTGTGATTGCCATGCCAACCATTGCATCCAGTGCTCCGTTACCCAGTGCCGGAACCACTGCAGCGACGAAAACTACTGCTCGCTCGAGCGCATCCAGGTCGGCACCCACGAGTCCGATCCCACGATGAAGCAGTGCACGGACTGCATGTCCTTCGTTCGCAAGTGATCCTTCTGCAAGCCCGCTGCCCGGCAAACCGGACGGCGGGTCTTTTTTTCTGCGTGGCGGCATAGGCTGGAACAGAACAATGGGAGAGGGGATCGCCATGGGTGGAAAACAGGGAAGGAAAAAACGGAATTGGCTGCCGCTGCAGCTGGCGGCGGCCATGCCGCTGGCAACGCTGGCGCTGGCCGCATTGGCTGCGCGCCTGATCCTGGGCGGGAAGCTGCCGGAAAGCAGTCTGCAGGTCGCCGCGGGCGTGATCGCGGGGCTGGTCGCCTTTCTCGGTGCGCTGATCGCAGCCCTGCACAGCGGACGGCGGAAGCTGCTTTGCGGGCTTGGGGCGGCAGGCGGCTATGCGCTGTTTTTGCTGCTGGGGAACCTGCTGTTCTTCGGCGTACATTACGGGGAAGCACTGCCGGTCCTGCTGCCGCTGGCCGGTGCGGGGCTGCTCGGCGCTCTGCTCGGGGCCGGGCGCCGGAAAAAGCGCCGCTATGCATAAATCGAAAACGGATAAATGCAGGAGAACTTGCAAATATGCAAAACACAGCATGTGGTGAATATACAGATAATGAATACAACATCTGGTGGAATATGCAGATGAGCCGCTGAATTACGATGTCTCCGTTGCATTGGTTAACATAATATTGTTAACATAATTCTTGAGCATAATATACAAAGTTTTCCTCTCCGGGCCGGAAAGGATTGAAATCCGGGAAAATATGCGTTATTATATTCTACACTGCCAGAAATGTTTGCAGAACGCTCCGGTTGCCTCCTGTATGCGCCGGGCCGCTGCGGCATAGTTTTTTGCTGGTGAGAGGGAACGCAAGATGGGGAAGCTCGTGGCTGCATATGAATCCTACCTTATGAATATCAGGCACGCATCGGACAATACGGTCGCTTCCTATCTGCGCGATGTGCGGCAATTCACCACCTATCTGGAGCAGACGGATGGCCCTGCGCTGGAGGCGTGCACGCAGGAGACGGTCTGTGCCTATGTGCGCCATCTGACGAGCATCGGCAAGTCGCCCGCAACGGTCTCCCGGTGTGTGGCGTCGCTCAAGAGCTTCTATGGCTACTGCGTCTCCACCGGCGCGGTCGCGCAGTCTCCTGTGCACGATATCCCACAGCAGAAGGCAGAAAAGCGCCTTCCTCAGATTTTGACCGGCCGCGAGGTCGAGCTGCTGCTCGAACAGCCGAAGTGTACGGATATGAAGGGCTACCGCGACAAGGCCATGCTCGAGACGCTCTATGCCACCGGCATGCGCGTCAGCGAGATGATCGCCTTGAACGTTTCGGACGTCAGTCTGGCGGGCGGCTTTGTCCGCTGCATCGGGAACGGGAAGTCCCGCATCATCCCGATCTACCCGGCGGCCATCCGTGCCCTGACGGCCTATGTGACGGATATCCGGCCGAATATGATCGCCGAGCCGGACGAGCAGGCCCTGTTCGTCAACCTGAACGGCGGCCGCATTTCCAGACAGGGCTTTTGGAAGATCATCAAGCACTATCAGCAGACCGCGCAGATCGACAAGGAGATCACACCGCATACGCTGCGTCACAGCTTTGCGGCCCATCTGCTCGAAAACGGCGCGGACCTGCATTCCCTGCAGGAGATGCTCGGCCACAGCGATATCTCCTCCACGCAGGTCTATGCGCAGGTCGTGAAAAAGACGCTCAAGAGCGTCTATGAAAAATATCACCCGCGCGCTTAAAGAAAAAGAGCTTCGGAGTCAGCGAAGCAATATGCTCCCTCTATGAGACGATGAAAGACACCGTCACATAGGGGGAGCATTTTCATGCCGCGCAGGAAGCAGTCCCGGTGCTGCGCGGGGATACTCTTATGAGAGGAGACCATACCCCCGCAGCACTGCCCGCAGGCGGCTGCGGTGCGGCTCCTCCAGCGGCGACAGCGGCAGGCGGAGCGTCCCGCCGCACAGGCCAAGCTCCTCCATGGCGGCCTTGACCGGGATGGGGTTCACGACGCAGAACAGCGCCTCGCACAGCGGCAGCAGCTCCAGCTGGCGGCGCGCGCCTTCGCGGAAGTCTCCGGCAAGGCAGGCGTCCGTCATGGCAACGACGGCCTCCGGTGCGACGTTCGACACCACGGAGATCACGCCGCTGCCGCCGAGCGCCATGATTGCGGCCGTCTGGTCGTCGTTGCCGCTCCATACCGGCAGTCCGCACCGGGCCAGCAGCTGCGCTGCCCGGCTGATGCTGCCGCAGGCTTCCTTGATGCCTGCAATATGCGGATGGCGGGCGAGCGCCCGCACCGTCTCCGGCAGGAGGTCGACGCCGGTGCGCGACGGAACGTTATAGAGCACGAGCGGCAGGGGAGACGCGTCTGCGATCGCGGTATAGTGCGCAAGCAGGCCTGCCTGCGTACCTTTATTATAATAGGGCGTAACGGCCAGCAGTGCGTCCGCGCCGTTCTGCGCCGCAAGCTCTGCATTTTCCACGGAGCCTGCCGTGCAGTTCGTCCCGACGCCCATGATAACGGGGCAATGGCCGCAGGCAGCCTGCTTTGCGCGGCGCAGGAGTGTCAGCCTCTCGTCCTGCGTCAGGGTCGCAGCCTCGCCGGTCGTGCCGCAGACAACGAGCGCCGCGATCCCGGCATCCAGCTGCCGCTCAAGCAGGCGGTCCCATGCCGGAAGATCGATGCTCCCGTCCGGCCGGAACGGGGTGAGGAGCGCCGTGGCGGCGCCCCGAAAGATCGGCAGCATTCCGATCACCTCCGCGTCATCCTATGCCGCACCGCCTGCAGGGGTGAAATCCCGGTCTTGCAATTTTCGGGGCGCAATGGTATAATCAGACATTGAAATACAATAGGAGCAATCTGTCCATATGTATCTGAAACAGCTAGTCATTCAGGGCTTCAAATCCTTCCCGGACAAGACGGTCGTGGGATTTGGCCATGATATCACCGCCATCGTCGGGCCGAACGGCAGCGGAAAATCCAATATCTCAGATGCCATCCGCTGGGTCATGGGCGAGCAGAATTCCCGCTCGCTGCGCGGCCAGAAGATGGAGGATGTCATTTTCGGCGGCACGGAGAAGCGCGCCCCCGTCGGCTTTGCCGAAGCGACGCTCGTGCTGGACAACAGCGACCGCGCCCTGCATTATGACGCCGACGAGCTGATGGTCACGCGCCGGTATTACCGCTCCGGCGAGAGCGAATACTACATTAACAAGCAGAGCGTGCGTCTGCGCGACGTCAACGAGCTGTTCATGGATACCGGTCTCGGCCGCGACGGCTATTCCAACATCAGCCAGGGACGCATCGACGAAATTCTGTCCCTCAAGAGCACGGACCGCCGCGAAATTTTCGAGGAGGCCGCCGGTATCTCGAAATACCGCCACCGCAAGGAGGAAACGGAGCGCCGCCTCGCCACGACGCAGGACAATCTGACCCGCATCGGCGACAAGATCTCGGAGCTGGAGCTGCAGGTCGGCCCGCTGCGCGATCAGGCGGAAAAGGCAAAGCGCTACCTGACCTACCGTGAGGAGCTCAAGGGCCTTGAGGTCGCGCTGTGGCTGCAGTCGCTCGAGCGCCTGAGCGCCACGGCGCGCAAGGCCGAGGAGGACTATCATTCCGCCGCCTTCATCCTGCAGCAGGAGCACGACGCGCTGGACAAGCTCTATGTCACCTCGGAATCCCTGACGTTCGACCTCCACAACCGCGACCTGCAGACGGATCAGATCCGTGATGCGATCCGGCAGGCGGAGGCCGCCTCGCAGGAGCAGCGCAGCCGGATCGCCGTGCTGGAGACGAATCGCGGCAACGCGCAGAGCAACCTGAAGCGCGTGCAGCATGAGCTGGAGGATCAGGACAGCCGCAGCGGCAGCATCTCCGCGCAGATCGAAGCACTGGAGCAGCGCATGGGCGAGATCGACACGCAGACCGCCGCGCTGGCCGAAAAGCAGAAGCAGGCCGAGGAGGAGGGCCGCAGACTGGCGGATTCCGCCGACGGCATGACAAAGCGCTATCTCACCCTGCGCGATCTGCAGGGCCGGAAGCGCGAGGAGCTCTCCGCCCGCGGCGCGGACCTGACCGCCGTGGAAGAGAGTCTTGCCCAGAGCACGGAGCGGCAGACCCAGCTGGCACAGGATCTGCAGGCGGCGCAGAGCCGCTGTGCAGAGGCACAGCGCGCGCTCGAGACCGCACAGAAGCAGCTCTCCAAAGCGCAGGCCGATATCACGGCCGCGCAGAACCGCGTCAACGGCTACCGTTTGCGCAGCCGCACCCGAGCGGAGCGGAGCGAGGCCCTGCAGAAGCAGGCCACGGACGCCGGTGTCCGGCTCGACACGGTCAGCTCCCGTCTGAAGCTCTTTCAGGAGATGGAGCGCGAGCTGGAGGGCTATTCCCGCGCTGTCCGCACCGTCATGCAGGAGAGCCGACGCGGCAAGCTCCGCGGCATCCATGGCGCGGTGTCCATGCTGCTGCGCACACAGGACAGCTACACCGTTGCCATCGAGGTCGCGCTCGGCAGCGCCATGCAGAATATCGTCGTGGAGGACGAGGGCTGCGCCAAGGCTGCCATCCAATATCTGAAACGCTCGGACAACGGCCGCGCCACATTCCTGCCGCTGTCTGTCATCCACGGCCGGCCGCTGAACGAGAACGGCATCGAGCGCTGTGCCGGTTTCTGCGGCGTAGCCTCCGACCTTGTCTCGTGTGAGCCGCGCTATCGCGAGATCATCCTGAATCTGCTCGGCCGCACGGTCGTGGCGCAGGACCTCGACGCGGCCATTTCCATCGCCAACCAATTCGGCCACCGCTTCCGCATCGTCACGCTGGACGGGCAGGTCCTGAATGCAGGCGGCTCCATGACGGGCGGCTCCGTCTCCCGCAGTGCGGGCATCCTATCGCGCGCCAACGAGATCGAGCGTCTGCAGGCCCAGCAGAAGGAGGCCGCCGCCGCGCTGGACAAGCTCCGCGGAGAGCAGAAGGAGGCGCAGCGTCTGCTGGAGCAGGCAAATTATGACCTGACGAACGCGGAGACGGACCTCCGCACGGCCGAAGACGCCGCTCTGCGCCTGCAGGGCGAGGAAAAGCAGCACCACGTTCTTGTGCAGGCCCTGACGGACGCGATCACCGGCTCGCAGCGTGAGCAGGAGCTGCTCGAAAAGCGGATCGGCGCCGACAGCGGCCGCCGCGCGGCGCTGCAGAAGGCCGTTGCCGACCTGCAGAAGGCACTGGAGGAGGCTGAGCAGGAGCTTTCCGTCGTTTCGGACGGCCAGAGCGTTGCTTCGGAGCAGAGCAGCCGCCTTTCGGAGCGCCTGACGGCGCTGCGCATGGAGGCGGCCAGACTGGAGGCCGAGCGCGCCACGGCGAAGAGCTCCGCCGAGCAGCTGCGCGGGCTGGAGCATGCCATGCGCGGCGACCGCGAGCAGAAACTGCAGCTCATCGACCGCTATACGCAGGAGGCCGCTGAGCTGGAAAAGACGCTGCAGGCCGAGCAGGACAAGCTGGCCGGGCAGGACGCCGCGGCGCAGGCCAGGCAGGAAGAACTGCAGGCCGCGCTTGCCGAGCGTGCGAAGGTCGAAGCACGCAAAACGGCCACGGAAAAGGAAGTACAGGAGAAAAACCGCGATATCCTGAACATGGAGCGCGAGAGCGCCCGTCTGGAGTCGCGCAAAAATGCTGCCGAGTTGGAGGAAAAGCAAATTCTCGACCGGCTGTGGGATACCTATGAGCTGACGCGCTCAAGCGCGCCCGCCGCTGCGGCGGAGCTGGAGAGCACGGCTGCCGGAACGAAGCGCGCCGCGGAGCTCCGCAAGAAGATCTCCGGCCTCGGTACGCCGAACCTCGGCGCCATCGACGAATTTGCCCGCGTGAACGAGCGGTATGAATACCTCTGCGGCCAGCGCGACGACGTGCTGACGTCCAAGCGCGACCTCGAGGGCATCATCGGCGATATCACCGGCCAGATGACCGATATTTTCGTCACGGAATTCGGCCGCATCAACACCTATTTCGGCCAGACGTTCACGGAGATGTTCGGCGGCGGCAAGGCCTCGCTCGAGCTGGAGGACCGCTCGCAGCCGCTGACGTGCGGCATTGAAATTCGCGTGCAGCCGCCCGGCAAGCAGCTCAAGACCATCACGCTGCTGTCCGGCGGTGAGAAGGCCTTTGTCGCCATCGCGCTGTATTTTGCCATTCTGAAGGTGCGGCCGACGCCGTTCTGCATGCTCGACGAGATCGACGCCGCGCTGGACGACCGGAATGTCGAACGCTTCGCGGGCTACCTGCGCGGCTTCAGCGGGAAAACGCAGTTTATCGTCATCACGCACCGCCGCGGTACCATGGAGGCCGCCGACGTGCTCTATGGCGTGACCATGCAGGAGCAGGGAATTTCCCGCATCCTGCATCTGGACCTGAATCAAATGGAGCAGCAGCTCGGAATTTCGGAGGAGATCAAGTAAATGGGTTTTTTTGAAAAAATCAAAAACGGACTGAAAAAGACGCGCGCCGCCATGGCCAACACGCTCGGCGGCATCTTCGCCTCGTTCAGCGGCGCAAACGAAGAATTTTACGAGGAGCTTGAGGAGAGCATGATCCTCGCCGACATCGGCGTGGAAACGTCCTGCAAGGCCGTCGAGCAGCTCCGCACCGTCGTGAAGGAGCGGAAGCTCCGCACGGCGGAAGAAATTCACGATGCCCTGAAGGATATCCTTGTGGACATGCTGAACGTCGGCGACACGAGCCTGAAGCTCGGCACGCGCCCGTCCGTCGTGCTTGTCATCGGCGTCAACGGCGTCGGCAAGACGACGACCATCGGCAAGCTGGCTCACCGCCTCTCCGGTGAGGGCAAGCGCGTGCTGCTGTGCGCGGCCGATACGTTCCGCGCCGCGGCTGCCGATCAGCTCGATATTTGGGCCGGACGCGCCAATGTGGACATCGTCCGCCAGCACGAGGGCGCGGACCCCGCCGCCGTGGTGTTCGACGCCATTTCCGCCGCCAAGGCGCGAGGCAGCGACGTCATCCTGTGCGACACGGCAGGACGCCTGCACAACAAGGCCAACCTGATGAACGAGCTCGGCAAAATTTCCCGCATCATTGACCGCGAGCTGCCGAATGCGGATAAAGAGGTCCTGCTCGTGCTCGACGGCACGACGGGCCAGAACGGCCTGCTGCAGGCCAAGCAGTTCAAGGAGATCGCCGGTGTTACGGCCATCGCCCTGACAAAACTCGACGGCACGGCCAAGGGCGGCATCGTCATCGCCGTGGCGGACGCGCTGCAGATCCCTGTGAAGCTCATCGGTGTCGGCGAACAGATGGACGACCTGATGCCGTTTGAGCCGCGCGCGTTCGTCGACGCGCTGATCTGAGGAGGTGCCCGACATGAAGGTCGTTATGGCAAGCAACAACGCCCACAAGATCGCCGAGCTGCGCGCGATCCTGTCTGCCTACGGGCTGGACGTCGTCTCGCAGCGTGAGGCGGGTGTGCATGTCGAGCCGGAGGAGACCGGCACAACGTTTGAGGAGAATTCCCGCATCAAGGCTGTGGCTGTGATGCAGGCCTGCGGTCTGCCCGCCGTGGCGGACGACTCCGGCCTGATGGTCGACGCGCTGAACGGAGAGCCGGGCGTTTATTCCGCGCGCTACGGCGGACCGGACTGCATCAGCGATTCCGACCGCATCAACTATCTGCTGAAAAAGCTTGAAAACGTTCCGGAGGGGAAGCGGACGGCAAAATTCGTCAGCGTTATCACCCTCGTCACGCCGGACGGCAAGGAGATCGTCGCGCGCGGCGAGTGTCCGGGACACATCCTGTTCGAGCGCCACGGAAACGGCGGCTTCGGCTATGATCCGGTGTTCTTTGCGGAGGATGCCGGGCGCACGTTCGCAGAGCTGGCCCCGGAGCAGAAAAATCAGGTATCCCACCGCGCCCGGGCGCTGCGCGCCTTTGTGGAGAAGGCGTTCGGTACGAAAAAGGAGAAGAAATTATGCTGACCAGCAAACAGCGCGCCGATCTGCGCGCACAGGCAAATGATCTGGACACCACCCTGATGGTGGGTAAGGGGGGCGTGACGGAGAATGTTCTGTCCGAGGCCGCCCGGCAGCTTGAGGCGCGTGAGCTTGTCAAGGGCCGCGTGCTCGAGGCGGCGCTCCTGTCCGCACGCGAGGTCTGCGATGCGCTGTGCGAAGCGCTCGGTGCAGACGGCGTGCAGTGCGTCGGCTCGAAATTCGTGATCTACCGCCGCTCGGAGAAGAAGGCACAGGAGGCCGCACGGCAGGCGCGCGAGCTGAAAAAGCGCAAGTCGAACCCCGTCCGGCGCGGGGCGCAGGAGCGCCGTCGGCAGGCACGCGAGGAGCGCGAGCGCCGCAATGAGTATTTCCGGCAGGCTGCCATTCAGGCCGCCATCGAGCGCCGGAAGAGCCGCGAGGAATAACATAAATCATCGGAAAGGGGAGCGCCGCACATGGCAAACATCGGTATATTCGGCGGGAGCTTCAACCCGCCGCATCGCGGCCATCTGCTGGCTGCAGCGGAGTTCCAGCGCAGACTTGGGCTGGACCGCGTCATTCTGATGCCGGCGGCGCTGCCGCCCCATAAGGCGCTGGCCGCCGGATCGCCGGACGCCCACACGCGTCTGGAGCTGACAAGGCTGGCTGCGCAGGACCTCCCGTTTGCGGAGGTCAGCGATTTGGAGCTGCACCGCAGCGGCGCAAGCTACACGGCCGATACACTCGAGGAGCTGCACCGGCAGTATCCCAACGACCACCTCTGGTTTCTGATGGGGACGGACATGCTGCTGACATTTGCGCAGTGGCATGCGCCGGAGCGCATTGCAAAGCTCGCTTCGCTGGCAGTCGCACATCGCGGAAAGGACGACGGCAGAACGCTTCGGGAAGCGGCGCAGCAGCTGCGCGACCGCTTCGGGGCGGACGTCGTGCTGGTGGAAAATGACTTTCTGCCCTATTCCTCCACCATCGCCCGCGCCATGCTGGCCTTCCGCTGCGGGGAGGACTATCTCGAGCCTGCGGTCTATGACGCCGTCTGCATGCAGGGGCTTTATCACACGCGCAGCGACCTGCGCGCCCTGCCGCTCGATGCGCTGGCCCGCATCGCCCTGCCGCTGCACGACCCGAAGCGCGTGCCGCATGTACTTGGCTGCAGCCATACGGCGGCGGAGCTTGCCGCCCGCTTCGGGGAGGATCCCGGCCCAGCCCGGCGTGCCGGTCTGCTGCACGATGTGACAAAGGCGCTTCCCGGTCCGGAGCAGTTGAAATTATGCGATAAATATGGTATGATGTTGGATACATTCGAACGCAGTCACCCCAAGCTGCTGCACGCCAAGAGCGGCGCGGCGGTCGCGGGGGCGGTGTTCGGGGAATCTGCGGCGGTGCAGTCGGCTATCTGTTGGCACACGACCGGCAAGCCAGACATGACGCTGCTGCAGAAAATCCTGTATCTTGCCGATTACATGGAGCCGAACCGGGATTTCCCCGGTGTGGAACGGCTCCGCGCTCTGGCGGAGCATGATCTGGATGAGGCGGTCCTTCTGGGCCTTGAGATGTCGCTCGATCTGCTGACGGAAACCGGTCAGCCCATTGACGTGAATTCCAGAGCGGCCAGAGATTTTTTGAAAAGCGAAAGGACGAAGTCGGAATGAGGAAACTATTCGGCAACAGCAGCCGCGGCGCTTCCGGCGGGCGCTATGTCGCCGGGAAGCAGGCTGAGCGCCGCAGTGCGCCGGTGCAGCCCGATGTGCAGCGCCCCGAGGCGGATGACGAGGAGATCCCGCTCCTGCGTGATTATGCCAACCGCGAGGCGGCACAGCACCGTACGGAGACGGAAGCGGATGATATCCCGCTTCTGCAGCAATATCTGAAGCGCCCGCCGCTGTCGCAGGTCATGCCGCAGGAGCGGCATCAGGCTCCGGCGCAGCCGCAGCAAAGGCCTGCGCAGCAGGCGCGCCCGGCGGCACAGCAGCCGGCGCAGAGCGTTCCCGCACCCCGTGCGCCGCGTGCCGAAGCGCCGCGGCCCCGCCGGGAGGAAGTCAGGGACGAGGACCTGACGCGTGATCTGCCTCGCACGGATGCCGAAGCGCCGCGCGGTGGCATGAACGGCAAAACGCGCGGCCTGATCCTGCTGCTGGCCTCCATCGCGCTGTTTCTCGGTTCTGTCGCCATGTGTCTGGCGCTGCTCGGCCGCACGACGGCCGTCGCTCCGTCCGGCGGCAATAAAAAGTCCGACGGCGGCACGAGCGTCCGCGTTGAGACGGACGCACAGACTGGCCAGAGCATCGAAATGGATGTGCCGGACGCCTCCGGCCATGAGGGAATCTACAACATCCTGCTTGTTGGCACGGATGGCGACAGCACCCGCACGGATACGCTCCTGATCGCAAATCTCAACACAAAGGAGCACACCGTCAGCCTGATGAGCATCCCGCGCGACACTTATATCACCGGCAATTACGTCATTCCGAAGATCAATTCCGTCTACAGCGCGGCGGGCCAGGGTGACCGCGGCATCCGTGCGCTGACCGATAAGATCCGCGAGACGCTTGCCATTGCAGTCGACGGTTATGTGCTGGTTGATCTGCAGGGCTTTGAAAAGACAATCGACATGGTCGGCGGCGTGGAATTCGATATCCCGACCGACCTGCAGTATGACGATGACGACGAGAACATCCACGTCGACCTGAAGGCGGGCCATCAGCTGCTTGACGGTGCACATGCGCTGCAGCTGTGCCGCTACCGCAGCGGCGCTGCCGATATGGACATTGAGCGTGCGGCTACGCAGCAGGAATTTCTGCGCGCGCTGGCGCTGAAGCTGGCCTCTTCCGTAACGCTGTCGAAGGTGAAGGACTATGCCGAGCTGTTTGCGACCTATGTCCGCACCGACCTGACCGTCGGCAACCTGATCTATCTCGGCTCCGAGCTGATGCAGTGCGATTTCAACGCCATGTACACCGTGACCCTGCCCGGCGAGGCCGTGGAGATCAAGGGCGGCGACTATTATCAGCTCGACCCGGACGGCGTGCTGAAGATCCTGAACGAGCACTTCAACCCCACGTCCGAGGAATACGGCAAATATGACATCAACATCCGCCAGAAGACGGATATTCAGCGCGGGGATGGAACCGTGACCCGTGATACCACGGCGACAACGCCGACAAAGAGCACGCAGCCGCGCCAGGAGCCGACAGAGCCCACGCAGGATACGGCGACGGAACCGACGGGAGATCCCACGGAGCCGACGGAGGGCCCAACCGACGAAACGCAGGACCCGACGGAGGGGCCGACCGAGGGCCCAACGGAAGCGCCGACGGAGGCTCCGACCGAGGCGCCCACGGAAGCGCCGACCGCTGCGCCGGAGACGGCAGAATAAGGAGGAACACCCCATGTATACACCCAAGGAGCTGGCGCTGCGCGCCGCTAAGGCACTCGACGACCGCAAGGGCCTGAAGATCCGCCTGCTGCAGGTTACGGACGTCACGTCCATTGCTGACTATTTTCTGATCTGTACCGGCACGTCCAACACGCATGTCAAGACGCTGTGCGACAGCGTGGAGGCGGCCGTCGCCGATGAGCTGGGCGAGCCGCTGCTGCACCGGGAGGGCCACCGCGGCGGAACGTGGGTCCTGCTGGACTTCGGCTGCCTCGTCGTGCATGTCTTCACAGAAGAGACGCGCGCCTTCTATGATCTCGAACGCCTGTGGAACGACGCAACGCCGGTTCCCATTGATTTTGCAGAATAAAGAGGGAGAAACATGAAGTACGATTTTACCGCCATCGAGGCCAAATGGCATAAGATCTGGGATGAAAAGCAGCTCTATGCCGCCAGGACCGGCAGCGACGCGAAGAAATTCTATGCGCTGGCCGAATTCCCGTACCCGTCCGGTGCCGGTCTGCACGTCGGCCATGCCCGCCCCT
>ENA-ORUO01002871-ORUO01002871.1-human-gut-metagenome-genome-assembly--contig:-NODE-2871-length-12624-cov-2.087676_pt1 | contig 12624 bp, 9 predicted proteins | sample MGYA00242082_ERZ509215 | MGnify/ENA primary metagenome ERZ509215 (study PRJEB26280, sample SAMEA2338829) | human gut metagenome | biome: human gut; feature: human-associated habitat; material: faeces... | reverse complement strand
GCAGATGATGCGGCCGCCGTTCTGCCGCGTGCGGTTGAGCACCTCGGCCGTCTCAGCGGAGAGCATGCAGAACTCGCTGTGCATATGGTGCTCCGTGATCTCGTCGGCCTTGACGGGACGGAACGTCCCGAGGCCCACATGCAGCGTGATATAGGCAAGCGAAACGCCCTTGTCCGCAATGCGCTGCAGCAGCTCCTTTGTGAAGTGCAGTCCGGCCGTCGGCGCGGCGGCGGAGCCGGTGACGCGGGAATAGACCGTCTGATAGCGCTCACCGTCGGCTAGCTCCTCGCGGATATAGGGCGGAAGCGGCATCTTGCCGAGGCGCTCGAGCAGCTCGAGGAAGATCCCCTCATAGTGGAACTGCACCAGGCGGTTGCCGCCCTCCTCCTCGGCCGTGACCGTCGCGGTGAGCGCGCCGTCGCCGAACGAGAGCTCCGCACCGGGGTGCAGCTTGCGGCCCGGCTTGGCGAGGCATTCCCAGACGCCGCCGCCTTTGTCCTGCAGGAGCAGCAGCTCCACGGCGCCGCCCGTCGGCACGCGGTGGCCGAGCAGGCGCGCGGGCAGCACGCGCGAATCGTTCATCACAAGGCAGTCGCCAGGCTGCAGGTAGTCCACGATATCATAAAAATGCCGGTGCTCCAGCTCGCCGGTCTCCCGGTGGAGCACCATCAGGCGGGAGCTGTCGCGCCGCTCCAGCGGTGTCTGTGCGATGAGCTCCTGCGGCAGATCATAGTAAAAATCACTGGTTTTCAAGAAATTCGTCCCTTTCCAAGCATTAACGGAATACCTCGCCCTGCTCATCGAGCATTTCGAGTCTGCGGCAGCGGACAAAGTCCGGCTTTGCTTCCGGCAGATAGCGCTCGATGGCGGCGGCAAGCAGCATGGGGTTGAGCGACGGCTCCTGCGCGCTGACCTCGCACGTCAGCAGCAGCGCGCCCGGCGCAGCCTCCACATGATAGGCATGCAGCATGGGGCGGATGTCCGTCTCAGCCATGCCGCGCTTCGTGCGCTTTTCGACCACGAGCTCCGGCCGCTCCAGCAGGGTTGTGATCGCGGCAGGCTCCGGCACAGCGCCGTCATATTCCAGCGTGAGGAGCGCACGCAGGCGGCGCAGCTCACGGGCCTTGCGCGTGCTTTCATAGACCTCCAGCACCCGCACGCCCTCCGGCAGGACGGCGTTGAGTGCTTCCGGCGTGACGGCAAGCTCGCCGTCCAGCTCGTATTCCATGAGCTCGCACACGCTCTCCATGCCGACGCTCAGCGGCAGCAGCATGGACACATAGGCATGCGGAGTGAAGCCCTGCGAATGGTGCAGCACCACACCGGCCCGGCGGAACGCGCGCTGCATGAGCCGCATCAGGTCCAGATGCGACATCCAGATCGCGCGGCCTGTTTTTTCAAAGCGGATCCTATGCATCGCAGCGCCCTCCCTTCAAAAGGCGGTTCGCGCCGCAGCCGTTGCAGGCCGTCCGGCAGTCGGGCGTCGTTTCGGAGCGGTAGGCACGCTCGCGCTCGCGCAGCAGGCAGCCCGTGCTCACGCCGTCGGAGATCGTGTCCCACGGAAGAAGCTCGTCCAGGCCGAAGCCGCGCGTCGTATAGAACTCCGGATCGACGCCGCAGGCTGCGAAAGCGTCCAGCCACGTTTGATAGGAGAAGTATTCGTCCCAGCCGTCCAGCCGCGCGCCGCGGCGCACGGCCTCCTCCAGCACGGGGCCGAGGCGGCGGTCTCCGCGGGCCAGAACGGCCTCAAGGCGGCTCAGGTCGGCGGCATGCCAGTTATACTCGATGCTCTTCGACGGCATATTGTCCTTGAGCAGGCGAGCGCGGCGGAGATACTCCTCCGGCGTGATCTGCTTTTCCCACTGGAAGGGCGTGAACGGCTTCGGCACGAAGAAGGCCGTCGCCACATGGATGCGCACGCCGCGCTTTTTGTTGCTGGCGTGCTCGCGCCACGTTTTCAGAATCTCATAGACGAGCTTCGCGATGCCGAGCACATCCTCGTCCGTTTCCGTGGGCAGGCCGAGCATGAAGTAGAGCTTCACATTGTTCCAGCCGCCCTCAAAGGCGATGGCGCAGGTATCGAGGATCTCCTGCTCCGTGACATTCTTATTGATGGCGTCGCGCAGGCGCTGCGTACCGGCCTCCGGCGCGAACGTCAGGCCGCTCTTGCGCACCTGCTGCAGCCGCAGCATGAGATCGCGGGAAAAATTGTCCGCGCGCAGCGACGGCAGCGAGAGATTGATCTTGCGCGGCGCGCAGTAATCGAGCATGGCATCTGCCAGCTCCGGCAGGCCGCGGTAGTCGGATGTTGAAAGGCTGGAAAGCGTGATCTCATGGCAGCCGGAATTTTCCAGAGACTCAATGGCCTGACGGCGCAGCGTCTCGGGCGAGCGGGGCCGCACCGGGCGGTAGGTATAGCCCGCCTGGCAGAAGCGGCAGCCGCGGATGCAGCCGCGCATGACCTCGAGATTCGAGCGGTCATGGACGATCTCCGTATTCGGGACGATGCCGTCCGTCGGATAGAGCGCCGTATCCAGATCCTGCACGATGCGCTTTGTCACGCGCGCAGGCGCGCCGTCCAGCGGGGTGACCGAGGCCAGCGTGCCGTCGGCATTCCACTCGTGGCGGTACAGCGACGGCACATACACGCCCTCGATCTGCGCCACGGCGCGGAGAAATTCCGATCTGCTCCAGCCCTCGCGTTTGGCGCGGCGATAGAGCTCCAGAATTTCCGGCGTGCTCTCCTCGCCCTCGCCGACGGAGAAGAAATCGATGAAATCCGCCAACGGCTCCGGGTTATACACGCATGCGCCGCCCGCAAAGACCATATGCTCCAGCCCCGTGCGGTCGGCCGCATGCAGCGGCACGCCGGACAGGCGCAGCATATTGAGCACGTTCGTGTAGCTCATCTCATAGCCGATGGTAAAGGCAATGAGGTCGAACTCCGACACCGGGTCGCCGCTCTCAAGCGCATACAGCGGCAGGCCGTTTGCGCGCATGGCATCCTCCATATCACCCCACGGGGCAAAGACGCGCTCACACCACACGCCCTCCATGCGGTTCATGACCGCATAGAGGATGCGCATGCCGAGATTAGACATGCCGATCTCATAGGTATCCGGAAAGCAGAAGGCAACGCGCAGCTCAACGCTGCGCTTGTCCTTCATTGTCTGTCCATATTCCCCGCCCACATAGCGCGCAGGCTTCTGTACGGTGGGCAGGATGCGTTCCAACTTTTCTGTCATAAAGCTTCCTTACTTGACGAGACTCAGCAGATACTGGCCATACTCCGTCATGCGGAGCTCCTGCCCCCGTGCTGCGACCTCCTCATCTGAAATGAATCCCTGCTCCCAGGCGATCTCCTCGGGACAGGCAATATAAAGTCCCTGCCGGGACTGCACGGCCTCTACATACTGTGCGGCATTGAGCATGCCCTCCGGCGTGCCGGTGTCGAGCCAGGCCATGCCGCGGGCCATCAGCTCCACATGGAGCCTCCCCTGCTGCAGATACAGCTCGTTGAGGGCCGTGATCTCCAGCTCACCGCGGGCGGACGGCTGCAGGGTGTGCGCCAGCTTTGCTGCGTCGCCGTCATAGAAATACAGGCCGGGGACGGCGTAGCGGGACTTGGGCTTTTCCGGCTTTTCCTCGATGGAAAGGACCTGACCCTGTGCGTCGAATTCCACGACGCCGTAGGCACTCGGATTCTTCACGGGATAGCCGAAGACCGTCGCACCCTCCGTCCGGACAGCGGCGGCACGGAGCAGCTGCTCGAGCTGCGCGCCGTGAAACATGTTGTCGCCCAGCACAAGGCAGCAGGCGGGCCTGTTTTCAGCGAACCACTCCGAAAAGCCCCGGATGGCTCTTTCCACCGCGCGGGCGGTGGCCAGGGGCCCCTCGTCCTCCTCGAACAGGATGGGGATGCGCGCCGCGATGGGCATGCCGTCCGCTTCTATCTCGCTCACCGTGGCCCCGTGCCGCCGGGACAGATGCGCGCCGGTGACCAGCAGGGCCAGCTTCGCGTCCGGCCGGGCGGCCAGCTTTTGCAAAACGGGGCGCAGCAGGCCGTACTCCGCCCGGGTGCCGGTGACAACGGCGATGAGAGGCTGTTCCATGGCCCTCTCCTCCTTTTGTTACAGTTCGATGGGCTCGTCCTCGGCAAAGTCCCGCTTTGCCGCAAGGCCCAGCACCTCGTGCCAGCGCATGGGGGAAACGCCGTCGCCCGGGCGCTTGGTGGTGAGGTTTTCGGCGGTGAAAATTTCGCCCTTTTTGATGGCCTTGGCGGCCACGATGCTCTTGCGGGCGATGGGCTTGTTCTTGGCTTCGCTGGCGGTCACCGCCTTGCGGCCGGTGCCGAGGGCGGCCTGGGTGTGGCGCACCGCTTTTATCATGGCGGTGAGCTCGGGCACGTCCAGGCTGGCCTTGTGGTCGGGGCCGGGGAGGGTCTTGTCCAGCGTGAAGTGCTTTTCGATGACCACCGCGCCCAGGGCCGCCGCGGCCACGTCGCACTCCCAGCCGGGGGTGTGGTCCGAAAGGCCCACCGGCACGCCGAACTGGTCCGCCAGTTCCAGCATGGCCAGCAGGTTTGCGTCCTCATAGGGGGTGGGGTACTCGGTGTTGCAGTGGAGCAGCGTCACACCGGGGCAGCCGCCGTCTTCCAGAACGGAGAGCGCGTCCTCGATTTCCGGCAGGGTGCTCATGCCGGTGGAGAGCACCACCGGCTTTTTGGCCGCCGCCACCGCCTCAAGGTAGGGCAGGTTGGTGATCTCGCCGCTGGGGATCTTGAAGAAGGGCAGGTCCAGCTCCTTCAAGAACTCCACGCTGGGCAGGTCGAAGGCCGCCGAGAGGTACTGGATGCCAATGGAATCGCAGTACTCCTTTAGCTCGCGGTGGCCCTCAAAATCAAAGTGCAGCCGCCGGATCATCTCCAGCTGGCTCTCGCCGTCTCCCGTCTGGGCCTTCTGATACTCGGCCTTGGGGGCGAATTTCGACACCACCAGCTCCGGCACGGCGGTCTGGTATTTCACCACGTCCGCCCCGGCGTTTTTGGCCGCCAGCGCCATCTGTTTTGCCATTTCCAGGCTGCCGTTGTGGTTGACGCCCGCTTCGGCAATGATGAGAACGTCCTGCATATTGTTATCGCTCCTTACCGTTTGTTTTCTTCTGCCAGAATGCCAGCGCCGCGAGGCCCAGGGCCCCCGCCAGCGTCAGGCCAAGGCCCGCCGCCGCGCCCGGCTGGGTGTAGGTGAGCATGAGGGTGTGGCTGCCTGCGGGCAGTTCCACCGCCATCAGCGCTCCCGCCGCCCTCTGAATTTCAGTCCGCGCGCCGTCCACTTCGGCCCGCCAGTTGTCGTCGTAGGGCACCGTGAGCACCACAAGGCCCTCCGTCTGTGCGCTGGTTTCCAGCTGGATGGCTCCGTCCGCCCAGCTTGCCACCGCGGGCGCGGCCGAGCGCAGTTCCTCACAGGCGGCGGCCAGGGCTTCTTCGTCCAGCACCGCGAAGCGTGCGGAATCCACCGCCGTGCCCAGAGTCACCTTTACGGTCTGGTCCGCCTCAAAGCGGCCCAGGTCCACCGCGGCATCCGCCGAACGGCCGATAGAAAGGACAGTCCCCTTCTCCTGGCCGTTCACCTCCAGGGGCACATCCGCCCCCGCGCCGGAAAAGATGGCGTAGAGGATGCCGTCTTCGGGCATTGTCAGGTCGAATTCCGCGCCGCTCTCAGCGCTCTCCACCGGGGCAAACAAGGCCGTTTCCACGCCCAGCAGGGCGGTGTAAAGGGTCTCGGCCACCTCAAAGGCGTCGAGGCCGTCGGCCAGGTCGAAGGCCGCCGCGTCCGAGGGCGACCAGAGCGCCCGGGGCAAGGCATTGGGGTTTTGGTACACCTGCCAGGGGGCGGCGACATCGGTCGCTTCAAAGTGGGAGGGCACCGCGTCCCCTTCCTGCGCCAGGAACCACCCCACCGACAGAAGGCTGTCGGCGGCGGCGGTGCTGCCGGAAAGATAGCCGTAGCTGGAGCCGTAGTTGCGGTAGCCCAGGGCCATCAGCAGAATGGAGGAGGCCCCGTCCTGCACGCTGCTGAAATGGGTCAGCCCGTCGTAGCCCAGCAGCATGGGGTCGTTGAGGGTGCGGAAAGAGGTCTTTTCCACCCGGTAGTCTTCGGTGTTTTCTTTTTCCACCGCCTGCACGGTGGCCCGCCCGGCCCGCACAAAGCCGGCGTAATCCGCCACGGGGTAGGCTTCAAAGAGGCGCAGCGCCCAGTACCCGTTCAGCGCCAGCTCCCCGGCGGTGAGGGCGGCCAGGGCCAGGGCGGCCAGCTGTTTTTTGCCGCCTTTGAGGCGGCCCCACAGCCAGACGAGGCCGATGCCCGCCGCCAGCAGGCAGCAGGCCAGCAGCCAGCGCCGCCGGCCGTAGGTCTCGGCGCGGAAGAAGTAGACCAGCACCCCCAATGCCGCCGCCAGCGCCCCGGCGGCAAGACCCCTTTTCAGGCTCAGCGGCCCGGTGAGGGCCCCCGCGCCCAGGGTGAGCAGCAGGAACACCAGCAGGAAACTCTCCCGGTAGGGGAACCAGTTGGGGGCGGCAAAGCCGTGCCACGCAAGGTCCAGCGGCCTCCACCAGAGGCTGACCAGCAGCAGGGCGGCGAACAGCCCATAGACCAGCTTTTCCCGCCGGGGGCGGGCGGAGAAGAAATAGAGCAGCGCCGCCCCGAGGCCCAGCATGCCGCAGTAGACCGGTGGCAGGCCGTTCTGCACGTCCGCCCAGACGAAGTTTCCGGTGAAGAATTTCTGGACGAGTTCCAGCGGCGAAAACTGCCCGCCGCCGGAGAGGTCGAGGCCGGTGCTCTTGACCTGCAGAATTTCGGTCACCGCGGGCAGCAGCACCACACCGGCCAGCGCCGCCGCCGTGATGCCCGCCGCCGCGAAGCGGCCAAAGGCCGAAAGCGCCGCCTTTCCGCCGGGGCGGGGCGAGCGTATCGCAAGGCCCGCAACGAAATACAAAAAGGAGAATATGCACAGCATATACCCCATGTAAAAGTTCGTGAAGATGGCCGCGGCCAGCGCCAGACAGAAGCCCACGGCCCCTTTGCCTGCCAGCAGACGGTCGATGCCGGCGCAGACCAGCGGCAGCAAAAGCACTGCGTCCAGCCAGAGGACGTTCTGTGCGTAGGCCACCGCGTAGCCCATCAGACCGTAGCACCAGCACAGAGGCAGCCAGAGGGCTTTTCCGTTTTCGCCGCCCCAGCGCCGCTCAAGGTAAAAGCAGAAGGCCGCCGCCGCCAGAATGACTTTGGCCGCGTAGACGATGCAGCACAGCTGGCCGTAGAATTCCGGTGCGACGAGAAGATAGAGCCAGGCGAAGGGGCTGGCGAAATAGTAGGCGAAGAGGGCGAAGGCTCCGCCGCCCAGGCCCAGATCGTCGGCATAGAAAAGGCTGCCGCCTTCGCGCACCGCGTCATAGAAGTGGGCGTAGAAGGGAATATACTGGCTGTTCAGGTCCCCGGTCATCACCGAGTTCGGCCCGAAGGGCCAGAAGCCGCAGGCGGCATAGACGGCGCAGACGATGAGCGCCATGCCCCCCGCCGCCATGAAAAGACGGCCCCGGCGGCCCTGTAAAAAGCGTTTTGCTCGTTCCATTCCAAACCTCTCGCGGCGGGGCGCTCAGCCCCGCTTTTTCAAAAGCCGCCCTTTCCAGAAAAGGCCCAGGTCGGCCAGCACCGCGGCGGCGGCGGGCAGCACGGCCAGCGCCAGCGCCTGCCCCGCCCGGGGCACGAAGTACCGCCAGAAGGCCACCGGCGCATTCACGGTGAGGACGGCGTTTTCGCCCTCGGCCAGCACCACGCCCGCCCCGGCGGCGGGGTCGATGCGCAGGGTGCCCGCCGCTTCGGGGAACACCAGCAGCACGCCGCTGCCGGTCTCCTCGGCCCAGACGCGGCGGCGCAGGCTGAAGTCCTGGCCCGCCTTGGCCCAGTAGCCCTCAAATCCGGAGGCCGGCGCGTCGGTGGCAAACAGCACGCTGCGCACCGGCTGGCCCAGTTCCAGATGGAACTGGGGGTCGGCCCCGGTGGTGACCCAGAGGCCCTCGTCGGTGAGGGCGACGTCCTGGCTTTGCAGCGAGGAGAGGGGCACTTCCACCGTGGTCAGCCGCCCGGTGGCAAAGCCAAGGGCGTCCCACCCGGCGTTTCCTAAGGCCCACAGCGCCCACAGCGCCAGGGCCAGGAGATAGCAGGCGGCCACCAGATGGGCCGCCGCCCATGCAAACACTCGTTTCATCCTTCGGCCCCCACATTGCAGACAAAGTCAAATTGGGCGGAACTCTCGTTCCAGGCGTACACCGCCGACTGCTCCCCGCAGCCCGCCAGCCCGTCGCTGAATAGAGCCGCGTAGCCGTCGGCAAAGAGGTCGTCGCTGCGCTCCACGAACACATAGTCGCAGCCACGGTCACGGATGCACTCCAGCAGTTCCTCGGCGGTGTAGGGGTGGTAGTAGAGGGTGTCCTCTTCCAGCGCCCCGGGCAGCGCAAAGGTGCCGCCGCCGCCCTGGCCGTCGTTGCCGCTGTAATCCAGATACCAGGGGTAGAGCTCGTAGGAATAGAGGAACCAGCGGCTGCCGTCGTCCCCCTGGCTGACAAAGAAGATGTGGGCGTCCTCGGGCACCGCCGCCTGCACCTGGGCCGCCTCGTCCCGGGTGGCCCAGCGCTCGGCGTATGCCGCGTCGCCCCCGCCGAACACGGTGAGGCTGAAGGGCAGCCGCAGCCACACCAGCGCCGCCAGCGCCAGCGTCATCACCGCGAAGCCGGTCTGCAACAGGCCCTGGATGCGCTCGGAGCCCATGGCCCGCAGCACCAGCGCCGCTGAGGCCAGCAGCCAGCCCAGCAGATAGGGGTACATATACCGCTCAAAGCCCACCAGCCCGTCGGACACTTCGTCCCGAAAGACATACACATAGGTCAGGCCGATGAAGAAGAAGTAGGCTGCGAAGCCCGCCGTGCCCAGCACTGCAAAGAGGCCCGCCTGCCGGCGCAGGGCCTTGTCTCTCGTGAGGATGGCCGCCCCCACTGCCATGGCCGCCGCCAGGGCGATGACCACCGCGAAGGGGCCCACCATGGTGGTTTTGGAGGTGAAAAGCGCCCGCACAAGGCCGCCCATGATGGTGGTGAACTTCTCGGTGCGGCCGATGCCCAAAAGCTCCTTCACGCCGGTGATGACCATTTCGGCCATGCCCATCTCCTCGGTGCCGCCCACGTTGGAGGTGTCCGCGACGCTTGCCACCGAGAGGTATTTCTGCCAGCTCCAGAAGGAGAGGCCGCAGGTGACGAAGAGCCCGGCCCAGCCCGCCGCAGGCTTTGCCCAGCGGCGCAGGGGGGCTTTTTCCATCAGCAGGGCGAAGGCCCCGTCGGCGGCGATGAGACCCGCCGCCACCAGCGCCAGGGCAAAGCCGGTGTCCTTTTCCAGGCACAGAGCGGCCAGCGCCAGGGCACTGGGCCACAGCGCCTTTTTTTCATTGATATAATAGACCGCCAGCGCGCCGCCGAAGGTCAGGCCCAAGGGGATGTCCGAGAGGGCCGAGGCGTAAAGGTCGGTGGGGCGGGTGACGCTGCCGTAGAGGGTGATAACGAAGGGCAGCAGAAAGCCGAAGCCCAGCGCCGGCACCCACTGCCGGGGCTTGCCCTTTTCGCAGCCGGCGGTGAGGGCGGCAAAGATGGAAAGAAGCAGGATGTCGTAGGCCGCCAGCACCCGCCACTCGGCGTATTCGCCGAAGAACTGGAAGAACCAGCCCAGCACCACCAGCGCCGGGCGGTGGGTGCCCACCCAGGCCCAGCCGATGTCGGCGTTCACATAGAGCCCGCCGCTGGTCTTGACGATCTTGGCGGCGGTGCCCCAGAAGGAGAATTCATCCCAGGTGGAGAACATGGGCTGCCGCCAGGCGAAGAAGGCCAGCAGCGCCGCCGACAACACAAAAAAGGCGGCAAAGCCGGGGGCTTTCAGCGCGGAGGCAGGCTGTTTTGCCCCCGGCCGGAAAGCGGGCACCCAGGCCGCCGCCGCCAGCACAAAATAGAGCCACCCGGCCGCCGCCAGCACGCCCAGCATGCCCGCGGCGCTGAACCACACCATGGTGGCGCACAGCGCCGCAAAGGGCGCAAGCGGCGCGGGCAGCTTTGTGCGCCGCGCCATGAGCACGGCAAAGCCCGCCAGCGCCGCCAGCGACAGATAGCTGTAAAAAAGTTCCATACGCAAAGCTCCCCGCGCGCGTCAGGCCTGCTGTTCCAGGCGGCGGCGCATCTTTTCCAGTTCTTCCATCTGGCCCATGTCCATCCAGGCGGACTCGTTGATGGGATACACCCCCACCGGCAGGCCCTTTTGGCGGTATTCGTCGATCACATCGGGGAAGCCCACCTTGCGGCCTTCCTCCATCTCCTCCACCACCTGGGGCTCCACAACATAAACGCCGGTGTTGGTGAGGAAGTTCAGTTCCGGCTTTTCCCGCATGGCGGCAATGGCGCCGTTCTCCCCCATCTCCACCACGCCGTAGGGCACGGTGTAGTGCTTGTAGGCGCAGATCATGGTGATGAGGTTGCCGTGCTTTTTGTGGTACTGATACACGTCGCCGTAGTCCACGTCCAGAAGGGTGTCGCAGTTGGAGAAGAAGAAGGTGCTGTCCAGCTTGCCCTTGAGCAGGCTCAGGCCGCCGCCGGTGCCCAGAAACTCCGTCTCGTCCACATACTCCACCTGATAGCGCAGGTCCTCAAGGTCGTTGAAGTAGGACTTTATCATATTCTTTTTGTAGTTTACCACCAAAAGCATGCGGCGGCAACCGAAATCAGAGAAGCGCTCCAGGATGAGCTCGCAGATGGGTTTCTCCCCCACCGGGATCAGGGGCTTGGGCAGGATCTTCGTGTAAGGGTAAAGCCGGGTGCCAAGGCCGCCCGCCATCACCACCACCGGGATGTTCGCCTGCTTGCGGTTGTCCACGTCAAGGCCGGTGGCGAACACCACGTCCGCCACCTTGCCGTCCCGGTCCAGAAGGGGCAGCGCGTCGATATAATACCGCTCCAGCATGGACTTCGCCCGCCCCCGCTCTTCCAGCGGCAGGCTCTTGGGGCTGTAGTTCGCCGCAAGGCGCACCGGGTCCTCCAGCTTGCCGCCCCGCAACAGGAACTTGCGCAGGTCGCCGTCGGTGAGCACCGCTTGCAGCCTGCCCTCCGGCGCGATGAAGAGGATGCGCTGGCCGGTCTCGTCCAGCTGCTTCATGGTCTCCAGGATGGTGGCGTCCTCCCGGATGAACAGTTCTTCCAGTTTCAATCGTCTTCCCCCTTTTCCCGTTTCAGCGTCAGCGCACACCCGGCAAGGCCGGGCAGCACTGCCAGCCAGAACAGCTGCCATGCCGACGGGATGAAGTATTCCTGCCAGGGCCGCCGCTCATTGAGCACGATGGCGGTGAGCTCCACCGCCACGCCAGCGGTGTCCGCCAGGTCCAGCCGCAGCCCCTGCCCGGCGAACCGGGGCAGGGTGTAGAGCCAGCTGCCGTCCGGCTGCGCCGTGGGCCACACCCGCAGGCGGGAGGTGTAGCCAAAGCCCGGCAGATGATAATAGAGGTCCTTTTCGGCGGAGGCCTCCCCCTCGTACCGCGCCACAAGGCGCAGCCGCCGCACCAGCGTGCCGGGACTCAGCAGCAGCTGGGCGTCGCCGGTGGTGCTGGTGAGCACGCCGCCGGCGTTTTCCATGTTCACAAGGGTGTACTGCCCGGTGTTTTCCAGCGTGACGGTCTTTTCTTTCAAAAGGCCGGCGGCATAGAGCAGCTGGTCCAGGGCGAAATTGCCCACGAGGGCCAGTGCCAGCAGGCAGGCCCCCAGGGCGTAAAGCGCCCGGAAGGGCCGGCGGCGCGCCGCCGCCCAAAGTTTTTTCAGCCGCTTCATCCCGTCACCTCCCCGGCAAGGGACGCGGCGGGCGTCCAGCCCGCTTCACCCTTTTCATAGAGGGCAGGGCCCGCCTTCGCGGCGGCCAGCCCGTCGGTGAAGAGGCCGGCGTAGCTCTCTTCAAAAATGTCGTCCACCCGGCTCACCAGAAGCAGGTCCACCTGCTCCTTTTCCAGCAGGGCGGCAAACTCCTCTTTTGTGTAAGGCGCGCCGTAGGCCATGCCCTCCACCAGCGCCGGTTCGCCGTAGGTGGCGCCGCCCTCGCCGTAAACAAGGGCGGGGCACAGCTGCTGATTGAACAAAAACCAGGAAAAGCCCTCGTCCCCCTGGCGGATGAGGAACACTTTCCTGTCCGGTTCGATGGTCTCTTTCGCGGCCTTCGCCACCGCCACTTCCCCGCGCACCGCGGCATACTCGCCGCCGCCCACACCCAGCAGGGTGAACTGAGGCTCGGTGCCCACCGCCAGCGCCGCGGCGAACACCACGCCCGCGGCCAGCGCCGCCGCCCTGCCAAACACCGGGCGCTTTGCAGCAGCGCAGCTGACCGCCAGCACCGCCAGCGCCAGCAGCAGCCAGCCGGTGTAATAGGAAGCGAGATACCGGGGATAGCTGGCGAGGCTCTCCGGGGTGGAGTCTTTTAATAGGAAGGCGTAGCTCAGCCAGAGCATCAGCCAGTAGCCGGCAAAGCACACGCCGCTGCCCGCGGCGAAGAGGGC
>ENA-ORUO01002852-ORUO01002852.1-human-gut-metagenome-genome-assembly--contig:-NODE-2852-length-12741-cov-4.856614_pt1 | contig 12741 bp, 10 predicted proteins | sample MGYA00242082_ERZ509215 | MGnify/ENA primary metagenome ERZ509215 (study PRJEB26280, sample SAMEA2338829) | human gut metagenome | biome: human gut; feature: human-associated habitat; material: faeces... | reverse complement strand
CCGCCGAAGCGGTGCTTAAGCCGTCAGGCGGGAATTGTGCGGTATTGCCTAAAGCAACCAACAGCAAAAAACAAAACGGAGCAAGAAAATAAAAAGGAGCAAACGATTATGACTTACGAACGCCGTAATAAGGGTACCTGCTCGGTGATGACCAAAGTAGAACTGAACCCTGACCATACCATTGAATCTGTTGAGGTGCTGGGGGGCTGCAACGGCAACCTGAAAGGCATCTGCCAGCTGCTGAAAGGCATGAAAGCTGAGGACGCCATTGAGCGCATGAAAGGCACCCTGTGCGGCTCCAAGCCCACCAGCTGCCCGGACCAGATCGCCATTACGCTGGAAGAGGCCCTGCAGAAGCTGTAAGCCCTGAATTTTTATTTATAAGGAAGCGCCGATATGGATTGTTTTAACTACCCGCTGGACACCGAAACGCTGCTGCGCAAAAAGCGCCGCCTGCGCAAGGAACTGCTGGCCCAAAACCCGCACCCGCTGCAAAAGCGCATCGCCATCCTGGGTGGTTCCACCACCAACGAGGTGGCAGACCAGCTGGGCCTGTTTTTGTTGCAATACGGCATTCAGGCGGAGTTCTACCAGAGCGAGTATGGCCAATATTGGCAGGACGCCATGTTCGGCACGCCGGAGCTGGATGGGTTCCACCCCGATGTCATTTATATCCACACCAACTGGCGCAACATCATCAATTTCCCCACAACGGCCACCCCGCAGGCGGAAATTGACGCCATGCTGAATGCCGAGTACAGCCGCTTTGAGCAGATGTGGCAGGCGCTGGAAGCCAAATTCCACTGCCCCGTCATCCAGAATAACTTTGACCGCCCCAACTACCGCCTGATGGGCAACCGCGATATCTGGGACCCGCATGGCCGTTCCAACTATCTCAGCCGCCTGAACCAGCGTTTTTACGCCTATGCCGCCGCGCATGAGGATTTTTATATCAATGATATTGACTATCTCAGCGCAGATTACGGCCTGACTGCCTGGGGGGATGCGTTCTTCTGGCATATGTACAAGTACGCCATGTGCCTGGATGCGATTCCGTCTTTGGCAAACAGCGTGGCAAACATCATCAAATCCCTGTATGGCCGCAACAAAAAAGCTCTGGTGCTGGATCTGGATAACACTCTCTGGGGCGGCATTGTGGGCGATGACGGTGTGGACGGCATTGCCATTGGCCCCGAAGTGCCGGAAGGCCAGGTGTACGCCGAGTTCCAGAGCTACTGCAAAGCCCTGCAGACCATCGGCGTGGTGCTGGCGGTGGATTCCAAAAATGACGAAGCCAACGCCCTGGCCGGCCTGAACCACCCGGACAGCGTGCTGCACCCGGATGATTTTGTCTGCATCAAGGCCAACTGGGATCCTAAAGATCAGAACCTGAAAGCCATCGCCGCAGAGCTCAGCCTTGGCGCCGACAGCTTTGTGTTTGCTGATGACAACCCGGCGGAGCGTGCCATTGTGGCCGCCCAGCTGCCCGGCGTAGCCACCCCGGTGCTGGATGGTGCCGAAAACTACATCAAGATGCTGGATCACGGCGGGTACTTTGAAACGACGATCCTTTCCGGCGACGACCTGAAAAAGACCGCGCAGTACCATGCCCGCGCCCAGGCCGCCCAGGCCCAGGCAGCTTTTGCCGATTACGGCCAGTATCTGGACAGCCTGGAAATGACGGCGACCATCCGCCCCTTTGAGGCGGTGTATATGCAGCGCATTGCTCAGCTGACCAACAAGAGCAACCAGTTCAACCTGACTACTCTGCGCTGCACTGAGGATGACATCCGTTCCATGGCAGAAAAGCCGGACTGGATCACCCTGTACGGCAAGCTGGTGGATAAATTTGCGGATAACGGCGTTGTTACCGTTGTGGCAGGGCAGGCCCAGGGCCAAACGCTCTGCCTGCGCCTGTGGCTGATGAGCTGCCGTGTGCTCAAGCGCGGCATGGAAGACGCCATGATGGACACCCTTGCCGCCAAAGCTGCCGCTGCAGGGTATACTGCGCTGGAGGGCTATTATTACCCCACCGCCAAAAACGCTATGGTGCGGGAATTTTATGCTGGGTACGGCTTTGAAAAAACGGCCGAGGATGCCGATGGCAACACCACCTGGCGCTTGGACCTTGCCGCTTACAATCCCCGCTGCCCCCATATAAAAATTGAAACCTGAGCCGCGGCGCATACCGCGCGGCAAATGGCAAACGTAAAGGAAGCTACATGCCCCATACAACCCCAAAACCCAGCCGCATTCCCGGCCCGCTGCACAAGGCGGGCCTGTTTGTGTTGTTTGCGGCCATCACGGCGGCGCTCTGCCTGCTGCTGAACTTTTTGCTGGTGGATGACCTGCACGCCTATTCCCGTGTGACGCTGGGGGAGTATTACGCCCAAGCGGATGCGGTGGATACTGTGTTTGTGGGTTCCTCCCACAGCTACCGCAGCTTTGACCCGGATACCATTGACCCCATTCTGGGCAGCCGCAGCTTTAACCTTGGCACCAGCCAGCAGCAGCCGGATGGCTCCTATTGGCTTATTCGGGAAGCCGCCGCCAACAGCCCGCTGAAAACCGTCTATCTGGAAACCTTCTATACCGGATATAATCAGCAAAAATCCAGCAATGTTCCGCTGGCCTGCTACCTGATCACCGATTACATGCGCGCGTCCTCGCCCTACCGTTACCAGTATCTGTGGGAGATGGGCGGTGCCGCGGCGTTTGCGGATCTGGTGTTCCCGGCGCGCCATGCTATTGCTGACCCCGGTGAGCTGCCGGCCCTTTGGCGCGGCAAGCTGACCGGCGGCTATAACGCGGGGAACTATGGCTGGGTCACTTACCCGGACGAGGGCGAAGCCTACCGGGACCGCGGTTTTGTCTATACCGAGGGTACCAGCATCTGGGGGTTCGGCACCCTGATGCACGTGGATGCCAGTGCGCCAATCTCACCGTTTGGCCGGGCGAACCTGACCCGCATTGCCGAGTTCTGCAAAAAGCAGAACATCCGCCTGGTGCTGGTCACCGCCCCGCTGCCCAGCGCCTATGTGCAGGATACCCAGAACTACCAGGCCTATGTGGATGCCATGCGCAGCTTTGCCGCGGCCAACGGCACCCAGTATTGGGATTTTTCGCTCTTTAAGGATACCGACCTGCTGCCCATTGGCTTTGACGATTTTTCAGATATGCACCACCTGAACGGGCAGGGGGCAGAAACGTTCAGCAAGGCGTTCGCCACGGTGGCCGCCCGCAGCGCGGCGGGCGAGGATGTAAGCAGCCTGTTCTATGATACGGTTGCCGAAAAATTGGCCATATCGCCGGACAGCACCGTGCAGCAGGGGGAGGGCAACTGATGTTTTCTGTTACATCCCTTGGCTTTTTGCCGTTTATGGCGCTGTTTGTCTGCCTGTGGTACCGCGTGCCCCAGCCTTCCCGCTGGAAGCTGGTTCTGGCAGCCAACGCAGTGTTCTGCCTTTCCATTGATATCGGCGCATTTTTTGCGGTAGCCCTTGCCACGGCAGTGGTGTGGCAGGCCGCGCAGCATGCGCAGCCAGAGCAGCCCAGCCGCCGCGGGTGGCTGGCACTGGGGCTGGCCGCAGCCCTGCTGCCGCTGCTGGTGCTCAAATACAGCGGCATGCTGGTGCCGGGCCTGCGGGATTTGTATAAGCCCTTTGGCCTTGCGTATTACAGCTTGCAGCTGGCGGGCTACCTGCTGGATGTGTGGCATGGCCGCACGGCACCCACGCCCAGCTATGCACGGCTGTGGTGCTATGCGGGCTTTTTCCTCTCGCTCACCCAGGGGCCGTTCAACCGCTATAATACCCTGATGCCCCAGCTGGAAGCCGCCCCCAAAACGTTTGAAACCCAGCGTTTGGTCAGCGGTTTGCAGCGCAGTGCATGGGGGTATTTCAAAAAGTTTGCCATTGCGGACCGTGCGGCCATTGTGGTCAGCGCCGCCTTTGTGGACCCGGCGTCCTTTGACCGCAGTCAGCTGATTTTTGCCACGGTTATGTATTCGTTCCAGCTGTATGCCGATTTTTCCGGCTACACGGATATTGTGCTGGGCATGGGCGAGATCCTGGGCCTGCACCTGCCGGAAAACTTCCGCCAGCCGTTTTTTTCTGCCAGCGTCAAGGAGCTGTGGGCCCGGTGGCATATCAGCCTTTCGCAGTGGTTCCGGGATTATGTGTATATCCCACTGGGCGGCAACCGCAAGGGCATTGCCCGGCGGGATGCCAACCTGCTGCTGACCTTTTTGGTCAGCGGGCTGTGGCACGGCGCCAACTGGACCTTCCTTGTCTGGGGTGGGCTGCACGGCCTGTGCCAGGTGGCGGAGGACCACATGCCCGCTCCGCTGCGCAAGCGCAAATCTCTGCCGCTGCGCATCGTGGGCGTGCCGCTGACATTTGCCATCTTTGTTACAACCTTTACCATCTTCCGCACCAGCAGTTTGGGCAATGCAGCGGCATACTTTGCCGGTATCCTGCATAACCCCGGGCACGAGGTGTTTGCCCAGTACTGGCTGCTAGGCCTGACCAGCAAGCTGGAACTGCTCTTGCTGTTGTTGGGCATTGCGTTGCTGGTGCTGGTGGATGTGCTGCATGAATGCGGCCTGCACCTGCGCGCCTGGGTCAACGCCGCGCCGCGCCCGGTGCGCTGGGCTGTGTACGAATTTGCCATTTTTGCCTTTTTGCTGATGGCAAGCTTTTATTCCAATACGGGCTTTTTGTATGCCCGGTTCTGAAAAGCAACAGCCCCGGGCAGTACCCATAAAAGGTGCCGCCTGGGGCTGTTTTTGTCTGTGTGGAAAATATAAAAAGGGGACAAAGCTTTACCAAAAGCTGCTTATTCCTCGCCCTCAAATTTCATGCCCCAGGCCATGCGGATATCATACATCAGTTGGGTCAGGGCAATGCTTTGCTGCGGGGTATAAATGCTGCTGTGGTGCCTGCCAGTGGCAGCACAACGGCTTACTTCCCGAATCTGGTATTCAAAACCGTTCACATCAAAGGGAAAATCCAGTTCCTGCGGTGGCTGGCCGTTCAGTTCCAGCGTCATATGTTCGGCGTACTGGAAGTCCGGCAGGGTAATGCGGCCCTTGGTGCCCACAATGCAGGCCATGCGGGTAAGGCGCTGGCCGATGGTTTGCACCGATTCCGCCGTGCAGCCGCTGGGGTAGGCAAGCCGCAGTTTGCTGTATTCATCGGTGCCGTATTCTGTCAGGCGCAGCTCTTCTGTCTGCACGTTCTGGGGCTGCTGGCCGGTGACCATCTGCAAAAAGCCAAGGTTATAAATGCCAATATCCAGCAAAGCGCCACCGCCCAAAGCAGAGTTGAATTTGCGCTCGCGGCGGGCGCCTTCAGTGGTAAAACCGTATTGGCAGGTGATGGTTTGCAGCGTACCGATCACCCCATCCGCCAGCATCTGCTGCAATTTGGCATACAGCGGCAAAAAGCGAATCCAGAATGCTTCCATGATAAAAAGCTGCTTTTTTTCCGCCAGGGCATACAGCTCTTTGGCCTGCTCTGCATTGATGGTGAACGGCTTTTCGCACAGAACATGCTTGCCGTGCTCCAGGCAGAGCTTGCAGTTTTCGTAATGCAGGGCGTTGGGCGTAGCAATGTAGATGGCATCTACGGCGGGATCGGCGGCAAGCTCTTCATAGCTGGCGTACCAGTGCGGGATGTTGTACTGCGCCGCAAAGGCTTTGGCACTTTCGGCCCGGCGGGAGCCGACTGCGGCAAGCCGCTCGCCCTCGGCAGCCATCGCATTGACTGTTGTGGCAAATTTGTTGGCAATGGTGCCGGTAGCTAAAATTCCCCAATTCATAAAATTACCTCCCATTAACAAGGGCTCTTTGTGCATATCGTACCACAAGCAGGAAATTGCGGCAAGGAAACACGCGCAAAACAGCAAGAAAAAACAGACCCGGCAGGGGAACAGCAAAATCCGTTCCATCATGCCGGGTCTGAACTTATTATGGGAACAGAACAGGAAAATGCGGCACTGCCTTACGGGCGTACCTTGAACTCCTGCTCACAGTAAACGCAGCGGTAGCGTCCGCTGGGGGTCAGGGCAAAGATGTGGTCGCAGCCGGTCTCCAGGGAGGTAATGCAGCGGGGGTTGGTGCACTTGATCACGTTCACCAGGCGCTTGGGCTGGTCCGGGCGCACCTTGCGGGTCACATGACCGTTCTCAATAAAGGTCAGGCTGATCTGCGGGTCCACATAACCCAGCACATCAAAATTCAAGCCGGAAATATCGCCCTCGATTTTAATAATATCCTTTTTGCCGCTTTTCTGGCTGCGCACGTTCTGCAGCAGGGCCACGCTGGCTTCGCTCAGCTTTTCCAGCTCCAGCAGGTGATACAGCGAAAGCCCGGTCCCGGCGGTAATGTGGTCAATGACCACGCCGTTCATGATTTCATCAATATTCAGCATTCAAAAGCAACCTCCCCGGTTTTGGGGTCTTTCAGCCCCAGCAGCGTCATAATCAAAGCCATGCGCACATACACGCCGTTCTGCACCTGCTCAAAGTAGGCGGCGCGCGGGTCATCGTCCACATCCAGCGTAATTTCGTTCACACGCGGCAGGGGATGCAGCACCGCCATGTCCGCCGGGGCAAGGTTCAGCTTTTCGGCGGTCAGGATGTAGCTGTCACGCAGGCGGATGTAATCTTCCTCATTGAAAAAGCGCTCGCGCTGCACACGGGTCATGTACAAAATATCGAGGTCCGGCAGAGCACCTTCTAGGTTGCGGGTCTCAATGTAGGGGATGCCGCGGGGCTCCAGTACTTCATTGATGATGTAATCCGGCACGCGCAGTTCTTCGGGGCTGATCAGGACAAACTTTACGTTGTCATAGCGGGCCAGGCTCTTGATGAGGGAATGTACCGTGCGGCCAAACTTCAGGTCGCCGCAGAAACCAATGGTCAGGTTGTCCAAACGGCCCTTGCGGCGGCGGATGGTCATCATGTCCAACAGGGTCTGGGTGGGGTGGCTGTGGCCGCCGTCACCGGCATTGATCACCGGGATCTTGCTGTAAAGGGAAGCGCGCAGCGGGGCCCCCTCTTTGGGGTGGCGCATGGCGGCAATATCCGCATAGCAGCTGATAATGCGGATGGTATCCGCAACGGTTTCACCCTTGGAAGCACTGGAAACACCGGCATCCGGGAAACCCAACACCTTGCCGCCCAAACGCAGCATCGCCGATTCAAACGAAAGGCGGGTGCGGGTGGAAGGCTCATAGAACAGTGTGGCCAGGCGCTTGTGGTCAGCTACATCCTGGTATGCTTCGGGGTCATCATGGATGCGGTCCGCAAGGTCCAGCAGCTTTTGGGTTTCTTCCTTTGTAAAGTCAAGGGGATCAATCAAATGTCTCATCAACAGCCATCCTTTCCTTATGGTGTATCTGAAAACAAAGAAAATGACGGATATTTCGCAAAAATAAGCAGGATGTAAGGCAAAGAACCGCCGGAATCCTTTGTGGATTCCAAGGTCTTTTAACGCAAAATCTCGCTGTGTTTGTAGAAATAAACGATATTTTCGACTTTTCAGATACACCCTTGGTCAAACGGTGCTATGCGCGGGGCAGGCACACGTTCGGGAAATACGTTCAAACCGGCAGTGCGGCAAAGCTGGCCGCAAACCTGGCTTATTATATCATACCTGCCCGGCAAATAAAACCCATTAACCCCCAAAAACGTCCACTTTTTTTGAGGCAATTTTACAAAAGCGGTCAAAATGCGCGGCAAAGCCGGTGCAGCCTTTACCGGACCTTTACATCCTGATGGCTCAACAGCAGCTGAACCGCAAGCAAAATCAGCGCCAGCCAGCCAACACAGGCCAAAGCGAAGCCTAGGTAGCTGTCTGCCAGCATATCACTGCTCTGGTTAGCGTTCATGCCGCGCTGCATCAGGCAATAGGGCCAGACGTACCAGTAGCCCCGGCTGGCCAGCAGCATGCCGGAAACACCCCCGGCCAGCCCCAAAAACACCGGCAAGGCAAAGCTGCGGATCACCATGGAAAATAGCAGCTGCGCCGCCACCACGGCCAGCCCGCCCAGTACACTGCGCACCAGGTAAAAGATGGTAATGGCCGGCGGGGGCGCTGTGAACCCGGCGAACACCCGGCCGCAGAACCAGTACAATACAAACACAAATGCCTGAGTCAGCAGTACCAGCTTTGTCACCACAAGCAACTTGGCAAGGAACAGGTAAAAGGGCGGCACCGGCTCCGCCATAATCAGGTTCCAGTTGTGGCCTATGTGCTCCAGCCGCCACAGGTACGCCGCGTATACCGCCACCATGCAGGGGAAGAAAAACAGCGAGTAAAATAGTGTGTGCTGGGTCCACAGACTGTACCAGCCGTCCCGCAAAATTTCAAGGTTTTGCAGGTAGTTGAAGGTTCCGTACCCGGCGGAAATGATGGGCAGAATAAAAAACATAAACCAGATGGGCGAAGCGTGCAGTTTGCGGTTTTCTGCACGGATACAACGCAGCAGCATGGGTCACACCTCCTTGTTCCGCATGGCATACCACGCGGCAAAAAACAAAATACCGGCCAAAACCACCGTGGCAACCAGCAGCGGCCACTGGAACGGCACAATCATGTAGGTGACTACTTTGCTGGCCTGGTCCCAGTCCGCAATCCGGTAGGTGTTCAGAGGGATAAAATACCCCCACGGCACAAAATAGCCGACCCATGCCGGCATAAAGGCACTGAACAGTCCCAGCAGCGTGCCAAGAATGCCCACACACAAAGCGGGCAGGGGATTGGCCAGCAGCACTGTCAAAAGCAGCTCAGAGAAAAAAATCATGCAGTCCACGGCAAAGGTGCAGCCCCAGAGATAGGCAGCCTGGCCTGCGGCGGGGTAGGGCTGCGTGTAATGCTGCAAGTGCCCGATCAGCGGGGCGCCCGCAGCTTCCAGCGTGACGATCAAAAAGATCTCCGCCAGCCCCAGCGCTGCCTTTGCGGCAAACAGGCTGCGGCGGCTTTGCAGGGTATACAGCAGTTTGGGCGTACAGCCTTTGACTTCCACATCCCAAAGCCTGCTTGCCAGAATCGCCATGGCCAACGGCATTAAAATGGTATTGATGATGGGCAGGCTGTAAAACAGGGCACTATAAGCGGATGCCAGCTCGTCAGCACCGGTCGGCGCAGCGGACTGGCACCAAAGCAGCGCCATGACCGGCACCAGCAGGCAGACAATCAGATCATGCCGGCGGCGGGCCTTTTGCAGCTCGGCGCGGATGCTTGTGTACATGTCAGCCCACCTCCTTGCCGGTTTGCGTGTTGGTCAGGCTCAGGAAAATTTCTTCCAGATTCTTGGTTTGCCGCTCCACGCCAACCACCCCGGCCCCCTCGGCGGCGAGATCCTGCACCAGCGCGGCCAGGCGGGCATCCTCCATGGTGGGCAGCAGGCAGCCGTTGTCCGCAGGCTGCGGGGTCAGGCCATAGCGGCGCAGCACGGCGGCCCCGCGGTCCGGAGCCAGCAGGCGCAGAACAACATTGCCGCGGCTGTGGCGCTGCAATTCCGTCAGCGGGCCTTCAAACAGCAGCTGGCCGTGGTTGATGATGCCCACCTGGCTCACAATCTGCTCCATCTCGCCCAGCAAATGGCTGGAAATCAGCACCGTGGCACCGCAGGCATCTGGCATATCGTGGATCAATGCACGCATTTCCTGGATGCCAGCCGGGTCAAGACCGTTGGTGGGTTCATCCAGGATCAGCAGCCTGGGGCTGCCCAGCAGAGCCATGGCAATGCCCAGGCGCTGTTTCATGCCAAGGGAATACTGCCCCACCTTGCGCTTTCGGTCTGCCTGCAGGTGTACAATTTCCAGCACGCGGTCGATGTCTTTGTAGGGCACGCCTTTCAGGTCGGCTACAATTTCAAGGTTTTCCTGCGCAGTAAGGTGCAGGTAGCCGGATGGCGACTCAATCAAACTGCCGGTCTGGCGCAGCAGCTCCAGCCGGGTACGCTCCGTCAATGTGCGGCCCAGCAGAGCCACGCTGCCCGCCGTGGGGTGAACCAGCCCCAACAGCATTTTCATGCTGGTAGATTTACCCGCGCCATTTGGCCCAATAAAACCATACACACACCCCTGCGGAACATGCAGGTCCAGATTGTGAACCACGGTGCGGCCACCATAGGTTTTGCACAGCCGTTTTGTTTCAATTACATATTGCATGGCTAACACTCCTTTGTTCATCTTTTGGGAACAAAGGCATGGTAACACGCCGACCTTAACCTGCCACAAAGCCCAGCTTAAGTTTAGCTTAATTCTGCCCGGCGGCTCTATCGGCAGCCCGGTGCTCGTATTATAATAAAGGCAATACCGCACAATTCCCGCCTGACGGCTTAAGCACCGCTCCGGCGGCTGCGGCACGGCATCTGCGTTGCCAAAATGCTCGATAATACACAAAGTATTATCTGCGCTTTTGGCTTAGCATCTGACGTACCTCGCTCACCGTATCGGCACTTAGAATTATGCGGTATTGCCTAAAAGTACAAAGGGGGGCGCACCCATGCAAACCATTTATGATGCTAAAATTTTGATTGTGGATGACAACCAGGATCTGCTGAACCTTGTTACCACGGCGCTGCGCAGCACCGGCTACAACCAGCTGACCGCCTGCACCGGCTGCGCAGCGGCCCAAGCGGCATTTGCCGCCAACCGCCCGGACCTGATGATTTTGGACATCAACCTGCCGGATGGGGATGGCTTTACCCTGTTCCGCACGCTGCACAGCATGGCGGATATCCCGGCGCTTTTTCTTTCTGCCCGCGATGCTGACGCCGACCGGCTGTTTGGTCTTGGCCTGGGCGCGGACGACTACCTGACCAAGCCGTTTTTAACGCAGGAGCTTTTGCTGCGCATCCAGCGCATTTTGCAGCGCTGCTATCGGGGCGAACTGTGGCGGACTGCCGCAAAAACGCTCCAGCTGGGCCAGCGCACAGTGTATCTGGCCGATGCTTTGGTCCGCCTGCCGGATGGCACCGCCCAGCCCCTGACGGCCACCGAGCGCGCTCTGCTGCAAAAGCTGGCCGAAAACCGCGGCCATATCGTTACTTATGACGCGGTGTGCGAAGCCGTGTGGGGGGGGGGCAGACTATTACGGGTACGAGAACAGCCTGAATGTTCACATCCGCCACCTGCGGGAAAAGCTGGAACCCAACCCCAGCAAGCCGCAGTACCTTTTAACGGTGCGGGGCATCGGCTATAAATTGGCAGAGGAGAACGCACAATGAAAACTTTTGCAGCCCTGATCCGCCGCTATGTGCTGGCCACAGCCGCTATTGTGCTGCTGGTGGGCGGTTTGCTGGTGGGGCAGATTTTTTATGTGGGGTTCAAGTCCAACGCGGTGGATGCAACAGGCTACCGGGTCGGCGCCTTGGCTGATGCCCTAAAACAAACCGAAACCGGCCTGCAATGGGGTCGGGAACATACCCCGGCGGAATGGATGCAGGGCTATGCCTGGGCCATGGTGCTGGACGATAATGGCAATGTCATCTGGCAGCAAGACCTGCCGCAAAAGCTGAATCACCGGTACACGGCATCGGAAGTTGCCGTGTTCTCCCACTGGTACCTGGCCGATTACCCCGTGCAGTGCTGGGCGGCGGATTACGGGCTGTTTGTTGTGGCGGAACCGGTTGGAACCTGCTGGAAGTATAACATCGACATGAAGCAAAAAATGATAATGATGCTGGGCAAAAGCATTCAGCCCACCATGGTGGAGCTCCTGCTGGTGGTGCTGGGGTGCTGCCTGTTCTTCAGCTGGCGCGGGAGCAAAAGCCTGCAAACCGTAACAGCCGGGCTGGATACCTTGGCGCAGGGCGGTACGGTCAGCCTGCCTGCCGCCGGCTTTGCGGGGGAGCTTGCCCAAAAGCTGAACGAAACCAGCGAGCAGCTGCGCCGCCGCAATGAGATCATTGCCCGGCGGGATACCGCCCGAACCGAGTGGATCGCCGGGGTCAGCCATGATATCCGCACTCCGCTGGCACTGATCCTGGGCTGGGCGGAACAGCTGCAGCGGGATGCCACCCTGCCCGCAGCAGCCAGACAGAAAGCGGGCGGCATCTGCACCCAGTGCGAAAAAATCCGCAGCCTGATTGAGGACCTGAACCTGACCAGCAAACTGCAATACGGCGCCCAGCCCCTGCGCCGCCGGTCCACCCAGGCGGGGCCGTTTTTGCGCCGGGTGGTGGCGGCTTTTTGTGAGAACCCCCTGGCCGCCCGCTGCACACTGGATTGCAGCATTACCCCGGCAGTAGAAACCGCCATCCTGCACGCTGATGCCGCTCTGCTGACCCGTGCGCTGGAAAATGTGCTGCAAAACGCCGTGCGCCATAATGCGGGGCCGATCACGCTGGCTTTCCACGCGGATGCCGACGAAACAACGCTGCACCTGACCATACAGGATAACGGCACCGGCTACCCGCAAAGCGTGCTAGCCGTGCTGAACGGCGAACCGGAAGGGGAGAACGCCCCGCATATTCTGGGCCTGCATGTGGTGGAGCAAATCATAAACGCCCACGGCGGCAGCGTGCAGTTTGTCAACCGGGACCCCCACGGTGCAAAAGTGATGATGCAGCTGCCACTGGCCAAAGACGAAAACGAAAAATAATACCCAAAAAACAAATCCCCCGCCGGGCAAAGCACTTTGCAGCACCGCCCGGCGGGGGATTGTTATGCTATGTTAAGGCAATACCGCATAATTCTAAGTGCCGATACGGCGAGCGAGGTGCGGCA
>ENA-ORUO01002851-ORUO01002851.1-human-gut-metagenome-genome-assembly--contig:-NODE-2851-length-12743-cov-3.465637_pt1 | contig 12743 bp, 8 predicted proteins | sample MGYA00242082_ERZ509215 | MGnify/ENA primary metagenome ERZ509215 (study PRJEB26280, sample SAMEA2338829) | human gut metagenome | biome: human gut; feature: human-associated habitat; material: faeces... | reverse complement strand
GACCCGTACGTATATCCCGGTAATCAAGCAGGTGCTTGACAAGTACCGGAAACAAATTCACGGCATGGTACACTGCTCCGGTGGTGCCCAGACCAAAGTGATGAATTTCGTGGAGAATATGCACATCGTGAAGGATAATATGTTCCCCGTTCCTCCCTTGTTCAAGTTGATTCAAGAACAATCGGGGACCCCATGGGAAGAGATGTACAAGGTGTTCAACATGGGACACCGCATGGAGATCTACGTGGGTGAAGAGATCGCCGATGACATTATCGCCATTTCCAAAAGCTTTAACATTGACGCCCAAATCGTTGGTCGTTGCTACGATAACGACGAGGGAAAAGGTAATAAGCTCACGATTATCAGCGAAAACGGAAGGTACAATTATGCAGGTTTATAAAGTACTATTAATCAATGATTAATAATACAACACCAAATATATTTTTATTTTTGGTGTTTATTTCGTAAACTTTATATATAAATAGAAACGGAAAATTTCCGTTTCTATTCCTTCAAATAATTTTACCCTTTAAATAATCTATGTTTTTAATCTAATATAACTAAAAATTTAAATCAGAACATTCCTCAAAAGAAACAACAAATTCAAGCCTTTTCTATAAAAAAAATCGTTCCTATTTTTTTAAACAAAAAGCGTCATGGAAAATGAAGAGAGAAAAGATGAGAAATATTTAATTTACCACTTCTATGGTGGTGATCTAAAAGAAATACTTCCAATTTTAGAGAAACATTTTTCATTCACCCTGTTTGAGATACAGGGGATGCTAGACTGGTGTAATAATCATATCTATCATGGAGAGGCAACAAAAAACACTTACGATGATGATGGTTTTTTCCATGACGAGTTTAAACCAGAGAAATTTTTCATTGAAGGTAACAAACCTATCCATCTAGCCTATCCAGAAGCCTTATATAACAAGATTATTGCATTTTTTAATGATGAATCCAATTTAATCACTGATGATAAACAAGACACGATCCTTTGGATAATGCTTTACGTTTACAGTGAATCATCTATCGAGCCAAATTATTTTGAATCGTGTGGGGATTACAATTACAGGATATTCCATGAATTTGTAAGACCAGATATGTTGGCATTATATAAATTCCTCCATGATAATTACAAGCAATTCCCAGATGCCCAAAAAGGATATAAAGATCATCCAACTTACAGACCAATGGACGCTTGGAATAATCCATATAAAGATGTAACACTTACACTTGGCAGGCATTCTATCACCTTAAATAACAGCAATAACTGGTTTCTCACCCACCTCACAGAATACATCAGCCAGTATCTAAAAGAGGATAATATCAAAGATGTGGAATTTGAATTGAAGGAATATAAAAACAAGGTGGGTGCTAAATCCGATCATGATTTCCATAGAATAGTTACCCAGTTATACCACTTCTTACAGGATGAAACACCTTACCACAGTCCAGAAGGTAAAATAACTGACAAGATTTGCACCTTCATCACTAAATTCTTAGAGGTTCTTGATTTTCTTACCGTTGTCCCAGATGATGATGAATTTAATATAGAGGAAAAGGACAAGAGAAGAAACAAAATTCTATCGACTTGGATCATTAATATGCGTACGAATATCCAGTACAATTTAAAGAGGGAGAAAGAGAGAGGTTCGTACAAAAGCAAAAAACAAGAATTTTTTGAGAAAGCCTCTGTCAAAATGGGAACAAATGAGGAAGGAAAGACATTAATGGAACAATATAATCCCAAGTACTGGTAAAAAATGTACTTGAAAATTTATCTAATCTATTGATTTCCATTACATAGAAAATACACCCCTTATCTACTGGAATTACATTTTTGATTTCGCCCCCTTGCCTGTCATACTTTTGCATTGTAATCAACAACACAAAGCTGGTTACGATGTTCTTTAGCTATTGAACAAACCGATGAATGCAGGGTTGAGAAGGATCAAGTCTTACAAGGTGAGACACTCCACTAAAAAAGAGAAAAGGAGAATTTGAACCTTCACCCCCTAAACTCATCACCCCCAGAAAGGATAAACTGATCAATTATTCTGCATGGGGTTATTATTAACATGTAAATTAAGTAATCATGAACAATCAAATGGAATTTGTAACCTATACAATGGTGGATGAAAAAAAAGAAGGAAATAATCTTTTAAATTCAGTAAATATGAAATATAATAGTTCAACAAGTGAGGCTCCAGATAGAACAGCCATGACAACGGCTGTTGTGCTATACAAAGAACCTAGTTCCCTCAAGAGGCAAACCACAAAGAAGAAGGTAAGAAAAGAAAGGAAAATTCTAACATTAGATGCACTACAACAAGCAGTGAAAACTGCCCAAGAGAAACTAGAAGAATGTGAAGAGAGGGAAAAAGGGAAAGTTCAAAAGCAGCTTGTAAAGGCTAAAAATGCCTACAAGAAAAAACTACTACAAACCTCTCTTCTTATGCCTGTAGAGATATGGACATACGAAGAGGATGAAAAGAGATGTTTTCTTAAAAAGGAGATAAAAGAAGTAATGATTGCTCAAAATCCCTCTTTTTGCAGCCAAACAAAAATTTGGCAACAAGCCAAGGAGATATTTAATGATCCAAATTTTGAAAAGAATTCTCCAAAGTATATGACTCATGCCCAAATATTTTTTGATGCAAACATTGAATTAGCTGATCCTAATGGTAATCTTATAGAGAAAGGAACACAAAATACCTTAATTCCAGTTTGCTCTGTAAAGGAACAGGTAATGATCCAAGCGATCTACAACCTTAACATAGAGGCTATGGTGGAAGGAAGAGAATTAATACCCGTAACGAATGTACAAGTGAAATCATTTGATTCACTACAAGAATGTGCCCAGTATGAAGGAACAAATCTCTCTTTAGATAGAGGGTTAAAAGGGAAAGAGAAGGTTGAACTTTCTTGCTTGGCTACACAAAATGAATTTATGTTGAAAGTGCAGCAAGTAAGCAGGGAATATAATATGCCAGCAAGTACTGCTGTAAAATATTACTTGCTTGGGAAAAAATTAACCTCTTCTCAATGGAATGATGCAACAAGAGGTATGCTACCTCAACAATTCCAGTATGATTTAAATGTAGGTGATAAAATTATACAAACCCTGCTTAATATTGGGCTAGATACACGTGACATCAAGAAAAGATATTTTGTTGATGCGTTCACCAAATACCAGAACGTAATTTCACCTCAAACCCATCAACGCAATGGATTGGAGAAAGCAATGAAAATACTTGAAACTCTAACACCTGAAGATGCGGAATTTCTCAAAGAACTTACAGATAATCAAGTTGAGAACATATTAATCTTACTCCAATCTAAAAGTGAGAATCAATAAAAAGAAAATGACAAGGGGCTATACTATTCCCTAGTCCCTTGTCTTTCTCTATTTCAATCAAGCAAAACATTATTAAATCTTGTTTCATCAAAATCTGGATAAAACAAGAAAGAGAAGATATTGCTTGAATATACCACATCAAACTTACCTCCAAAATCAATTTTAATTCGGGAGGTAAAATATTAAATTCTACCCAAATTCATGATACTTCATGTAACAACAATATAATGAAAAGTAATAAAAAAAGCAGTGCATCCATAAATACTATACAAGATCACATTTATACTCCTTGTTTTTAAATACAAATAACCTTATATTTTATAAACCAAAGGAATATATAGAAACAATTCATTTTATCTACCCCACCAACAACAAACCATAATATATAAACATGGGAGATATAAAACTAAAAGCATATATTCAACAAGATTCAATAACAACAAACTCTTGCATGAATATCTCTCAAATTTATTCTATATCTTATTCATTATAAATACGATACTATAAAACACCTCACTACAATCTCTTTTTAACAACTAACCAAAAACAAATCAATTAAACACCTCCTTAACCCACTAACCTCATGTTGCAAACCAGAGTTATTTATTATAAAATAATAATCATGATTTGCAACAAGTAAAAGAAGAAGGAAATAGAGATTTATGGCTAGCCATTATAAGTTTATAAATGGATTGAATAGAATTTAAGTTTTATCATCCAAATCATTTGCATTGCTATAATAAATATCTAATAGATACAGGAGATAAGCATTTTACTTGTTTTCTTCCAATACTCTTTCATTAATACCATGTTATATAAACTAAAAGTTATCATTTAATGAATTTTACAACTTCCTTGTCTTTTCATAGTTTTTGATTTTTTTAATCACTATCTTTGTGATAATAAACAAGATAAGATATAACCATTATATCTACTTTCTCAAAATCTACATGTATAAACATTCTCTGGCATCAAGGTATGAAACCCTGTCAATTTAATCGATAGGGTTTTCATTTTACCTGAATTGTTGCAAATGGATATAGTATGTAGAATAGAATGCTTTTATATCTAATCATCCAGATAAACTAGATTGGTATATCATTAAAAACAAGTGAGAGATTAATGAATCGAATGATATTCTAATCATTTATAATAGATAAGACTATCAATAATACCTTGAATCATGCTTTATAGAGGATAATAGTTTTAACCACTTCTTGAACTATTTAAATCTATACAATACAGTTGCAAACTGGATAGATTTATATATAAATAATAACCATGGTTTGCAACATCAAAATGATGAAAGAAGTGGATAATTTAATCATGTCAGAATGTTTTTCGTAAACAAAAAAGAGATTAGAGATTTAAATTACAACAAGCATCTATCAGAAACAGGTTTTTTAGAGACACTGGATTTTAACGCTAGATTCAAGATTTCCATTGAGGCACCAACAGGATGTGGGAAATCTTATTACTTGCTAGATTATTTAAAAAGGAATAACATTCCATTTTTATACGCCACGGATACATTATTCCTCATGGAAGGGTTAGCTAACAGGCATGGAATACCTTATTATTGTGCAGCCGATAGAAGTAAAGAGGAAGAGAGACAATTAATAACTGTTTATCAACATATTCCTAGATTTATTAGAAAGGGTATGACGTTAATCATTGATGAATCACATTCACTTGTTACTGATTACAGTTGGAGAAGAGAAACGGTAGAGAACACTCTTACTGCGATGACAGGATACGATAGAGTGATCCTTCTCTCTGGCACTCCTTTATTATCTAATGATTCTGCCTACAATGGAATTGAACAAGTTAGAGCTATTCCCAATGAGGTTAGTAAAAGGAAATTATGGGTAACAAGATTTTCACAGAATTTAGAGGGGGCTATACTTCAACTGGCTGGAATGATTAAAGAAGAGGGTTACATACCTGTACTATCTCTACTGGATAAATCCGATAAACTGGATACTATTATAGAGAGATTACCTAACCATGGATTTAATAAAATAGCTGTTATCAATTCCTTGACGAACAAGAAAACTAGAGGGAAAGATGTTAAAGGTGAGGGAGAGATGGAGAACGATATAGAGGTTGAAGGTGATCCAGGTTATTACGATCAATTAATCACAACTGGTAAAGTCGATGCCGATATAATTATTACCACTTACAGGCAAGGGTACGATATTAAAGGAGATAATTATAAATTAATCATAGCACCAAGTAAAAACAGGCACTCCTACACTGATATTATACAGGTGATGAACAGGTTTAGGGATTGCACCACGAGTGAAGGGTATCTATTATGTAATAATTTATATGAAGAACAAGAATTTAATTATCAACAAGTGTACTCTACCATATTAAACAAGATTACCCAAAAAACAAGAACGGAATTTAATAGAATACAAACACTGGAAAAAGATTATAGAACCATCAAGCTGGATCAACAATTGAATTGTAATTACTTCTCTCGATTTATTTATTCCAGTCCTTATATAAATCACCAGAAGATAGCTAACACTACATACAACAACATGAATAACGTTGCTTACAACAATTTATACAGGATGAAGAGAATACTTGAAACATTTAATATCGACATGGAACTATCAAAAGATTGCATGGATTTAAAAGAGGAAATAGAGGTGAAAGAGAAGAAGAAATACACCCAAGAGGAGATAGATATTGCGGTTGATACTTTCTTTCATGATTATGCCTATCCAAAAGAAAAAGGTATGCCTGTACTACTAGATATAAAAGAACGTCCTATTTACCAGACTATAAATGAACATTATGAAACTTTACACGCTTTAGGTGAACCCTCGTGTAAAATACATGATGAATTAAAGAGATTCATGATTAACACTAAAAAAATGAATGCCTTTAAAAAGATAGCGATAATAAAACTGGGAACTGACCCAAGCATAAAAATGTACAAACTCATGTTACTTAAAGCGTTTAATGCAGGAGAGAGATTAACCAGTCCAGAGATATGTAAAAGGATAAATAATTGCAGGCAACAGGTGGGAGATTCCATTTTAAAAGAGAAAACGGCAGTCGAATTTTTCAACCTGTTATTTAAAACGAAGAGGGTGAAAATGAATGTTGAGGGCAAAGAAACATGGGGCAGGGAGATTGAAAGAACTTTCTAGCCAGTTAATCAAACATACAACTAATTTAAATCACAAACATCATGAAAACAAGTTCAAAAACAGGAGAAGACTATATTAAACTTCTTCCATCTAAAGTTACTGAAATTTACCATAGAGAGATGGAATTTATTAACAAAGACCTAGAGGATGAGACCAACAAGTTATGCAAGCGATTTTTAAAACTCGTGGAGGAAGGGAAAATGGATGGCGTTATCTCTTGCTTGAAGAGGTTAGATAGATAAATAACGAAACCAAGGACAGGGTTTGATTGAAGAATATAACTTTCATCAAATCCTGTCCTTTTTTTATGCGCTATATAATAGCAAGAAACGAATCAATTATTTTTTAGGAAAAGGTTGAAAAAAATACCCCCAAAAATGGGGGCTTTAAAATGTAAAAGAATTACTTTTTATCTCCTTTAATATCCTTTAAAGGTATGTAATACATTGTATGATTTGGCGTGTAAATACCAAATGTTACATAAGAAATAATGTAATCCAAGAACGTGAAATTAGTTTTTATCACATAGTTAGTACTACCGTCAACAAATTCTTTCGCTTGATCTCCTCTACCAGAAATAAGTCCGCAAAGCCAATGACTATTCATCTCGCTGTTTACCTTTACTAAAGGCTCTTTAGGTTGAACGTCACCGACAAGTACTCTAGTGTTGTAACAAGAAGAAAGTGTTGCCACACAAAAAATTGCAAATAATAATTTTTTCATAATCTTTGTCTTTTGGTAATTATTCCGCAAATATTGTATTTTTATATAAAAATATCAAGCAGATAAAATGAAATTTAATACTGAAAATGGCCTTTATTATAAATCATGAATAAATCCACACCTATTCAATCGATGCCGAACTTGATAATTTTATAAAAAGAAGAAGTGCATGAAAAAATAATGAAGTGAATCACCATTCCCCCTCAACACTTTGGACTATTATTATATAGTATATATATTTTACCGTAGTGTTGAAGGGGAATGAATATTTAAAAGGCTACTTTATATAAAATCCCCCCCCTGTGTAAAAAAATTTAGTGTTAATCGAACGTTTGGATTATTCACTCTCTAACGCCCCCTAACTTCCATTTGAGAAATCGAAAATATGGAGGGATTACAGTGAAAGTTCTCCACTTTTTTCATTTCTATTTAAATCAATGTCTTATCAATTAAATTTATCACCGATGAAAGAAGAATATTTATCACCAGAAATTAAAACTGGAATAGAACCGAATCTAGATTTCGATGATTTAACAAGATTATCAGAGGTAGAGATTAGATACAAGCTGAAAGTGCAGCCAAAAGACAGACCCAAAGTGACGATGGCGATGGAGGCATATAAATTAATCCGACCTTTTTTCGATGATTGTTTACATCACCATGAAGAGGCATGGATCATGTTGTTAAATAGAAATTTAAAGGTGTTGGGTGTTGCAAGGCTTAGCGTGGGTAATCAAGAGAACACCATCATTGACCCAAGGACTGTTTTACAGTTAATGCTAAAGACTAATGCAGCTAGTTCAATCATCTTTCATAACCACCCAAGCCAGAATTTAGCTTTCAGTCCGGAGGATTTAAAAGTAACAAGAAACATCATGGAGGCTTGCAGGTTGTTGAACATGAATTGTCTGGATCATGTTATCGTCGGTGAGGAAAGTTACTCCAGTTATTCGGAGGGTGGTTACTAGGTTGGGTAATTATATAACATAAATGAGAGATAAAAAATTCGAAAGGAGTTTAATATGGATCATGGTGATGGCTTTGATCACTTTCATCATTCATGTTGTCGCTACATTCACCGTTTACCCAAGGTCAGCAAGGTTAGAATTTATTGCGGTTCTTATCTTTATCATGATCTTGTTACTATCCAAGAAGAGGTAAGGATTGCATCTTTTTGGTTGTTTGCTCTGGATGGATGGCTAAAGAGGTGAATTGTAGAATGATTACATATTAAAGCTAGTTACAAGCTATTCACGTTGAAATTTAATACTTTTGCCATGCAGCCACCCCTGTTGAGCGTTTGTAGAATGCTAATTATTATTTACATTTGTGGTGTCCTTTGGAGAAATCTAGAGGGCAGACATGTTTAATAAGAAGTGTTTGGTTTTATCCTTATCTTTAAAATCGCCAAATTTTAAGCTACAGGGATAGACGGTACAAACGCTCATGCTTGCCATATATACATTTCATGAATATATACTGGTCTAGTGTGGGGTGGCTGTTTATTTGTAGCAAGGTGTTTGGCGATACCTAAAGATAGATAAACTAGCAATCTCCACACTTCTTTTTTATATTTAAATTACCCTTGGGGATTGGGTGATGATATAAAGACATGAAGAAATTACTCATTCTTGCGTTTATTCTTTCTTTGATCATCTCGTGCGACAAAGAAGAAACAGACCCTTATAAAGACTTTTGGGGATTCCATGTAAAAGACACGACAGGCTTAAAACTTTTTCAAGCAAAACAGGTGGAAGATGTTAATTATCTGGTTGGGTTACGGGATAAAAAACTATGGATCGGGAAATTTGATAATGACACGAAAGAACAACTTGAAGAGTGGAATTGCCCAGAGGTTTTTAACACCAGCAGGACTATTGACTTTGGATATGGTGAGATTAAAGAATACAAGTTTGATCTTCACTACGCATCCCTCCAGATTGCGACACTAAATGAGCAGGGTGTTGCCATACTGGCACAAATTGGTCAAGGGGAAGAACTTCTTTCTGATTTATATGTTGCCAGTGGGAATAATATTCAATCATATATCATGGAAGCACCAGATTTTCTTGTTAGCAACTATTCACTTGTCACATGGAATAACGGTTATGCGATCACGCTCAATTATAATATTACGAGAAACTCCGAAGAATTACATTACTTCTATTCAATGGAAGATAAAACTTTATTCAAAACTTCTGGTTATATCGACTTGTTATCATGCACTCCTTTAAACCAAGCAGAGGTGATAACTTACAATCAAGTGAAAAAAATATCGAGGATTAATTTTAAAACAGGAGAGACGATCTGGGAGACAGATATAACGTTAAATGATATTCCAAGTGACGCTAAATTATCACCTCAAATCACTCCCAAGGAAAATAATTTTTGGACTTACATTATTGACATCACTTTTTATAGTGGAGAAAAAGATACAAGGCAATTTAAAATCGATATTGATAATGGGGAAATAATTCGTTTATAAACAAATATAATTACATGATTATGAAAAAATTGATACTTTCATTTATGATACTATCTACACTTCTAATTAGTTGTGGCAAAGATAGTGGAACTGATGATCCCAACAATCCAAATGGGAATGGAGGAGAACAAACAACATTAACAATCTCTCCAAATGAATTAACATTTAAATCGGAAGGAGAAGAGAAAACATTTTCTATCACCTCCAATTCTGATTGGATTATTACAAACCCAAGTACATGGTGTAAAATTAATCCGACACAAGGTAATGGAAACTCCACAATAACAGCTATTGCTGATCCCAGTGAAGAATACGATGATAGAAACTTCAATCTAACCATTAAAGCAGGAGAGACAACAAAAGTAATGACCGTCACCCAGAAGAAAAAAGATGCGATTATTCTAACCAAGGAAAAATATGACATTCCAACAGAAGGAGATAACATTGCAGTTGAGGTTAAAAGTAATATTAGCTATTCCACCATTATCCCAGATGAACACAAAGAATGGATCAAGCAAGTAGAGACAAAACAACTAGGGAGAGGATTAGAAACAAAGAATCTTAATTTTGAAATTTCAGCAAATCCTACCACCGACAAAAGAGAAGGGAGTATCGTAATTAAAGACAATAGTAGTTCTTTGGCTGATACGATTCATGTTTACCAAGCACAAAAAGATGAATTGATTCTTACACAAGATACATACAATGTTTCTTCGGAGGGAGAGAATATAAATGTTGAATTAAGGAGTAATGTCGATTATGAAGTGATCATTCCAGAGGATGTGAAAGATTGGGTTACTCGAATCACAGGCAGAAGTTCAAGGGTGGATAATCTTATATTCAACATTGCAGCAAATCCGACTTATGACAACCGTTCTGCAAAGGTGATTATCAAAGATAAAAATAGTGAACTTGCAGACACTTTAAATATATCTCAACCACCTAAAAATACTTATATAGGAAATATTGTGCTATCAAATGATAATGACCTTATCAAATTAAAAAACAATGGAAGTGAAATTATCACAGGAAATCTAACCATTGACGGTGATCAAATTAAAACATTAGCACTTCTCGATAATATAATTACCCAAATAAACGGAGATTTACGAATAAACTGTAGTACTTTAACAACATTCGATGGTCTTTATGGATTAACTAAAATCACAGGAAACTTAATTGTAGAAAGAACCAGTTATACAACTTATATAACCATGGAAGGTCTTAATAATTTAACAACTATAGGAGGTGATTTCAAGATCATTGATTATGCAAGGATTAAAAATATCAATGAATTAGAAAAACTAACATCTATTGGGGGAAACTTTATCATTTCATGTAATATTGAATCATTGGAAGGACTTAAAAATCTTACTTCTATTGGTGAAAATTTTGAAATTCTAGGACGTGTAGATGATTTAAATTCTTTTTATGGACTTAATAAATTAAATCGTATCGGAGGAAATTTTAAGTTAGCGCTAACAGCAAATTCAAACTTAAATTCATTCCAACATCTAGAAAACTTACAAACGATTGGAGGTGATTTTGATTTATCTGAAGAAATGCATGATTTTACTTCTTTCGAGGGATTAAATAATCTCCAAGTTATAGGAGGAAGTTTTAAGCTAGGCCATTTATACAAACTGCAAACCTTCAAAGGATTAGATAAATTAATAAAGATTGAACAAAATTTTGAGATAAATGCAACAAACTCTTTAAATTCTATCGTTTCATTTGAGGGATTAAACAATCTAACTTCTATTGGTGGGGATTTTAAGATTAACGCTAGAGCAAAGAATGCTACTGATTCAGAAGATTATTATTCACTAAATGCATTAGAATCCTTTAAAGGATTGGAAAAATTGACATCCATTGGTGGAAACTTCATTATTAATGCATATTCCTCCTACTTTTCTTCTTGGTCTCCTCAATGGTACTCTTCATATGCACTGAATTCACTAAATTCTTTTGAAGGTCTAGGAAACTTGACATCTATCGCAGGTAATTTTGAAATTACTTGTTCTTCTGCATCCTCCGCCTCTTTAACTAAACTTGAATCATTAAAAGGATTAGATAAATTGAATTATATTGGAGGATATTTTAAAATATGCGGAGTTAACAGACGAGAATTACATGCACTGACCTCACTTGAAGGATTAAATAGTGCATTATCTATAAATGACTTAATACTAGACAACTGTTCTGAGTTAGTCAATATCGATAAATTAGTACATATAACAAAGACAACAAATATTTCCATAACAAAATGTCCTAAACTCTATGATTTTTGTGTACTGAAAAATGTTGTGAAAAATAACAATTGTGACTTCTATACAGAAGGTAATGGATATAATCCCACGAAGTACCAATTATTAAATGGAGAGTGCTCCAAACTGCCAGAAACAACCAAGTAACAAGCAATTAAACGATCAACTTCATCGCTATACACACAACAACGATGAAGTTGATCATACACTAGTAAAAATATAATTATGAAATATACCGATTTTATCAAACTAACAAGTACAGCAGTACAGGAACTGCAAATAGAAAAAGGAAATAACATATCAGAAAAAGATATTCAAGAAAGAATAATATCAATATACAATAGTGAACACCATAGAACATATTTACTTAAAAAGGAATGTTATAATAAAACTGATATAGTTATATACAGGAAAAAACAAAATGAAGAAAACATCCATTCCATCTACGAGTTAAAAACATACTTCAAAGATTTTGAAGAAATTGGAATGGATAAAATCAGACAAGATTTTGTGAGATTATACAATAGAAGACAAATAAATAGCAACATAAAGGCTTATTTTCTAATGATTAGTACTTATGAGCATCTTGAATATCACTCAAAACATAATAATGGAAGAAATACAATTGATCCTCTTTACAAAAACAAAAATACATCAACATTAAACACTAGAAATAAAAACATTACATTCATTCCTAGAAAAGAATATGAAGGAGAACAATTCCGCATTTCTATCTG
>ENA-ORUO01002839-ORUO01002839.1-human-gut-metagenome-genome-assembly--contig:-NODE-2839-length-12805-cov-3.340549_pt1 | contig 12805 bp, 12 predicted proteins | sample MGYA00242082_ERZ509215 | MGnify/ENA primary metagenome ERZ509215 (study PRJEB26280, sample SAMEA2338829) | human gut metagenome | biome: human gut; feature: human-associated habitat; material: faeces... | reverse complement strand
CATAAATTGGTCGGTTACGGGGGAGGCTTGGAGGCTAAAAAGGGATTGCTGGATTTGGAGATGGGGGTGCAAAGTTTGTTGAATGGTATGCGGTAAAATCGTGCATAATAGCTATATCTGTGAAAATAAAGCTAGGGCATGGTGAAACAAAATGCAATTAAATTTTAATATCAGAAATAGAATATTTAGCGGTGATTCTTCGGAGTTACCGTTATTTTTATGTTCAGATGTTTATAGGTAATTAATTACCTATATTTGTAATATGATCAATATATGAGTTGAACGAGGCAAACAACGATATGTTGAATGAGGCAATGAAAATGCAACGGTGACTCGAATTAATGCAGTTGATCCTGACGGATATGCGGGAAGAGAGTAAAAATTGTGGGGTGTTGGAGTTTGTCACGTCACCAGTACAAGTAATGCCATTGGAGCCGTCATTGTTTTTCGGTCATGGCGGTTGGGCGGTTTCATTTGTTCGTAAACAGACTGTAATATGAAAGAGAAAATTGATGCGTTGAAAGAGACTTTTTTTATTACTGCCGGAATGGGCGGATCGCTATAATTATTTTGTTGAGCTGGGGGAATCTTTACCTGCAATGCCCGTGACATTTCAAGTACCGGAGAACCGGATTGCTTGCAATCCGATGTTGTATTTCTACGTGTGCCATACTAAGACCTTTGCTATATATTTGCTTCTGCCAATGCCGTGATACTTGCTGGGTTGGCCGCTATGCTTTTTAACCTCTGCAACGGGGTATCACGGAAGGACATCCGGGATAATATGCCGTATCTACTTGCTACCTTAAAAGAATTGGGGTTGATTGATAATCTCACGCTGTCGAGGCGTGTGGCACTATTGACAATGGTTGAGAAAATAACGAATTCATAAAAAATGATTCAACGAATATTTTGTAATAAACAAATGTTTATCTATATTTGTAGTGTAAAAGTTTCTTTGAAATGTTTTCCTATGAAGAGCTAAAGGCTCGGATAGAACATGAGAAAAATAGTCTTAGGTTCTATGTCCTTTACTGGCATATTTTGAAAAAAGATATGTCGGAAGAGGAACTGGAGAGAATGATTGACTTTCATTTAGATCGTTTGATCGAACTACTCCGGTTGAAAGGTTGACAGGAAGCTCTCGAAAGAGGGCTTCCCAAAGAAACTTTACAATTTTAAATATTTTAGATATGGCAAGTTACAAAGAATTAAACGAGGAATTGGAACAAATGAAAGCGGAATTCTTGACTCTTCATTCCGAGGAAGAAGAGCGGGAATTTGGTGAGAAAATGGAACGATTTGTAGCTTCCAAAAGCCCGGAAGATCGTAAAATTCTCGCTCAAGCGTTTGTGAATGGTGCGAAGGAATCTTGTGAACGTGCGGAGAAATTATACGATGAAACGTTACGTGTTTATCTGGAAGGGATATATGAATCAATTTCGTGGTCTTATGTTGCTCGACACTATTTTGGAAAGAGTCGATCATGGTTGTGCCAGCGTATAAATGGGTTGAAGATTAGAAATAAAGAAGTACAATTTACCGAGAATGAAAAGAAGATATTATTAGATGCGTTACTTGATTTAAGTAATAACATTAAACGTACAGCTCTTGTTATAGGGCATCTCTGAAACTTTTACAACTTTAGAGGAAACCCGCCATTCTCGTGGCGGGTTTTTTAATAGTAAAGTTGCTACGCTTTGTTTTGTAGATAATAGTAATTTTACTATCTTGGTATTGTTGGATAAATAAAACAGAGTTCTGTGAAAGTATTAGAGATATTGAGAAAACTCAATGAGGACGGTTGGCAGCTTGTACACTAGAGAGGCAGTCACCGACAATACAAGCACCCGACCAAACCGGGGAAGGTCACGGTAAACGGTAGATCGTCAGATGATATTACTGGAACGTTATTGAAAAGCAATTCGGGTTAGTTTTCTAACCCGAGTAAAAGAGAAAAGTTATGGAGAAAGTGAGAGTACAAGTAGCAAAAACACCGGAAGGTTATTGTGCGACGGTCGATATTCTTCCAGGTTTTATTGTTGCTGTCACGGGTAACTTTAGTGAACTAAAAAAAGAGTTATTTGAAAGTGTTGATTTTTACGTGGAATGTGCCAAAGCTGATGGAGATGTATATCCGGAAGTCTTGAATCAAGAATACGAATTTGAATACAAATTTGACGTGGAGAGTCTTTTGTTCTTCTACGAGAAAATATTGAGTAAGGCGGCATTGGAACGTTTAACCGGAATAAATCAAAAGCAACTTAGTCATTACGCTTGTGGACGTTCTAAGCCACGGCCGGCTCAGGCTCAAAAAATAGTGAATGCCCTGCATACATTGGGGCGGGATTTATTGGCTATCTCTGTCTAAGTTATCCAACTGAAGTGTACCCCAAAAGTTTTATGTCTAACTTTTGGGGTGCACTTCACTTTTTGGACAGCCCTTTGGTTGTAGGTTGTAAGCTAAAATACATCTTCGTGTGTTTCAATTAATGCATTTGCTTCTTGGATGTCATGAGGAGTGTAGATATCTGTTATGAGAATATTAGAATGACGTGCTTGGTCTCGCACGCTTAACTTATCAATATTTCTATCGCGTAATAAACTTGTTATTCCTGAATCTTTCAAACTGTAAAATTTATATGAGTCTGGAAAATGAAGTTTTTTCCTGATTTCCCGGATCCAATAGTCTCTAAATTTTTTTTCATTCACATATTCGAATCCGGGCATAAAATCAGTTGAAAATAGATAGGAGTCACTTGGGTTATTAAAAATATTTAGATCAACCATTAGAAGTAAAACCTTCTTAGGAAGGGTTACGACTCCAGCTTCCCTGTTTTTGGCAATGTCTGCCGGAACAAAAATGGTCCGATTCTTTATAGAAATGTGTTCTAATTTTATTTTTGCCATTTCTTTAGGTCGAATAAAGCAATAATACAATATATAACAAGCTAGTAGATAATATTTATTTTGTGTTTTAAGATAATCACTTAGGCGGATTAGATCATTTTTCTCGATTATAGTACGCTTTTTCTTGTGTGCTTTTTTACCTAGTACCGGGATTCCTTCTGTCGGTTTGACATTAACATACTGTTGTTGTAGCAAGAAGGTTGAGAACTGTCGTAACCATGATAAATAATTATCACGAGTTTGGGCTGTATTCTCTCTGTCGATATAAATATGATCTAAAAAAGCAACAACATAAGCAGAATTCAACTGATAAATATATGTGATAGGTATATCTCGTTGCTCGTTATATTGGCGTAGATTTCGTAAAAATGAAGAGTAGGCAACAAATGTCTCTTCTCTGAACACATCATCTTTATATAATTTGGTGATGTATCGTTTGTAGTGTTCGCATACCTCTTCAAATTTGTTATAAGATTTGCCGTACTCGGCTTCAATCCAAGGATTCCAGCCTTGAGATAATTGTTCGTTTAGTCTCTTAAGAAGATCTTGAGCGTATTTTCGTTTTGCGCATACCCCTCCATGCACGTGATTAATTTTTATCCGTTTCCGATGAAGTTTCCCTAGTGCTGGATCAAAAGCCATGAACCCGATATACCATTCTTTTCCCGTGTAAAGTTGTGGGGGTGTGTAGGAAACGATCTCGTCAATTCGTGTTTTTTCGTGATTTGTCATTTTTTTTTTGCTTACTCACATCTGTTGTGACTATGCAAAGATATATATGTACCAATACTTGTCCCGTTTTTGTCCCGGTATAAAAATGGGGAAGCGGTCTAATAAATTGTTTTTCAATTTACTAAACCGCTTTCTGTCGGGATGACAGGATTTGAACCTGCGACAACACGCCCCCCAGAAAGGGAAAGTTGATTTTCCTTGTTTGATATTTAGTTGTAAATGCTTAATTTTAAGGCAGGATAAGAGGGGCTTGATTTGTATTTACCGGTATTAATTATGACTGAATGTTTAGTGAATCTTTAAGGGAAAATTTATGGCGAGTTTTAAAATACTTTTGTACAGGAGCAGGCGGAGCCAGAGGAAAGACGGTAGTTACCCCGTTTGCCTTCGGGTGACGAAAAACGGGAAAATAAAATACATCTCGTTGAAGTTGCACGCCTTGGAAAATCAATGGGACGATGGAGCGGGTCGTTATAAAATTGACAAGCGTTTAACGTCTTCTTGCAAGGAGTACAACGCCCTGTTATCCCGTTACGAGGCGAGGGTGAGCGATGTCGAGCGCAAGTTTGACGAGGATTGTATAGACTGGACGTTGAACCAGTTCGAGGAACGTTTCAAGGGGTACGCCAAGAGGGGTAAAGTCTTGGAGTACTTGCGCCGTCACGTGCAGGTTTTGCAAGACACGGGACACACGGGCAACTCGAACTGTTACACGCAACTGTCTCACATGCTGGAATTGTTCGATAAAAAGTTGAAAGACCGGGTTTTTAGCGAGGTCGATATAAAGTACGTGAAAAGTTTTGACGTGTTCCTGCAAAAAAGGGGGTGCGTGGGTAACACGAGAAAGTATTACCTCAAGTCGTTGAGGGCGATATTGAATAAAGCGATACAGGATAACGAGGCCTCGCAACACACTTACCCGTTTGGTAAAGGAGGTTTCGAGATCAACAGCCTTGAAGAGGAGACGGATAAAAGGTACTTGTCGGAAGAGGACCTTGAAAAGATAAAAACGGGGCCCTTGAACACGGAAACGGGGGAGTACACCCGGAAGCTCTTCCTGTTCTCTTATTATTGTTTCGGGATGAGTTTCATCGACATGGCGTACTTGACACGGGAAAACGTGAAGGAGATAAACTCTCACGAGTACATAGTGTACAAGCGTCAGAAGATCAAGCACCAGAAAAACGTGAAACCGATACAAATCCCGTTGACCGGGAACTTGAAAGAGATTCTTGAATGGTTCCGGGTCAACACGTTGTTAACGGGTGATTACCTTTTACCTGTAGTGTCAAGGGATTACACGGGAGAGACATTGTACAAGCACATCCGGGATCGTTACAGGCGTTACTCCAAGAACCTGAAAGCGATGGCCGAAGAATTGAACATAACATCTATAAAATTAACGAGTTACGTCAGCCGTCACACGATGGCGATGACGTTGCAAAACAAGGAGGTACAGAGAGAAGTGATTAGCCAAGTACTGGGACATAAAGATTTGGCCACGACGAACGTTTACCTTGACAGTTTTAAAACAGACGTGATAGATAACGCCGCAAAACTTTTATGACATGAAAAGATTGGATATTTCAACGGGCGAGTTGCTCGAGGCCATGATCGCTGGAAAGCTAGAGGATTGGAACAAGCTAGATTTTAAAATGTATCTAGAAGAGAACGGTTTGGATAACAGGGAATCGCTCCGGTTGTTGCTGGAAGAGATCGAGAAGAAGATAGAGGAAACGAGGGATGGTGTTTTCATCCCAGAACACGAGCGGGAATCGCTGGCAATCCTTCGAAAGAGGTTGGAGGGAAAGCCCGTTGCTCCAGAGTACGTGAAACACGTGGAAGAACTGGAAGAAGAGGAGAGAATCATGGAACAATCCGGCAAGAAATCCCTGTACAGGGCCATGGAAGAGCGTGGTTTCTTTAACGACGCTCACGAGATAGCGGTCTCCACCGCTTTACAGGATGGAAACATGAAGTTGTTAAAACGCTACTGGGAAGAGGCCGTTCTGGGCAAGGTTCTAGAATTTCGTGATCACGTCAAGGGGATGCTGGTGGATGAAGAAGAGAGAGGGAAGTGTGTAAAAATAGTTGAAAATCAATGTTTAAAACAGGGTAAAAAGGTCAAGAGAAAAGATGGTCCTGGGGGGTCGATTATCTCCTTGTTCTGTCATTACACGAGAACGCAGAATAAAATTTCGACCGAGGAAGATCTAAAACATATTTTGTCAATGTTCGGTAATCCTATAAAACCTAAAAGTCTTCGAAACGCTATCAATAAACATATAAAAGACCCGATACACGAACCGGCTGACACGTTGAATAAGAATAATAATCGTCGAAAGTGGTTGAATGCCACCCTTCAATACTTGAAAGAATTCGGGTATGACACGAAAAAAATTGAAGCTGATATCGCAAAATTTAAGAACTTCAAATAGGTAATAAACAATGCTTTAGCAAGGGGGTGAAATAAATCCTCGATGCGTCCTCGATACGTCCTCGAGGACGTTTTTTTTATTCTATTTTTTTGTATCATAATTAACACGGGATGTAGCGCTATTCCCCCGATTTAAATTTTTATTTATGATTCAAGAAAAAAATATGGTGGTTCAATTAACCACCGCCGAGCTGAAAAAAATAATCAGCGAGGCGATAAAAGAGGAGAGACCAGACAATACTTCCAACACGTTAAAAGAGGTGTTCGGGCTGGACGAGTTCTGCGAGATGACCGGGTATTCCAAGCAAACGGCTTACAAGCTGGTTCACGAGCGCAAGGTACCGTTTTACAAGCCGGAACACGGCGGTCGTAAAATCCTTTTCAAGAGGAAGGAAGTGGAAGAGTGGCTAACGGCGACACGTGTTGCCACCCTAGACGAGTTTTGTGACGAGATGGAGTGTTCCCTTTAGGACACGCTATGATAAAGGGAAAATATTATCAATTTTAATAATATTCTATATGGATAATATGATAATTATTAATGTTATGATAGACACTCTAAACATATCTATAGATAGATCAGGTATAGATGAAAATATCGATCTAATAGGGGAAATCGGGGCGAGGATAGAGATTGATCCTTATAATAGTAATGAACTCAAGGTAGAGGGAAAGTTGGGTAACTTGAAAGTGGTGATAACTGGTATGGAAATAAGGGTTTATGGAAGTATCGCTAAATATTTGAAAGGTGATAACTTGGAGACTTTATCCCTTGAAGAATTGAAAATGGCGATCGAGAAACTGGAGAAAGAACTGGGAATCCCGGTTAGAAAGGGGAGAGTAACCCGGGTTGACATGGCCGGTACTTTTCAAATGAAGGAGAAACCCCTCTTGTACTTGAAAAAGCTAGGGTGGTTGGAGGGATTCACCCGGGGTACCTTCTCCCCCGATTCCCTGTATTACACGAGGGGGAGGGAGAAGGTGATACAACTGTGTTTCTACGATAAAGGTAAGGAGACGGGGGGAAAAGGTCTGGAAGTTCCACCGGGGAACCTGTTAAGGTACGAGTGTCGTTTCTTTCGCAGGGGAATCCGGTGGTTGTTCAAGAGGGATTTGACGGTTGATGAAATTCTGGACGAGAAGGTGTTTAACGTTTTCATCTCCCGGTGGCACGAGCTTTACACCTCTATCTTCAAACTGGGAACGAGTTACTTGGACGTGAGTTTCAACTCCTTGGAGAGTTCATCTGACTGGGGTGCGCTTTGCTTGCGCCAGATGAATACCCAGATAGATGTTCTGGGAGCCTTGAAAGACGCATTCTCTTGCAGGAAGGAGAGGAGAGCGGGGGACGTGAGCTTGCACAACCGCTTGAAAACTTTTACCTTGAAGATGCTGGAGAGGGGGAAACGCTTTACCAAGCCGGATGACTTGATAGAGGAGTTGAACTCCTTGGTGGAGAGCTGTTACGGGGAACGTTTTACTTGACGTGTTATCTTGTCGTGGACGGCTTTACTGTTGGAAACGGGGAAAAGTGTTATCCTCCCTAAAAAATGGTGTTATTACCATTTTAAAGCGAAATTTTTCCTGTTTCCCTATGGTAAGCCGGGACGTAAGAAACGGGATAAGGGATTTTTCCCGGTATTTGGTGTTATCCCTCGCTATTCAAGCGGGGGATAATTTTTTTAGTGTAAACGGGGTAAAAAGGGAAAAATTCATTCACGTTGGCTCCTGTATTCTCTTTAAAGACTTGTTTGGTGTGGATAATTGCCTAAATTTGTTCCACGACACCCTGAAAAAACGTTTGTAGGACGCTGGAAATTAATTATATTTGTAACGTCAACGGGATAGTCCCGTTGGAGAACATGTTTGATTAAGAAGGCGTTTAGCTTTATCCCGTTTTTAGAAATCTGGACAATTTCGAATCACACGGGGATTGGCGATACAAACGTTCATGCTTGCCATATGTATAATTCACTATATAGATGGTCTAGCGTGGGGTGTCGTTTTATCTTGTGTGATGGGTTTGTCCAGAACCTCTAAAAACAGATAATCCTAACAGTCCCACGCTTTCTTTTTGTATGAAATTCCTGTCGGGACTGTGGGGAATTAATAATGATCTGATGAGAAAATATTTATTACTTCTTTTCACTATCGGGTTGTTTACTGGTTGTAATGATTACGATGATGGTAAATTGTGGGATAGCGTGAACGACTTGGAAACTAGACTTTCCGCATTGGAAAAGCAATGCAAGGAAATGAACGCTAACATTGAATCGATGAAAGTGATCGTGGACGTGTTACAGAGTAACGATTACATCACTAACGTGACAGTTGTGACAGAAAATGGAGTTGAGATTGGATACAAGGTTGATTTTAAGGTACATCCATCTATAACGATTTATCACGGGGAAGACGGGAAAGCGGGGGAGACACCGAGAATCGGGGAGAATGGTAACTGGTGGGTAGGTAATCAAGACACGGGAGTGAAAGCCAAGGGAGAAGACGGGGGACAGGGACAAACACCGCATATCGGTTCTAACGGTAACTGGTGGATCGGCACGGAAGATACCGGGGTCAAAGCCAAGGGAGAAGACGGGGTGACTCCAGTAATTGGTATAAAACAAGACGTGAACGGGATTTATTACTGGACACAGAAAATAGGGGATGGCGAAAGCACGTGGATATTGGATTCGAAAGGGGAAAAAATCAAGGCAACCGGAGAGGATGGGCAGGCGGGAGAAACACCCTATATCGGTTCTAACGGTAACTGGTGGATAGGAACTCGTGACACGGGTGTAAAAGCTACGGGAGAAGAAGGGCAAAATGGATTAACCCCTAGTATTGGTAATAATGGTAACTGGTGGATAGGAACTGAAGATACAGGTATAAAGGCTAAAGGAGAAAACGGGATAACGCCCCAGTTGAAAATAGAGAACGATAACTGGATGTTGTCGGTGGATAACGGGGCGAGCTGGCAGAATCTGGGGAAAGCTAAAGGAGATAAAGGTGATTCATTTTTCAAGAGCGTGGTGAACAACGAGAATGATTTAACGCTAGAACTGGAGGACGGGACGGTAATAAAATTGCCCAAGCAACAAGTGTTCTCGATCACGCTGGATAAAACACGGTTTTCAGATGTGCTGCCCTCTACTTCTTACGAGGTGAATTACACCGTAACGGGGGAGGAAGGGCAACGCTCGAACGTGGAGGTTATCGCCCCGGCTGACTGGAAAGCCGTTGTCCAGAGAACGAACGACCGGGGCGGGAAAATTGTCGTGACAACGCCCTCTTTCGTTACGGACAGTAAGATAATTGTGCTTGTTTCTGACGAGAATGGTGGTAACACGTTGATGAAAACGGTAACATTCTTGAAGGGTAAAATATCGGTGGAGAAGACCAGTTACACGGTTGAATCTGGCGGGGAGATGATAGATGTCAAGGTGGAAACCAGCATCGATTACGTGGTGAGTGTGGCCACGGAAGACCAATCGTGGATCAGTTGTGAAACTTACCCGCTCGACAAGGGGAAATTCACCTTGACGATCCAGCCAAACAGTGACCCGGTTTTCCGTTACGCCACGGTGGAGCTGGTAAATGATGGCGGGTTCGTGCTTGAGAAAATTTCTATCACGCAGAAATCGGCCGCAGTCAAGGAGATTCACGTGGAAACGGCCGGGACGCTGGAAACGCTAGTCACCACGGAGGAGTTAAATAGTCACGAGAACGTCAAGATCACGGGACGGTTAAACACTTTCGATTACGACTACTTGAAATTGGCCAAGAATTTGAAAGGAGTGGACTTGTCGGACTTGGATATGAACACGATGCCAGCTAGTGCCTTCTCCGGTAGTTCCTTGCAAACCGTTTTGTTACCTAAAAATTTGGTGGCTATCCCGAGCAGGGCGTTTTACCAGAGTAAAATCACCTCTATAACGATACCGGAAACCGTCGTTGAAATCGGGGAATACGCTTTCTATCAATGTCAACAAACACGTGGAGATTTAGTGATTCCAAGTAACGTGGAGAGTATCGGGGCTTGTGCATTTAAATTTTGTTATTTTGATGGTCAGTTAACTTTCTTAACTGAAAAATTAAAAGAAATAAAAGAAAATACGTTTGATTGTTGTCGCTTTACAGGGGATTTGGTACTTCCATTGAATATTGAAAAGATTGGCAAGGAAGCTTTCAGTGAATGTAGTAATTTCACGAAATTGTCATTGAATGATAATTTGTTATTTATTGAAGATTATGCGTTTTATAGGTGTAGTAGATTTGAAGGGAATCTCGTTATACCGGATAAAGTACGGACAATAGGCGAGAAGGTTTTTTATGGGTGTTCGGGCTGGGAAGGAAATTTGGTTATTGGTAAAAATGTAACATCTTTAGCTTGGCAAGCATTTTCACAAGAATTAGGTACTTATCCAAGTAAATATAGTGCTCCATTGAATTTTAGTAAAATATATTTTAAGAGTATTACTCCTCCTAGTGGGATTGATTCGGCTTTTAGCGCATCTTTTAGAGGTCCTTTAACTTATGTTGCAGTTCCTGTAGGTAGTAAAGACCAGTATATAGCGGTTTTTAATGATTGGGTTGAAATTGTAGAAGAAATTGAATTTTAAGTTAGTGTAAGATATGTAAAAAGAAAAGAGTGAAGTGTAGAAAAAATGCTGGATACGGTTTAGAAGTTTTGTATCCAGTGTTTTATACATGAGTGAGAACTTGGCTTTTCCCTGGTTTTAAACGAACAAACTGAACTTTTTTAAACTTGAATTGGTGAGAATTGTCATGATAGTGGTATTGTTAACGAATAAATAGTGATATTATGGATGTGAATGAAAAGATAGTCGAATGCTGGTTGAATAACTGCAAGGAGATGTTCACGATGAGTGATGTCGTTTACGACAAGTATTTCTCCGCCATAGACCTTTTGGCCGTGGGCTTGAAGGGAGAATCTGGAATAGAGGTGTGGGATATAGAGGTGAAGTTCAAATCTAAAATAATTATCTCGGACACGGATAACAGGCAAAATGGTTACAGGTACATTCGCCAGCAACTTGTTTCGAATGATCGGGATAAACGGGTTCGAGAGATCATTGCGTCAAGTAACTGCGAGATAAAGAAAGTTTTAATCACGACGAGACATTTTCTTTCCCAGAAAAAAGCGACTTACTGGGAAGAGAGATTCAGGAAAGACGGGATAACGTTGTACTTTTTCGATGATATTATCGTCGAGTTGCGAGAACACGCCAAGGGGTTGAACAAGTCAAACGATGATATATTGCAGGTACTCAGGTTGCTGGATCACTTGTCGATATGATCGTTCGTGTTTGACTAGTCTATTTTCCAGTCATCTTGCAAGTAAAAGAGAGGTTTTTCGTGTCGTTTGTAAATGAAAGCCGTATATTTAGGTATGAATAATAACTTTAAAATTCGCAGCAAATGAAAAATCTTGAAAAGGAAAAAGAAAAGGAGGAACTCCTACTGTTTTGTCGACAAAAACTGGAAGAGGGCTTGAAGAATATGAAAAGAACTCCTATCGGAACAGTGAAAAAATGGGGGAATAGAGAGTACGTGAAAGTAGAACGTGGTTGGGTTCGATTGATTTATTCAAAATAATACCGAGAATTAACGTTATTTCGGGGGAAATCACGAGAGGAGATGGTTCGCTCGTGTAAATTGGCGAGAAATCATCGTTTATACTTGTTTTAAGGAGATGAATACAGATCACCTTGTATTTCCCCGTTTTAACCAGGGATATTGTGTTATAAACAATATTTAACTATTGTTTGGCGGTGTCTAGTCTCTCTCGTGGGTTAACGTTTATCATGGAACGTGAACACGTCGAGAAAATTTATCGATATTGAACCGCATGAAACTAGAGAGACGATGCGAATAGTTTCCGAATAAATTTGGCTCGCCTTAAAAAGTTTTATATGTTTGCCCGAAAGAAGTGAATGTGTTTATGGTGACAGAGAAAACCGGGAAAGAACTTGTTTTAACTAAAGAGGTTTATAAGGAGATTTTTATGGAATACTATAAGCCATTGAGCCTTTTTGCCAAGAAAGTATTAGCGGGGCAAGACGAGGGGGAAGACTTGGTTCACAACGTGTTTTTGGCCATTTGGGAAAAACGAATGTCGTTCACGGACAAACAACATTTACAGGCCTACCTGTATCGTTCGGTTTATAATCAATCCTTGACTTGTCTCAAGCAGAAACGTTTCACTACCCGCTTGCAAGATCGTATGGGTGAGGACCAGACAGATGATTTCAATTATTTGTCGCAACGGGTGGAAACGGAGATGTTCATGGAAATTTTGAATGCCATAGAGCAACTACCGGCACAACGCAAACAAGTTTTCAAGTTAAGCTACATGGAAGGTTTGAAAATAGCGGAGGTGGCGGAAAAATTGCATATCGCCGAGGAAACGGTGCGATCTCAACGATTGAAAGCCCGGGCGCAATTACGAGATACACTAAAAGACCTTTTTCCCCTTTGCATGTTTCTCTTCTCGTAGAAGAAAAAGAGCTTGGAAAACCGCAACGAGTCTCGGATTCGAGTTGTGGGATTACCTCTCTTTTTTCTTTGATTCGTGTTAATTTTCTTTTGAAGTGTAGTGATTCTTTAAGGGAAGAAGAAAAAAGCACTTACTCTTTGAATTGTAAGTGCTTGATAATCATATCGTCGGGATGACAGGATTTGAACCTGCGACAACACGCCCCCCAG
>ENA-ORUO01002830-ORUO01002830.1-human-gut-metagenome-genome-assembly--contig:-NODE-2830-length-12857-cov-3.647477_pt1 | contig 12857 bp, 10 predicted proteins | sample MGYA00242082_ERZ509215 | MGnify/ENA primary metagenome ERZ509215 (study PRJEB26280, sample SAMEA2338829) | human gut metagenome | biome: human gut; feature: human-associated habitat; material: faeces... | reverse complement strand
ACTACCAGTACACTCCATTTGAACCAACTGGTGAGTTAAAGACATGGGGACATTATACGACAAAAGATTTTATTCATTATGAAGATTTTGGACCAGTCGTATTCCCAGATGAAGACATTGATGCCCATGGTGTCTATTCCGGCTCTGCATTTATTGAAGATGATACGATCCACTATTTCTACACAGGAAATTTAAAATATTTTGACAGAGATGATTATGACTATATCAACAGTGGACGTGGAAGTAATACGATCACATTTACAAGTAAAGACGGCTATGAGTTTACCAAAAAGGAATTGTTAATGACAACCGACGATTATCCGGCTGACATGAGCAACCATGTGCGTGATCCAAAAATCTTTAAGAAAAATGAGAAATATTACATGGTTCTCGGAGCAAGGGATGTCGAAGGTGTGGGTATGATCCTTCTATATGAATCTACAGATCTTAAGAACTGGACATACAAGAATCGTATCACAACTCCACAGAAGTTTGGTTATATGTGGGAATGTCCGGATCTGTTTGAGATGGACGGACAGTTATACATCATCTGCTGCCCACAGGGAGTAGAAACACAAGGCATTGATTACGAAAATGTTCATCAGGTCACAGCAATGAAATTAGACTATGATTTTGATACCGATGAATATGAAATCACAGATATCAAACTTTTTGACCGTGGGTTTGATTTCTATGCCCCACAAACTTTTGAGGATGAAAGTGGAAGAAGAATTCTGATCGGATGGATGGGAATCCCAGACGCAGACTATACGAATCCAACCGAAGAAGCAGGATGGCAGCATGCACTGACGATTCCAAGAGAATTATCCGTAAGAGACGGAAAACTGATTCAGGAACCGATCGAAGAATTAAAACAACTTCGAAGCGAGGACAAAGCAGTTTGTACATTTTGTTATGGACAGACGATCATCATGCAAAATGCAATCTATGAAGCTATTGTAGATTTTAAACGATGCAGAGAAATGGTAATGACACTGCGCGAAGGAATCACTCTTTCCTATAAAGACAATATCCTGACCTTAAATCTTGGAGTCTATGGAAGTGGAAGATCAACAAGAAAAGTCAGATTAGAAAAATTAGAGCATCTTCAGATTTTTGCGGACACTTCATCCTTAGAAATCTTTGTGAATCATGGAGAAGAAGTTTTTACAACAAGAATCTACAATCATTATGGAAGACTACTGATTAATGGAGAATGTTCTGGTATAATGACTGTATATCCATTAAAATCATTTGAAATTGAAGGAGGAAGACATGAAGAATAAATTATGTGGGATCGGAGAAGCACTGATCGATTTTATTCCAGAAGTTAAGGGACAGAGACTAAAAGATGTACCTTCATTTAAAAGAGTTGCGGGAGGAGCACCTGCCAATGTAGTCGGGGCAGTTACGAAGCTTGGTATTCCATCCAAATTTTTAACAAAGCTTGGAGATGATCCATTTGGAGATTATATCGTGGAAGTATTAGATGAAGCAGGAATCGACACTTCTAATATCGCAAGAGACAAAGAAGGGGAAACAGCCTTAGCATTTGTATCCCTTGCCTCTGACGGAAATCGTGATTTCAAATTTTATAGAAAAAACAGTGCAGATTTACGCTACAGTGTAGAAGATATCCCGGCAGATATCTTAAACGATTGTGGAATGATTCATTTTTGCAGTGTAGACCTTGTGGAATCTCCAATGAAGGAAGCTCACAAGAAACTGATCGATATGGCGATCGCGCAGAATGTGAAAGTATCTTTTGATCCAAACTTAAGATTTTCATTATGGGACGATCTTGATCAATTAAAAGAGACAGTCAATGATTTCTTAAAATACGCAGATATCATCAAGATTTCTGACGAAGAACTGGAATTTATCACAGGACATACAGATATCAAAGATGCTCTGGACGGTTTATTTGCTGATCGTGCAAAATACGTTATCTACACAAAAGGAGCTGACGGAGCAGAAGTGTATACGAGAAATGGAATGGTAGAAGCTTCTGGATATAAGATCGATGTCCGAGATACGACAGGTGCTGGAGATTCGTTTATCGGAGCATTCCTATACTGTCTGTTAAATGATGAAGTAGAAGATTTGGAGTCCGTAAGTGATGACACATTAAGAAACTACCTTGATTTTGCCAATGCTTATGCAGCGAACACAACAACAAAAGAAGGTGCATTAGCAGCCATGGCAGATCGAGCTGAGATGGATGAATGGATGAAGACATTAAAGAAATAAATCAAATAAATCCTTATAGACCATAGAAGAAAGAAGAGTTGAATGTAGTATTTGGCTCTTCTTTTTTGTAGTAGAAGAAATCTCCGAGACTCCTAAATCAGAAAAGGAGATCGTAGAACGTAATTAAAACACAGTATACATGAAAAAATATTTGTTAAATCCTTGACAACATATTTTTTTAGTCATATAATTAGCGTACAAAGTATTGGTACACGAAAAATAAAACATACGAAGAATATAACAGGAAAATTATTTTGACCAGACAGGAGGATAAAAAGAATGGTTGAATTTAAATTAACGAAAGAACAACTGCTTGCAAAGGAATTGTTCAGAAGTTTCGCTGAGAATGAGATCAAACCAATTTCCAGAGATATGGATGAAGCAGAGAAATTTGATATGGATCTGTTAGATAAGATGAAGAAATACGGTCTGATGGGAATTCCATATTCTAAAGAATACGGTGGAGAGGGAGCAGATGTATTAACATATGCTTTAGCAATGGAAGAGGTATCCAAAGTTGATGCCAGTGCAGGAATCACAATTTCCGTACATACTTCTCTTTGCTGTTCTTGTATTAACGACTATGCATCAGAAGAACAGAAACAGAAATTCTTACGTCCATTAGTTGACGGAAGTAAGACTGGATGTTTTGGACTGACAGAACCAGGAGCTGGAACAGATGCCAGCGGAGTTAAAACAACTGCAAAATTAGACGGTGATCATTATGTATTAAATGGTCAGAAAGTATTTACAACAAACTCTGGATTTGCAGATACATTCATTATTTTTGCTTACACAGATAAGAGTGCAGGAACAAGAGGTATGTCTGCATTTATCGTAGATAGAGACAGCGAAGGATTAACAGTCAGCAAAGATATTCCTCGTATGGGAATCAGAGCAGCATCCAACGCAGAAGTAGCATTAGTTGATGTGAAAGTTCCAAAAGAAAACCTGATCGGAAGAGAAGGAATGGGATATAAGATCGCTATGGGAGCTTTAGCAGGAGGACGTATCGGAATCGGTGCTCAGTCTGTTGGTATTGCACAGGGTGCATTAAATGAAGCGATCAAATACGTAAAAGAAAGAAAACAGTTTGGAAAACCAATCGCAAAATTCCAGAATACACAGTTCTTGATCGCAGCATTACAGACAAAGATTGATGCAGCAAGATTAATGGTATGGAGAGCAGCGAAAGCAAAAGATGATCATGAAAATTTTGCACCACTTGCAGCACAGTGTAAATTATTTGCTTCTGATGTAGCTGTTGAAGTTACAAGAGGAGCAGTTCAGATGCTTGGTGGATATGGATACTCAAGAGAATATCCAGTAGAGAGAATGTATCGTGATGCAAAGATCACAGAGATTTATGAAGGTACATCCGAAGCTATGAAGATGATCGTTGGCGGTGGATTATTAAGATAAGAAAGAAGGAGACAAGAGAATGAAGATTGTTGTTTGTGCAAAACAAGTACCAGATACAACGGAAGTAAAATTAGATCCAAAGACAAATACACTGATCCGTGATGGTGTTCCAAGTATTATTAACCCAGATGATAAAGCAGGAATTGAAGCAGCACTTCAGTTAAAAGAAAAATGCCCAGGAAGTACAGTAACTGTTGTTTCTATGGGACCACCTCAGGCAGATGTTGCATTAAGAGAAGCATTAGCAATGGGATGCGATGATGCATTATTGATCTCAGATCGTGCATTTGGAGGAGCAGATACATGGGCTACTTCTTCTACAATTGCAGCAGCATTAAAGAAATTAGACTATGATGTGATCATCACAGGTCGTCAGGCAATCGATGGAGATACAGCGCAGGTTGGACCGCAGATCGCAGAACACCTTGGAATCCCTCAGGTAAGTTATGTAGAGAAGATGGATGTAGAAGGGGAAGATACTTTAGTTGTCCAGAGACAGTTTGAAGATCGTCACCAGATCATCGAGGTGAAGACACCTTGTCTTTTAACAGCATTAGCTGAACTTGCTGATCCAAGATATATGTCTGTTCACGGTGTATTTGATGCATATCGTGAAAAAGAAGTTAAAGTATGGGGATTAGAAGATATCAAAGATACAGTCAATGAAGGAAATATCGGATTAAAAGGTTCTCCTACCAGAGTTAAGAAATCCTTTACAAAACAGGCAAAAGGTGCAGGAACGATCTTAAATGATCTCTCCGATGACGAAGCAGTTGCCGCAATCGTAGAAAAATTACAGGAAAAACACATCATTTAAGGTAAGGAGGACAATCAAAATGTGTAAAGATGTTTATGTATTTGCTGAGCAGAGAGATGGAAATCTTCAGAAAGTCGGTATCGAACTGATCGGAGAAGCAAGAAAGCTTGCAGATGATCTTGGACAGAATGTAGTTGCAGTTTTACTTGGAAATCAGATTAAAGACAAAGCAAGTGAACTGATCGCTCATGGAGCAGATAAAGTTGTAGTAGTAGATGATGAAATGCTGGCAGAATATGTGACAGAACCATATGCAAAAGCAATGATGGAGATCATTCAGTCCCATAATCCAGAGATTGTTCTCTATGGAGCAACATCGATCGGACGAGATCTTGCACCAAGAGTTTCTGCAAGAATCCACACAGGATTAACAGCAGACTGTACAAAACTTGATATTGATGAAGAAACAAAATTATTAATGATGACACGACCAGCATTTGGTGGAAATATCATGGCTACGATCGTCTGTGAAGATTTCAGACCACAGATGGCAACGGTAAGACCTGGTGTTATGAAAGCATTAGAAGCTGATGAAAGCAGACAAGGTGAGGTTGAAGTTGTTGAAGTAAACTTTACAGATGCAGATATGAATGTTAAGATCCGTGAAGTTGTAAAAACAACACACAAATCTGTAGATATCACAGAAGCTAAGATCCTGGTAGCAGGAGGACGTGGTGTAGGAAATGCAGAAGGATTTAAAGATCTTGAAGCATTAGCGGATACATTAGATGGTGAAGTGGCAGCATCAAGAGCAGCTGTAGATTCAGGATGGATCAGCAATGACCGTCAGGTTGGACAGACAGGTAAGACGGTTCGTCCAGAGTTATACTTAGCATGTGGAATTTCTGGAGCGATCCAGCACGCAGCAGGTATGGAGAATTCAGAATTCATCGTAGCGATCAACCGAGATGAAGACGCAGCGATCTTTGATATCGCAGATCTTGGTGTCGTGGGTGATATTAAGAAGATCCTTCCAAAATTAAATGATGCGATCAAAGCAGTCAAAGAAAAATAAAGTATAAATGAAAACTCCTAAAAACATAAAAACTCAAAAAATTAAAAACTCCAAAAAACAGAAAGATGGACGGCGTGAAAACCGTCTATTTTTCTGCTTTTCGGAAAGTAAAAATACTTGACGAAGAATTATTGAAATGTTACAATACAAAATATAATTAGCGTACGAAATATTTGCAAAATAAACAAAAGGAGAAATAAGATGAGATTTGTTGTGATTTTAAAACAAATTCCAGATGATTCGATCAAAAAAGAATATCAGGATGTGGATCAGTTAAATGACAGTGATAAGAACGTAATAAAAGAAGCACTGGATTTAAGAGACCGCTATGGTGGAACTGTAGATGTGATCGGATTTGGACCATTATCTGCAGAAGATGTTATGAAAGAGACGCTTACTTATGGAATTGATGATGCCTTCCTGATCAGTGATTCCCAATTCGCAGATATGGATGTATCACAGGTAGCCAAGATCGTCGCAGCGGTGATCAAAAAGCTTGGTCCATATGATCTGGTCTTATGCGGACGGCAGGCAATTGATGGAGATAGTGCCCATATGGCTTCTATGACCTCTTGTGCGTTGGAGATCCCATTGATCGCGTATTCTGACGAGATCACAGAGATGAAAGATGGAAGTGTTTTCGCAACATGTATGGGTGATCAGATGGCATATAAGGTAGAAGCAAAAACTCCAGCAATGATACTTTCTATCAGAGAGAAGAACAAGAACCGTTTTCCATCCGTACCAGATATCATGAAAACATATGATGGAACATATAAGACAAAGATATTGACGAATGAAGACCTGAATTTTTCTGTGACCAAGAGAAAAGTAACGCAACTTAGAAAATATGAAGTCAAAAGCAGCAAACAGCAAAAACTTGTTATGATCGGTGGAAAAGACGAAGAAGAAAAAGCGGCACAGATTCTTCAGTTATTAAAGCAAAAGAGCGTGATCTAGGAGGTGTATGGAGATGAATTTAGGGAAAAAAGAAGGAATCGTTGTTGTTGGAGAGATTCAAAAGAGAGAGATCATGCCGCTGACGTTGGAATTGATCGGGGCAGCAGGAAAACTTTCGAAGGAAAGAGATCTTTCATTGTCAGTTATTCTATCAGAATGTGGGATCAAAGAAGAGGCAAAGAAGCTTTACAATTACGGAGTTGATGAAATCCTCTGTATCGAAGATGAAAAATTAATAGAAGGACATATGCAGCTGCATCATGATGCTGTCATAGAAGTTTTAAAAGGAAAGGATCCGAAAGTGATACTGATCGGAGGAACAGCATCAGGAAGAGTTCTTGCAGGAAAGACAGCTTATGCATTTGATACAGAATTAGTCTGTGATGCATCGAAACTTACATACGATGAGAAACAGGAACAACTTATCATCACAAGACCGGCATTCGATGGAAAAAATATGGCAGACTTTGTGATCAATCCATCCTTGACATCGGTGATCACGATCCGTACAGGAGTGATGGGAAAAGCAGAATACAAGGAAGACAAACAAGGTGAGATGTTATATGTATATCCAGAATGTCTGAAGGAAGAACGACAAGATCTGATCTATCACGGAGTGGCAGGAAAAAGTGGAAAAGAAGTTCATCTGGATACAGCAAGGATCATAGTTTCCGGTGGCCGTGGGATGAAAGGAGAAGAAGGATTTGCGCTTCTTGAGAGACTTGCAGAGAAGATCGGAGGGGAAGTTGCATGTACAAGACCATGTGTAGATGCCGGATGGATGCTTCCAACACAGCAGGTAGGACAGTCAGGAATCTCCGTAAAACCGAAACTGTATCTTGCATTTGGGATTGCCGGGGCAATTCAGCATATGACAGGAATTGATGCAGATTGCATCATTTCAGTCAATAATAATCCGAGGGCTGCGATCTTTGCATACAGTGATTATGGTGTGGTTTCGGATGCAAAGAAATTACTGGAGAGTATGTTAAAACAGATGGAAGAAGGAAAAGAATTCTTATAAAAATGGATAAAAAAGTATGCTGTGTATCTGGTTTTGATATACAGCATACTTTTTTTAATATAAAGGTAAGTCTTAGAAAATACTGGTTAACGCAATGAATACAAGACAGTCGATCAGAGGAATGAAGATCTGTGTGACTGCGATATCCCAGTATGCTTCTTTATGTGTTAATTTACAGATACCTAATAAAGTGATCTGAGCTCCCTGATGAGGAAGGGTATCTAAAGTTCCAGCGGCGATCGTGGAAATTCTATGGATATCAGGAAGGCTGGCACCAAGTTTTAAATAAGTATCTTTTAATGCTTTAAAAGCGACTCCCATACCACCAGAAGCAGATCCGCAGGCACCAGCACAAACAGCAACGGTTACCATAACGAAGATTAAAGGAGGCATGGATAGATGTTTTAATCCTGCAACAAGATCAGTAAATCCCTGTGTTTTTGCAACAACACCACCAAATCCTACAACGATAGCTGTGTTAAGGATAGAAACTCCAGAATCAGCGGCACCTTTATTAAAGATATTGATCCATTCCGTCATGCCGTCGATTCGTTTAAACATTAAGATCGTGGCAAGTGCAACACCTGCAAATACAGAAGTTTCAACAGGGAAAGGATGCCATGGATTATTAAATAATACTAAGATCACGATGATCGGAAGGACTGCGATGGCAACATGTGGAAGATCCGGGTTTTCTTCTTCAGAAGGCAGTTCATCCTCAGATAATTGATATTTTAAAGTACTGTCAAAAAATCCATACCCTTTTTTAGTAAAAGAACGGGCACGAAATTCTAACCAGAAGAAAATCATCAAAAACATTGCGATCGCAGTTAACAAAGATGGAACAAACGCAGCCGTAGATGGTGTTCCAAGACTATCCATAGCGATAACATTCTGTACAGAAGGAGAACCAGGTCCACTCATAGACCAAGTCCAGCATCCTGCAGAGATGGCAGCAGGGATCAGGCGGCGGGTAAGATTTGCTTCTTTGAACAGATTAAGTGCGATAGGGTAAATAACAAAGAATACAACGAATCCGCTGACACCACCAAAGGTTAATAAACCAGTGATGATCATAATGATCGGTGCTACAAATTTTCCGTGACATAAACTGGCGATCGCACGTGCGATCGATTCTGCTGCACCAGTATACTGGTAAACAGCTCCGAACAAAGCTCCTACAAAGAATACCAAAAAGTAACTTGTGACATATTCTGCTGCGGCAGGCATGAATAAGTTTTTTAAACTGTCAAGAATCGGCATGCCGGAGCAGATGATCACAAAGGAAGTTACAAGAGGAGCGAGGATCAAAGCACTCATCTGTTTAAAAGCTAATAAACCAAATAAGATGATAGCAATGACCAATACTAAAATATGTATATTCATATAAATCTCCTTTTGGGGGACAATAAACTAGTTATTCAAGACCCATGATCTCATCTTTAAAAATCCGTTCATCCATGAGTTTCGGTTTGCCATCCATTTTTGGTACGAATCCCATATGGTCAAGAATCTGAGTCTGGATGTCAATTCCAGGTGCAACTTCAGTCAGATAAACGCCATCTTCTCGAAGTTCAAAGACAGCACGTTCTGTGATATACATAACTGGCTGGCCAACTTTATTGGCATATTTACCAGAGAAAGTGATCTGTTCTACGGTATCAATGAATTTATCAGATTTTCCTTCCTGGTCAATGATCAGTTTTCCGTCTTTTGTAGAACATTTTAAACCACCGGCAGTAAATGTTCCGCAGTAGTATACACGTTTAGCGTTCTGAGTAATATTAACGAAACCACCGCATCCTGCAATACGTGGTCCAAACTTGCTGACATTGATATTTCCATCTTTATCTGCCTGAGCAAGACCTAAGAATGCATCATCGACTCCACCACCATCATAGAAGTCAAACTGTGCAGGCTGGTCTAAGATCGCCTGAGCATTTACAGCCCCGCCAAATTGAGGTCCACCTTGAGGTACACCACCGACAGGACCAGCTTCTACTGTTAAAGTAAAGTGATCTCCGATACCTTCTTCATTTGCAACCATAGAGATATATTCAGGAATACCAATTCCAAGGTTTACAACGGTGTCAGGACGTAATTCCATCGCAGCTCGACGTCCAATGATCTTCTTAGGGGAAAGAGAAGGAGCTTCAAGGCTTCCAAGAGGAACACGAAATTCTCCAGTCATAGAACCATCATATTCACATCCGACACACTGTGTATGGTTTTCTTTGTTCTCTGTGACAACAACCGCATCTACGTAGATTCCAGGGACCTTTACAAGTTTTGGATCAACGTCTGTGACAACTTTCTCTACCTGTACGATAACTTTACCACCACAGTTTTTTGCAGCCTGTGCGATCGCAGTAGCTTCAGCAGTACAACATTCATGTTCCATTGTAATGTTTCCATATTCATCCGCATAAGTAGCACGGATCAGTGCGACATCGACATGGATCGCCTTATATAAGAGGCGTTCTTCTCCGCAGATATTAACAACTTCTACAAGATCTTCGGTTGTGATATCATTTAATTTTCCACCTTCTACACGTGGATCTGCAAATGTATAAAGACCAACATGTGTTAAAGTACCAAGTTTCTTGGCAGCAATATCACGATAAAGCTGTGATAAAGTACCTTGAGGAAGGTTATAGGCTTTGATCTTATTTTGCATGATTAGCTCACCCAGTTTAGGAGCCATATTATAGTGACCAGCAATAACCGTTGATGTCATACCCTCATGTGCAAAATGATCAGCACCACTTCCATCACGATTTCCCTGTCCAGCAGCATAAAAGTAAGTCAGATTTTTTGGGGAACCGGTTTCTAAAAATCGTTTTTCTAACGCAGAAGTTAATTCTTCTGGCAGATCACATGCTACAAAACCGTTGGTAGAGACGGTCATACCGTCTTCTACCAAGTTTGCAGCCTCAGCAGCAGTTAAAATTTTTACTTTAGCCATGGCTTTTTCCTCCCAAAATCACTCTAGAAATCTGTAAGATTTGCTTTACGTTTCTCTAAGAAAGCTGTCATACCTTCTTTTTTGTCATCAGTTGAGAATGCAAGACCAAATAAGTCTGCTTCTAATGTTAATCCGCTTGAAAGGTCTGTTTCTGTACCAGTGTTGATTGCTTCTTTTGCAAGAGAAATAGCATAGCTTCCTTTGCTCATGATCTTCTCAGCCATTGCCTTACAGGTATCAAGTAATTCAGCCTGAGGAACTACTTTGTTAGCAAGTCCGATTCTGTAAGCTTCATTAGCATCGATCATATCACATGTAAAGATCAATTCTTTTGCACGTCCTTTACCAACCAGACGAGCAAGACGCTGTGTTCCACCGAAACCAGGAAGGATACCAAGTCCTGTTTCAGGCTGTCCGAATTTTGCGTTATCAGATGCGATACGGATATCACAAGCCATAGAGATCTCACACCCACCACCTAATGCGAAACCATTGACAGCAGCGATCGTAACCTGAGGCATTGTTTCAAGTTTTAAGAAAGCTTCTTTTGCAAGCATTCCCATTTTTCTACCTTCTGCAGGTGTTGCATTTACCATTTCAGAGATATCAGCTCCAGCAACGAAAGCTTTTGCTCCAGAACCTGTTAAGATCACAACTTTGATATCTTTTCTCTCAGAAATTTCAGAGAAGCAAGCATCAAGTTCTGCTAAAGTTTCACTGTTTAGGGCGTTTAAAGATTTTGGACGGTTAATAGTAACAACGGCGATTTCGTTTTCCACTTCCATTAATAAATTGTTCATAACATATCCTCCTACATAGATTAAAAATAAATAATAAAATAATAAACAATGTATGCAATTTTTGGCAACACGAATATTTAGCATACAAATAACTTGTGCCTACATTATGCGCCCTTGTTATTAATTTGTCAATAAAAATTAGTGAAAATATATAAAAAAATAAAAGAATAAAAAAATGTATTGACAAAATGAACAAATAAAAATATAATTAGCACACAAAGTATTTGCACGCAAGTAATAAGACAAACAAACAATTACAAAGGCGTTCAGATAAAGTGATAATAAAAGAGAATAAGCCTAAGTAAGAAGAAAGGAAGATGTACGATGAATTTTGAATTAACACAACAGCAGGCAGCCATTCAGGAAACAGCAAGAAAATTTGCACAGGAAGAATTACTTCCAGGAGTATTAGAAAGAGATGCAAACAGTGAATTCCCAGTCGAACAGTTTCATAAGATGGGAGAACTTGGATTAGTCGGTCTTCCATATCCCAAAGAAGTTGGAGGACAGGGTGCAGATTATCTTTCCTATGTATTAGCAGTTGAAGAAATTTCCAAAGTTGATGCATCTATGGGAATTGGATATTCTGTTGTAACTTCTCTTTATGGTGGAAGTATCATGAACTCTGCAGCACCAGTAGAGAAGAAGAGAGAATTCTTAGAGGAAGTATTATCAGGAAAATGCTTCGGTTCCTTTGGACTGACAGAACCTAACGCAGGGTCTGATGCTGGTGGATGTGTCACAGTAGCAGAAAAAGATGGTGATGATTACATCTTAAACGGATTAAAATGCTTTAATACAAATGGACCATTAGCAGATTACACAGCGGTTTATGCACTGACAGAACCAGAAAAGAAAGCCAAAGGATTATCTTGCTTTGTAGTTAAGAAAGGAACACCTGGATTCAGTGTTGGAAAGATTGAAGATAAGATGGGAATCCGTTCTGCACAGGTATCAGAGATGATCCTTGAGAATGTAAGAGTACCAAAAGAAAATATGATTGTAGAATCTGGACAGGGATTCAAACTTGCAATGAAAACATTGGATGGTGGACGTATCGGTGTTGCTGCCCAGGGACTTGGAATCGCAGAAGGTGCATTTGAGATTGCCAAAGAATATCTAAAGACAAGAGAACAGTTTGGAAAACCATTATATAGAAATCAGTATCTTGCATTCAAGATGGCAGAACTTGAGATGGAAATCGAAGCAGCGAAATTAATGTTATATAAAGCAGCAACAGATAAACAGGAAGGAAGACCATACTCACTGCCAGCAGCGAAAGCAAAATATTTATGTACAGAAGCAGCAATGCATGTTACAACAGAAGCTGTACAGATGTTAGGTGGAAACGGATATATGAAAGAATATCATGTAGAACGTATGATGAGAGATGCGAAGATCACACAGATTTACGAAGGAACAAATGAAATCCAGAAACTGATCGTAAGCGGAGCAATCTTCCGATAGAAAAGAATATAAAATTAAAAATTTCTTCTCCTTAAGTAAAAAGTTATCGGATAGGTTTGAACTATCTGATAACTTTTTTCTATTTGTTAGGCTTTAAGCCTGTTCAGCACAGTGGAGTTTCTCAGAAGAGAAACGGA
>ENA-ORUO01002825-ORUO01002825.1-human-gut-metagenome-genome-assembly--contig:-NODE-2825-length-12881-cov-2.024248_pt1 | contig 12881 bp, 16 predicted proteins | sample MGYA00242082_ERZ509215 | MGnify/ENA primary metagenome ERZ509215 (study PRJEB26280, sample SAMEA2338829) | human gut metagenome | biome: human gut; feature: human-associated habitat; material: faeces... | reverse complement strand
CAAGACTACACGACTTGACACGTGAAATGATGTCTATTAGACACTACGGTAAAAACCGGGTAACAAAAACGTGGGTATTTTGTTACTCGTTTAAATTTGACGTGTCAGGTTTTATCAGGTTCTCGCTTGATTTCTCAAATAAAAATCCCCGGCCATGATTGAACCGGGGACGCTTACAAACAGGATGGTGGTACTAGTATCTATTCAGGAAATCCTTAATCCGTTTCAGGTTACCGGGTTCACAATAAAGGTTTACCAGTTCTATTTTGTTGCTTGAAACGGATATACTTCCCGATTCTTCCAGCCTAAAAATGAAGTGATCATCACCAAAATACCATTTACACACCTTGTCACCGTTATCATTGAAAATTGACGGTTTGCAGACGGTTTTAATGTAATCGTTAATGATTATGCCATTCTCGGCCTGTATGAAAATTTGTCTCTCTTGTTGCACGAGTACAAACACCCTATGCCCGTTAAAATTGTCGGCATAGAATGTCGTGGTTTCATCTTCATAGATTTTTTCTAGATTGCACGGCCAATTTTTTAGCCCCGTGTGCGTGTCTTGTGATTCCATTTTGATGATGTTTAAATAATTCCCCTGTAATCCCATCCATTAACATCATTGTCATACTTGATGCCACACCTGCCCCACAAGGTCACGTGATCAGAATAACATTCATTTTGTAAATCTGTAATACATTGTATCAACTCTACAATGATACTTGCATAGCCTCGTTCCATGAAATCCTTTTCTTGCACACCCGATTCCAGACAGTACAATAAAGTATTCACAAGCACGTCAAAGCCTCCCACTTCTAGCACCTTTTTACCAAATACTGCCAGCTCGTCACGCTGATCTTGTGTTAACTTGTCGATCTTGTCAAAACGAGATGGACGGTCATAAACTCTTTTCACGTGTTCTTGCTCTTTCTTGTCCTCGTGGACGGTTAATTGTGTTGTTTCCATAACTTAAAGATTTTAGGAATAAAAATGCCCATTGTTTAGGTGTCCTCGGTTCTTTAAGTCACCGTGTGGGCGTTTCCACTACCACCACCATACAACGGGCAAAATACGTTCATTACAACCGCTTTAGGCGGTCGCTTAAAGATTTAGGGATAGCAAATCTAGTTATCATCTTCATGTAATCAAAATTTAATTCAAAAAAATATAAGGTTTTATAAGGTTCTGAGGTTTTATGAGGTTCTGGTGTATGTTTTTCTTCTCGCTTTCACGGGAAATCCCCGGCAACTTTCTCCATTGACTTTTTTGTTACAAGTTATAAGAAAAAGGACGTGCAAGTTCTTGCTTGACTTGTCCTTTACACGAGAGAAGAAAAAGACAGGAAAGTTTATCACGATCTTTTTGTTGTTGCCCGTGAAGAAAATCCCCGGTTCTTTAAAATCAATACTTGAATGATGAAAAAATTATTATTTCCAATATTGCCGTTATGATTGTTGAAAATATGCTTTTACCCTTGACCTACCCTTGCCCCTTTTATCCTTGTCCTAACCTTGTCCTATTTTTTGTTCACCCCTTGCCGTGATCTTGCCGTGATTCTCGCTCTACCCTTGCGGTAATCTTGTGGTAACCCTTACCGTGATCTTACCGTGATTTCTTGCATCTCTCACCGTGATCTCACCGTTGTACCACCGGGAAAGCGTGGATGAGAGGAAAGCCCGTTTTATCATGCAACCTCAAACAAGCCCATTTTAAAGTATCAATCATCACGACACGATAAAAATTATCATATCCACGCCTCAAAATGCCTCAAATGGAGGGGAACGGGCTTTAAATCGTGTTTTCATGTATCGTTGCTTAATCTTTTGTCACCTGTCTAATCATTCCATCGTCTCCAAACATATCAACGCCGGGATGATCTTTCTTGTACTCGTTGATGTAATCCAACCCCTCATCGGTTCCCAGAAACTCCTTAAAACTACTCCCAAAACCCAAGATCCTGACAACATCATCGGCATTGAAAAATATCTCCATGGTTTTTTTGTCTTGAATCACTTGTACCGGGGTGTCTTGAAAGTGATCCATGAAATAAATGTAGTTTTTATCCTCTCCCGTTTTTTGCTTGGTGTATTGTTTTTTTGTTCTTGTTTCAAAATATCATTTTAACACTTGATGTATTTTTGGTCATTCATCCCGATTTATTAATTTGTTACCAAATTTTGGGTACATCTACCACTTATTATAAGACACCCTAACGATATTTTTCCATGTTCTGTTTCTCTCTTGATCTGCAATTATGTTAATAATATCATTCTTACTTTTAACGATACACTTGTACCCAATTTTTGATAACAACTTGCATACTACCCGTGGGAACTACACGTAAACCCCCACGTTTTTAATCTCATCGTCTAGTTCCCTGACTAGTTCATCGGAAACGGTCACGCCCGCTTTGGTTGCCACGTCTTGTATTTTCTTCTTTAATCGAGTGTAGCTTTTCCGGTCATCAAAAACTTTAGCCTCTTTCAATTCTTCCATGAAAGCCGCTATTTGTGTCTGGTCGCTCTGGTTGATAAGACGAGCAACCAACACGTCAAAAGCATCTGAAACGGTTTTAATCTCGCTCATAATATCTGTTTTTACTTGGTTCAACTTGGATATTGCAAAATAGTTTTCTTGGTATTTTTTCACCATCAGGCGGTAAAACCCGTTTTCTGATAGGGTTGAGGCAACAACCTCCGGCACGTTCATTTGTTGTGGTAGTCGCCCGTTAAACCTCATTTCATACTTTAACAAGTTGGCATCGTCAAAGCCATCAGGCAAAACCATCCCTTTAACCCCTGCATCGGCTTTCTTGTCATAGAAAGCTAGTACCTTGTGTTGACGTGGGCTTTTGGGCTTGTAGTAAAGCGTTCCCACGTCAAAATGATACCTTAGCAACTTTGGTGTGTCTCCCAATTTTGAAAGGTAACTCTCTACCGGGTGTCTCATCACAAAAACTTGCCCAAATTCCATGCTTGTAACCCTAGCATCGGAAACATCCAAATGCAGACAGTCTGATAGCTTTGTTATCGCTTGTCTCGTCCCGTGCCTGTCTAACGGGTAAATGTTGTTTGGATAAATAAACTTTGCCAAACTCCCTATTATAGAGATTCCACCCGTGTAAACAGACACTTTCAACCCCTCTAGGCTACCAAAAGTGCAAACCTCTCCCGTTTCATGATCCACGTGATCTTTTGCTTTATCAAGGAAATTACTAACATCGGGGGTGTCCCTTGTCCTCATCACCCATAACTTCACCTTGTCGTACATTGTTACCAAATTTTGGGTACAAGTTACATATTACCGGGTCTGGGTTTCCACCCGTTTTGCTTGCTCCCTTAAAGCCTTTATCGCCTCGTCAAAACCTCCTATCATGAGTTGTTTGCAATATGAAGCGATCAATACTTTTGCTCCCTCTAGTACAATCAACTCTATAATATCGGGTTTGATTTGATCTTTGGTCGTTGTCGCTGTTTTATCTTGATGAATAATGAAGAGAAAACCGTCATCCCGGTATTCAAAAAACGGATTAGACTTTTTATCTTTAGAGTAGTTTTTGTCTGCCAGAGGATAACCATAAGCGTAACCGCTTAGTTTCCCATTAATGAAATACTCTTTTAACCCAGTAAAATTGAGGCTGTTTTTAGCCTGTAATTTCATAGATGGGGCGTTGTCTTTCTTGCTGCCGCTATCCTTGCTCACCTGTAAATACATTGATACCTTGCCGTCCCTGCCTGTTATTTTTTCCATCGGTGGGTAATACCCCGCCTCGGTTGTTATTACGTATTTGGGTATTTTCCCGGATCCCGTGCAATCTTCCATTTTGGCGTAATAACGTATATTGGGAGTGATCATAGCGTGCCTCCCTTCTGTTTACCCGTTACAACGTAGTTAACCGCTTTTTGCCCCGTCTCTTGTTGCGTGGCAACCGGTTCTGTTTCATCCACGCCTCTAACTCTATCCGGTCAAAGTAGATTTGCTTGCCGTTGGGCTTGTAAAATGGTATCTGGTGGGTACACGTTAGGCGGTACAGGTGTGATTTACTTAACCCTGTCAATAACGCTGCATCTTCCAATGTTAGCACGTTTTTAGCGGCCAACAATGAATAGACTAAAATTTGATCTATCTTTTCTTCCATTGTCTTTCATTTTGTGACATTGGAACTATGTACACTTGCCCCTCTGCCTGTTAAACATGGTGCAAACATAAACATGAAAATCAAATGTATAGCAATCAATAAAATAGCACTTAATAGCCACTTTGTTTGTGTCTATTAAATGCTACTAAATGCTTCTTTTAAAGTCCACTAGCTGGATAACAGGGCTTGCTTCATGCCATCTATCTCATCGTTGGTAAATCTATTATTCTCATTGATATATTTATTGTAGTTGCTTCTATTTCCAATGTTGCCAAACTCATCTTCTACAGCCTTGAAAGTGGGTTTTGTTATCCAGCCGATTTGTATCGCTACTTTCATTATCAAAGCTACCTCTTTGCCTTTTTTCCCGTTCATAACATCGTGTAAAGTCTGGAGCTTATCAACGTTTTGCAAGCAATCTCTAAATGTTTTACTTTGTCGCCCCCGTTGGGTTACTTTATCTTGTTTACTTAGTAAATCATTCTCATCAGTCGTTTTTATGTCACTTGTGGATTTTTTCAACATCCTTTTGGCTCCATTCTCTCCATCAACAATAAAGCTACAATCTGTTTGTTTTTCAAAAAGGCTATTTTGTACAATTTTCCCTACTTCAGTTGAATATAGATAGTCACAAAGCGGTTTAAGCCTCTTTTTATCATTCTCTCCCCATCTAAAATAGCAAAAACTTATTTCTTTTTTCATTAGCTGTTCCCCTATCCATTGAACAAGGCTACACGCTTCATTATAACCGTTATCACCCTTTTTCAAGTCCACATTTTCAAACCATTTTACAAGCCCCTGTAATAACAGTATTTGCAGAAGCAGTCCAAATCCCGGTATATCATCCAGCCCTTTTAAAGTCTTTGATATGTGGTTTCTTATTTTGTTGGGCTTATCTGTGTTATCCCTAATGAAACATATCAAACTCTTTATAACTTTCAAATAATATTCCCTTATTGTGTCATTTTCCAGCACACTATCCACAACTCCATAGTTTTGTAAATCCCTATAAAGAGGCTCTAAACTACACTTAATCCCATAGGCTTCTATATCAAACCATTCATCTAAACTTTCATCTTCTTCTGGAATGTCGGTTATGTTACCATATAGTCCTTTTCCCTCTTTAGCATCGGTTTCAAGTATTGGATTTATCACGTTATCCATTATTTCTTTTGGTGCCAAAATCCTTATCGGTACAAATTGCCACTCGTTAGGACTATGTGGCTCTTCTTGTATCTTTTCATGTTGTTGCATCGCAAAGATTTCTAAACCTTTAGCCTGTATCTTCTTTCCCTCAATCATTATTTGATTGTTTCTTTTGAAAGCCTTGCAAAAAGCCTCATCGTTGCTATGTCCTGTTATTTCAAGTGCCTTATTTATTATATCTTCATTCTCGGTATAAGGGTGTTGAGGCGTAAATGTTTCTTCCATTCCATCTAATACCTCAAAGACTTTAGCAAAACCCTCTCTTGGTAGTTGCTCTTGTTCATCACACAAAGCCTCAAATCTGGCTTGAAGTTCTTCAAGTGTCTGTTTTTCTACCTTTTTATCCATATCGCTACCCACTTTATTTGTTAAACACATCATTTACAAGGTTCACCGCCTCGTCTTTTTTCTTATCCACGATCTTAGCGTAAATCTGGGTGGTTTTCACCTGTGTATGCCCTAGTAACTTGCTTGTCGTGTACAAATCTGCCCCCAACGTGAGCATCATTGTGGCAAATGTATGACGGGCAGTGTGGGAACTCATTAGCATAGCAACATCAAATAGAACAGCGCGTTAGAAACATAATCTGTTAGAAATGAGCTACATTTCATTATCTGGCACACCTTTCTGAAACGGATTCAGACGGAATGCCGAATCGGTTCCGTTTCTTAACCGTTAACAGGTTGTTTCGGAAACCTGCCGTGTTAACCGGATGATTGAAAAAAGTTCTCCGACGGGTTGTTTTTCTATGATACTCAGTATTTTGCGTAGCGATGAACGCTTACATTCATAATAACTTTGCACTCAAAAAAATGTAGGCGTATGAAAATTGAGAAATTCAAGGTCTTGCTGTTTTTGAAGAAGACCGAACCCGACAAGTCGGGCAAAGCTCCCATCATGGGACGCATCACATTGAACCGGACGGTGGCGCAGTTCAGCACCAAGCTCTCGTGCACGCCCAAGCTGTGGAACGTGCGTGAAAACCGTCTGGAAGGAAAGAGCCGCGAGGCGGTGGAGACCAATGCGAAAATCGAGAAACTGCTGCTGGCCATCCATGCGGCATTCAATGAATTGCAGGAACGGAAACGCGATTTCGGCGCTGCGGACGTGAGGAACCTTTTCCAGGGAAGCATGGAAACCCAGATGACCCTGCTCCGGCTGTTCGACCGGCACATCGAGGAAACGAGGGAGCGCATCGGCATCGATGTGTGCGCGTCCTCCATGAGCACCTACCATTATGCGCGGAAAACGCTCGGCGAGTTTGTCAGGAAAAAATACAAGGTGAAGGACATCGCCTTCGGTGCGTTGAACGAACAGTTCATTCGGGAATACCAGTCCTATATCGAAGTAAAATGCGGGTATTCCAACCAGACCTCACGGCATCATCTGGCCCTGCTGAAACGGATCTGCCGGATAGCGTACAAGGAAGGGTTCTCCGAGCGGTACCATTTCCTGCATTTCAAGATACCCAAGCAGAAGGAGACCACCCCGAAGGCGTTGAGCCGCGAGGACTTCGAGAAGCTGCGTGACTTGGAAATCCCGGAAAAGCGCCGCTCCCTCGTCCTTACGAGGGACCTGTTCCTGTTTGCCTGTTATGCCGGAACCGCCTATGCGGACACCATATCCATTACCCGCGAGAACCTCTTCACCGACGATGAAGGCAGCCTGTGGTTGAAATACCGACGGAAAAAGAACGAACTGACGGCGCGCGTCAAACTGCTACCCGAGGCCATTGCCCTGATAGAGAAATACCGGGACGATTTGCGGGAGACCCTGTTCCCTAACCAGCTGTACAGTACGCTTCGGGCGAACATGAAAATCCTGCGCGTGCTGGCCGGACTGACGACCGAACTCGTCTATCATATGGGAAGGCACTCGTTTGCCTCGCTTGTCACGCTCGAAGAGGGCGTGCCCATCGAGACCATCAGCAAGATGCTGGGACATAACAATATAAAGACGACCCAGATCTATGCCCGAGTCACCCCGAAAAAGCTGTTCGAGGACATGGACCGCTTCATTGAGGCGACCAAAGACCTTGAACTGGTTTTATGAGAAAGGGTTGTAAAAACGAGATTGGAAAAAAATAAATGTAGAACATCAGCTAAAATGAACCATCATGCGTAGCACTTTCAAGATATTGCCCTATATCAATAGGAAAAGAATCAAGTCCGACGGCACGACCGCCGTCCTTTGCCGTGTGTCCATCGACGGCAAAAGCATCCTCATCACGACCGGCATCTTCTGCCGTCCGGAGGATTGGAACAGCCAGACGGGAACCATCCGCCAGCCCCGCGAGAACAACCGCCTCGCAGAATTCCGCCTGAATCTCGAACGGGCTTATGACCGCCTCCTGAAAGAACAGGGCGCAGTCAGCGCCGAACTGCTGAAAAACGCCGTGACAGGTGTGGCGACCATTCCCCAGACCCTTCTCAAAGGCGGCGAAGCGGAGCGGGAACGGCTCAGGCTGCGTGCCGAACAAATCCATTCGACTTCCACGTTCCGGCAGTCGAAGACCACGCAGCTCAACCTGCAACAGTTCCTCCAGTCCCGTGGCCTGGAGGACATCGCCTTTTCCGACATCACGGAGGAGTTCGGCCATTCGTTCAAACTGTTCCTGAAAAAGGAACTGGGTTATGCCTCCGGGCATGTGAACCACTGCCTGTGCTGGCTGAACCGCCTTATCTATATTGCGGTGGATGAGGGCGTGCTCCGGTGCAACCCCTTGGAGGACGTGCATTATGAGAAGAAGGACCCGCCCAAGATGCGCCACATCAGCCGCAGCGAGCTGAAACGCCTTATGGCCACGCCGATGCCGGATCCCAAGGTGGAGCTGGCCCGCCGCATGTTCATCTTCTCCTCGCTGACCGGTCTGGCCTGTCCCCCCGACACATCGGCAAAACTTCTGAGGGCAGGCTCTATATCCGCAAGCCGAGGGAAAAGACCGAGGTGGAGACCTTCGTCCCCCTGCACCCGGCCGCTCGGCAGATTCTGGAACTGTACAATACCACGGACGACACCCGTCCCGTGTTCCCCCTGCCCAAGCGGGACATCCTTTGGTACGACATTCACGGGCTGGGTGTCATGCTGGGCATCCAGAAGAACCTTTCCCATCACGCCGCAAGGCACACCTTCGGTACCCTTTTGGTCTCCGAGGGCATTTCCATAGAAAGCGCGGCGAAGATGATGGGCCATGCCGACATCAACAGCACCCAGATTTATGCGCAGATTACCGACTGCAAGATATCGAAGGACATGGACCGTCTGATGGAACGGCGCAACAGCCGGAACGAAATGCCAATGGATGAATAACAAAAAAGTCAGGAATCATGGAACGTTACATTATCACTTTGGACGAACACGGCACACTTCACGTGCCGGATGTTTCCGCAACAGCCATCTGGATGAATGAACCGGAACTGATGGAACTGTTCGGCGTGGTTGCCCTCACGCTCCGGGCGGCGATAAAGGCCGTGTACAAGAGCGGCATCCTGAATCCCGGCGAAGCGGAACGTCGTGTCCGCCAAGCGGACGGGTACGGGATGGACGTGCTGTACGGCCTCCCGTTGGTCATTGCCCTTGCCTTCCGCCTTCATACCTGCGGGGCAAAACGTCTGCGAGAACGGGTCATCGGAAAATTCACTTGCCACGGTGGACGGAATACCGCCCGCCTGTTCATCTTTCCGGTCAGTCCGCATTGGCAAATGGTGCGGAATTGACCGTATTATCAACTCACGCACAATAAAGCGGCGCATCATGAGAGGATTATCTCCCGTGATGCGCCGCTTTCGTACATTCCTACAGGTGGCCGGGTCATTTGCAAGTGTTTTTTGCAAATACCGGAAAGGGTGGTCCACTTTTCAATGCGTACACGACTTCTACCGCCACCTACATTTTTCCCATGTCCTTCTCAGGTTCCGATACGGAATGCCTCCCGATAACCCTCCATCAGCAGCCGTTCGATATCCGACTCCCGGTACAGGATTTTCCCTCCCAGCTGGATATAAGACATGCGCCCCGCATCCCGGTATTCCTGCAATGTCCGGCGGCAGGTCTTCAACAATTTGGCCACTTCCCGGTCTGTCAGGTAGCGTTCCCCGCCCAATACGGGGCGGTAGTTTTCGGCCAATAATTCAATGTGGTCCAATGCGTGCTCCAGCATTCTGAACAGCGCGGCCATCTGTCCGCTTTCCCTTGTCATCAATTCGTTCATTGTCAGTCTGATTTAAGTGATACTCATTTAACCTTCCTCAAATAGTTTTTCCTTTCAAGGCCGCCAGGGTGCGGCGTTCCTCCACCAGCGGCACGATGCGCCGCACGTCCTCCGCCCGGTAGAACATCTTGCGCACAATCTGTGAGTAAGCCAGCGTGCCGTTGTCCCGCAGCGTCTGCAAGGTGCGCGGGCTGATTTGCAGGATCTGGCACACCTCCGTGCTGTCCAGCCATTCACTGAGGCGTTTCTCCTCCGCCTTGCGGCAGAACCTGTCCACCATTCCGGCCAGCCGGTTGAAACGCGCCATCAATTCCTCAAAAGTCTTTTGCTCGATTACGATTACATTTTCCATAAGATTACCGTTTAATTGTGATTATGCCGCAAAGTAAACGGAATTACGGGCAGAGTCCACCGCTTGTCAGGCGCGTGGCAGCATTTGGCGTTGTCGTGGCAGCCGTTGGCGTTCTTCGGGTACATCTATCTCCCCATCATTCCTGTTCCAGTCCCTGCCCCACACCTTATATATAATATATGGTAAGGCAAGACACCTTATGTACCTTGAGGGATGGAAACAGCGGCATAAAAGCTTTTTCAGACCTGCCGGACGGGACTTTTCAAAAAAATCATTGCCGACTCGGTAACGACTATGGAAAACGCCTCTTGCACAATACCGATTTTTGCAGCGTAATCATCAACAAGGAACGATATGGACACAGAGAAAGTGAAACAGAACCCGGCCGTGGAAGCGGCGGGAAGCAGTGGCGGGCAAGCCGCAAGAATCTTCAAGAAGGAGAATATCCCGAAGACGGCGGAAACGGTCGGGCGGGACACCTTCGAGGAATGGATGGGACGCATCATGGAACGTTTCGACCGCCAGGACCGGATCATCTCGGTGCTGGTGAACAAGGATGCCGCCGGAGTGAAGTACCTGGACGGGGAACGGTTGTACGACAACCAGGACCTGTGCGAGATGCTGAGGACAAGCAAACGGTCGCTGCAACGCTTCCGAAGCAAGTACAGGCTCCGTTACCAACGGATTGGTCACAAGACCTATTACAAGGAATCGGACGTGCTGGAGTTCATCAGCCAAAATATGGAGGAAGTGCTGCAAGGCGGTACCAAGGTGCTCCGCATGAAAGAGCAACCCGGCATGGAAGCCCCAAAGAACAAATCCGGCAAAAGACCGGGCCACAAGAAGTATTCACCTAAAAAATAAAAGTAAAAATGATGGCAACGGAAAAAGAAAACATGGCCATGACGGCTGAAACCAGAGAACAGAAACCGAGTATGGCCACCTGCAAGGAAGCCTTGGCGGATTACAGGCGGATTTACCTGCCCGTGCCTGCCATTGAAGACCGCAAGCCGGTATTCCTCAGCAAGGAGACCCGTGACAGGCTGGACCGGATAGTCCGGTTGTTCGGTGAGCGGAAAATGAGCGTTTCAGGATTGACGGAAAACATCGTCCGCCGCCACTTGGAAATATATGAGAAGGAAATAGACGAATGGCGCAAGCTGTGATTTTGATAACCCATTAAAAAACATCGAAAAAAATGGAACAGAAAAAGAAAAAGCAAGAGGACGTGCTGGTCGTCCGCGACGAGAAAACGGGCGAGATCAGCGTGGTCGCCGGGCTGGACGGCAAGGGCTACCCCAATACGAAGCCCGCGAAGCCGGAACACTCGCAGGACTTCCTGCGCTTCGACCGCCACGGGGACATGGTGGACAATTTCTTCAAGAACTTCTACCGCCAGTGCAAGGAGCCGACGCGCTTCGGCTTCTATCGGGTGGCGGCGGATGCGGTGGACACGCTGCTTCCCGTCATCAAGGACTTCCTGAAAGACCCCGTGGCAAACGCGGAGATACTTGCCTCGCACAAGGTGGACACCGCCAAGTACCAGCAACAAGCAGAAACAGAGAATGTCAAACAAGAAAAAAATAACAACGAACCCATTAAAAAGACAGAAGAAATGGAAAAGAAAGAAGAACTGAAACAAGAGAAGGATGTTCAGCAGCCACAGGTAGCTGAAACACAGGAGAAGCCTAATCTGATAGCGGACGACCAAGTAAACTGGGAGGAACTGCGCAAGTGCGGCATTGACAAGGAGAAACTCTCGGAAAAGGACCTAAAAGCCCTGATGAACTACGGCAAGACGGGATTAGTGACGGTAAAGCCGACCTTCGGCTATGAGAGTTACGAATTGCAGGCCCGATTGTCTTTCCAGAAGATGGAGGACGGCTATCTGAAGCTGACACCCCATTTTATCCGCAATGAACCACGCCTTGACATCCCCCACAGGGGCTACACCTTCACCGAAGAGGACAAGAAGACGTTGAAACGCACGGGCAACCTCGGCAAGCCCGTCAACTTCGCCAACGAGAAGACAGGTGAAATCAAGCCCCACTACATCAGCATCGACCGCCTGACGAATGAAATCGTGGACATCCCTGCCGACAAGGTGCGCATCCCTAACAAAATCGGACAGACCAACCTGTCAAGGGAAGAGCAGGACATCCTACGTGCGGGATTGCCTTTGCCCAAGGAAGTGATGCTCTCCAACGGGCGCAAGTTCCAAGCCTTGTTGCAGGTGAACGCCGACAAGCGCGATGTGGAGTTCGTGCCGGGACAACCGAGGCAGCAGCAATCCCAGCGTCAGGGAAACGGCCAAGGTAAGGCGCAGGACAATTCCAATTCGCCCCAACAGTCACAAGGTGAAGAAGATGGGAATAACCAGCAACGCCGTAACCGCTCGTGGACAAACGAGGACGGGAGCATCCGCCCCATCAAGAAATGGAAAGACGATGTGTTTACCGACCAGCAGATAGCCGACTACGTGGCGGGCAAGACGGTGGTGCTCGCCAATGCGAAGGACGACCAAGGCCAGCCCTGCACGAAGTACCTGAAGTTCAACTTCGAGAAAGGCCGACCGCTGACCTACTCGCAGAATCCCGACCTCGCGCAGACCGTCGCACCGTCCAACGAGAGCCGGACACAGCTCGCCGTGAACAACGAAGGGAAGACCAACGAAGCGACCAAACACGTGAAAGAGCCGTTGCAGCAGGGTCAGACCACGCCGAAGAATGATGCGCAGCAGAAGCAGCAGGCCAAGAAATCCAAAGGCATGAAAGTATCTTCCTGATTGCCGCCACTAAATCCATCCGATAAGTATTGACGGGCTGAAACGGGGAACATGCACCGCCTTGTGCGCATATCCCACAAACAATGCCGTGCCCCGTTTCATCCCCATTAAAGACAAAAGTATCAACGAATAAAAAAACAGAGAAAGACATGATTACCATATTGGCAGAAAAACCGAGCGTCGCCC
>ENA-ORUO01002822-ORUO01002822.1-human-gut-metagenome-genome-assembly--contig:-NODE-2822-length-12916-cov-2.428038_pt1 | contig 12916 bp, 10 predicted proteins | sample MGYA00242082_ERZ509215 | MGnify/ENA primary metagenome ERZ509215 (study PRJEB26280, sample SAMEA2338829) | human gut metagenome | biome: human gut; feature: human-associated habitat; material: faeces... | reverse complement strand
TCAAGTTTTTCATACCGATGGATTGACGAAAAAGATCCGGCATCCGCCGCAGATGATTGATTCAGAGTTTCCTTAAAAAAGGGTGATCTGGCTCGTATCCGGCAGGTCACCGAACGCGCCCGCCTGCTTCAGGTTCTCGATATGAGTCTTGGACACCTTTGGACAGGCTGCAGAGAATTCCTCAATGGAGACAAAGTGCTTGCCCTCGCGGCCCTCCATAATATCCCAGGCGGCGGACTCGCCGAGGCCGGAAACAGAGACGAACGGCGGGAGGAGCCTGCCGTCCCGGATGAGGAATTTTGTGGCATGCGAGGCGTAAAGGTCAATATTGTCGAACGTGAAGCCGCGCAGATAGAATTCATAGCAGACTTCGAGCGTCGTCAGCAAATCTTCTTCCTTGTCAGAATGGTCCGGATCAGCGTTGATACGCTTGATGTGCTCCTTCACAGTCTCGATGCCATGTGTCATCATCACGGCGTCGAAGCCGTCCTTCTGACTGCGGCGGTAGAAATAGGCCGCATAAAACGCCAGCGGGTGATGTACCTTGAACCACGCGATGCGGAAGGCCATCATGACGTAGGCCGCTGCGTGTGCCTTCGGAAAGAGGTATTTGATCTTTTTGCAGGATTCGATGTACCATTCCGGTACCTGATGCTCGCGCATCTCCTCCACGATGCCCTCCGGCCACGCCTTGCCCTTGTGGATCGCGCCCTTTCGGACGGACTCCATGAATTTGAAGGCACGCTTCTCCGGCAGACCGCACTTGATGAGATAGAGCATGATATCGTCGCGGCAGCCAATGGCCTGATTGACAGAGGCCGTGCCGCTCAGGATCAGGTCCTTCGCGTTGCCGAGCCAGACGTCCGTGCCGTGGGAGAAGCCGGAAAGGCGGATGAGCGTGTCGAACTGCGTCGGCTTGGTGTCCATGAGCATCCCGCGGGTGAAGATCGTGCCGAATTCCGGAATGCCGACTGTGCCGACCTCCGTCAGGATCTTGTCATGCTCATAGCCGAGCACCTTGCTTGAAACGAAGATGGACATCGTGTCCTTGTCATCGAGCGGGATCTTCTGGGCGTCGACTCCCGTCATATCCTCCATCATGCGGATCATCGTCGGGTCATCATGTCCAAGCATATCGAGCTTCAGAAGGTTTTCCTCCATGGAGTGATATTCAAAATGCGTCGTGATGATATCGGTGTGGATATCGTCGGCCGGGTGCTGCACCGGGCAGAAATCCCAGATCTCATTCTCCTGCGGGATGACGACAAGGCCGCCTGGGTGCTGGCCCGTCGTGCGGCGCACATCGACGCAGCCCGCTGCAAGGCGGTTCTCCTCCGCGCGGCTGACGGTCAGGTTTCGCTCGGCCAGATATTTTTTCACATAGCCGTAGGCCGTTTTCTCTGCGACCGCACCGATCGTGCCCGCACGGAACACATGGCTCGCGCCGAACATTTCGATACAGTACTGATGGGCGCGTGACTGGTATTCGCCTGAAAAGTTCAGGTCGATATCCGGGACCTTGTCACCGCCGAAGCCGAGGAACGTCTCAAACGGGATGTTGAAGCCGTCCTTATCGAGCTTCGCGCCGCACTGCGGGCAGACGGCATCCGGCAAGTCGGCCCCGCAGTTGATGCCATCCGGAACATCGAAGGTGCAGTATTTGCATTCGGGGCAGCGATAATGCGGCGGCAGCGAGTTGACCTCGGTGATGCCGGACATGAAGGCCACGAGCGACGAGCCAACGGAGCCGCGGGATCCGACGAGGTAGCCGTGCTCCAGAGAATTCTGCACGAGCTTCTGTGCAGACATGTAAATGACGTCGTAATGGCAGTTGATAATGTCTCCCAGCTCGGTCTCAACACGTTTCGTAACGATCTCGGGCGGATTATCGCCGTACAGGCGGTGCAGCTTGCCGTAGACCAGCGATTTCAGGTCCTCGACGGAGTTCTTGATCTTCGGCGCAAACAGGTTATGCGGTACGGGGCGGACGGTTTCGCACATGTCGGCGATGTGGTTCGGGTTCTTCACGACGACCTCATAGGCCTTTTCCGGGCCAAGGTAGGAAAATTCCTCGAGCATCTCGTCCGTCGTACGGAAATAGAGCGGATTTTCGCGGTCGCAATCCTCAAAGCCCTTCGTGGCCAGCAGGATGCGGCGATAGATCTCATCCTCCGGGTTCAGGAAGTGGACGTCTCCCGTCGCGCAGACGGGCTTTCCCAGCTCCTCGCCCAGCCGGACAACGGTGCGGTTGAACTCGCGCAGCTCCTCGTCGCTCTCCGCGATACCCTTGGCCAGCATGAAGCGGTTGTTGCTCAGGGGCTGGATCTCAAGGAAATCGTAGAACGAAGCGATGCGTTTGAGCTCCGCGTGGCTTTTATGGGCCACGATGGCCTGGAACAGCTCGCCTGCCTCGCAGGCCGAGCCGATAATGAGACCCTCACGGAATCGGATAAGCTCTGACTTTGGGATGCGCGGCGTGCGCTTGAAATATTTCAGATTGGAATCCGAGATCAGGCGATACAGATTACGCAGGCCCATCTGATTCTTGGCAAACAGCAGGATGTGGCGGGCGTGGCGGTTCGTGATGCGGCTTCCGGCACGCAGGGAGAGCATGTCCGCATTGATATCCTGAATGTCGTGCAGGCCGCGCTCCTGCAGCATTTTGGCAAAGCGCAGGTAGAGATAGCCGCACGTCAGCGCATCGTCCGAGGCACGGTGATGGTTGAAATCCGGCAGGCTGAGCGCATTGGCCACGGTATCGAGCTTGTGATTCGTCAGCTGCGGCATCAGATTCTGTGCAAAGATGAGCGTATCGAGATACGTCGGATCGAACGGCAGACCGAGCCGCTCGGCCGCCGCCGTCAGGAAGCCGACATCGAAATCGGCATTATGCGCACACAGCACGCGCCCACCGCAGAAGGCCAGAAATTCCGGCAGCACCTGAGAAATGGGCGGTGCATCCGCCACCATGGCGTCCGTGATGCCGGTAAGGTCGACGATCTTCTGCGGGATGGAGCGGCCGGGGTTCACGAAGGCCTGGAACGTATCGACGACCTGCCCGTCGCGCAGGATAACGGCGCCGATCTCCGTGATCTCGTCGTGCTGAGCCGAAAGGCCCGTGGTCTCAAGGTCGAAGGCGACGAACTCGCCGTCCAGCGGCAGGCTTGCCGTCCCGTGGACGGCGATGCGGTCGTCCACGTCATTGACATAATAGCCCTCGCAGCCATAGAGGATCTTGATGTTCTGATCCGTCCCCGCCACCTTGTTCTTCGAGGCATTCAGGGCAGCCGGGAACGACGAGGCAACGCCGTGGTCCGTGATGGCAATGGCGCGGTGGCCCCAGCGGGCAGCCGTGGCGACGGCCTCGCCCGTCTTTGTCAGGGCGTCCATCATGGACATTGTCGTGTGAAGGTGCAGCTCCACGCGCTTCTCCGGCGCGGTATCCACACGGACGGGCGCCTCCGCGGCCTGCACGGCCAGCGGCTCGAGCACGATGTCGTTTTCAAACCGGCTGAAGCTGATGAAGCCCTGCACGCGCAGCCACTTGCCGGGCTTCTGGATGGCGTCGATGAGTGGCTTGGCCTGATCGGCCTCCATAAAGCGGTTCACGCGGATGGAGCCGGTGTAGTCCGTCATGTCGAAATTCACGACCCACGCATTGCGCTTCTTGAGCTCCTTGTGGTTCACGGCGAACACGCGGCCCTCGACGATGACGCGGCCGACGTCGCTGTCCTGCGACAGCTCGCGCATGGGCGTGACGTTCCCGTGGAACGGCTTGCCATAGATCGTCTGCGACGGTGCGGCAGGCTTCGCGTCCTTTCCGCCCTGCGGCTTTCCCGCCGGAACAGAGGGGACCGGCACATCGCGCAGCGCGGCAAGGCGCATTTTCTCCGTCTCGGCAAACAGCTCCTCCCCCACCGGCTCGTGGTTCGAGATCACGTCGATGCCCATGCGGACGCCGAAGCGCTCGGTCAGGAGCCGCTCCGCCGCCGGAAGATGCGGCGTGAGCTGGTCGCGGCCGTTGGCGCGCAGGTAAAGCTCGGCCCGCTCCCCCGCAAACGACCATTTGCAACCGGCCAGAATGGCCGCCGCGGGAGAATAGGCGTCGATGAGCGCGCGCGTCAGCTCCTGCCCGTCGAACTCGGCCAGCGCCTCCGGCGGATAATGCGGCTCAAAGCGGACGCGGCGCATGCCGTAGAGCTTACTCAGCTCCGCAGCCGCCGTGTTCAGCACGGATTCCGGGACATAGCGCGGCAGCTCCAGCCGGAGCAGAACGGACCTCGCCTCGCGGTCGATCTCGGCATGGACGATGCTAGCCTGCTCCAGTGCGGCGCGCTGCGGCTCATCCGGTTCATATTCCAAAAACATCTTCAAAAACGGGACTGCCATGATGTGATGCTCTTCCTCTCTCAGCTTGTCAAAAAAGTCCCATCGGGCTTTTTCGCCAAGCTGCTTTCAGAATTGCAAAATAAATTTTTGTATATATCCTATTTTGCAATTCTGCCGCTGCGGCGGGGTATTGAACGCGAAAGGACACCCTGACGGTTTCCTTTCACTCTTTTCTTCCCTCCGAAACTTTTGGCTTGGCAGTTTTTTGACAGTCTGTTCTCTTGTCTTTTCCTCCAATTATACCTGTTTTCGGCGCAATGCGCAAGCCTTCGTGATGGGGAAAAAAGGCCCCCACCCGGTGATGCCGGGTGGGGCCATGGATTTTGCAGATATTACATTGCGTCAATGTATCGCAGCAGGGCAGGAAGCAGCTCGTCATAGGGCAGCTTTTCCTTCAGCTCACCGTGCACGAACAGCACGCCGCAGCCGTCGCCGCCCGCGATGCCGATGTCCGCCTCGCGCGCCTCGCCCGGCCCGTTGACAACGCAGCCCATTACGGCGACCGTCAGCTCCTTGTCGCAGTCCTGCAGGGCCTCCTGCACGCGGTTGGCGAGTCCAATGAGATCGATCTTCGTGCGGCCGCACGTCGGGCAGGAGATGAGGTTCACGCCCTGCTTCCGCAGGCCGGCCGCCTTGAGGATCGCCTTGGCCGCCACGACCTCGCGCACGGGATCCGCCGTCAGGGAGACGCGGATCGTATCGCCGATGCCGAGGCACAGCAGACCGCCGATGCCCATGGCGGACTTGATGGTGCCCATATATTCCGTGCCGGTCTCCGTCACGCCGACATGCAGCGGATAGTCGCTGCGCTCGTGCATCAGGCGGTATGCCTGCATCATGAGCGGCACATTGCTGGACTTCATGGAAACGCAGATATCGCCGAAGCCGACGTCCTCGAGCATCCGGATGTGGGAAAACGCGCTTTCGACCAGCGCCTCCGGCGTGGGATGGCCGTATTTTTCCAGCAGGGTCTTCTCGAGGCTGCCGCCGTTCACGCCGATGCGAATGGGGATATGGTGGGCGCGGCAGCAGTCTGCCACGGCGCGCACGTGGGCCTCTCCGCCGATGTTGCCGGGGTTGATGCGGATCTTGGCCGCACCGCCCTCCGCCGCAGCGATGGCAAGGCGATAGTCAAAGTGGATATCCGCCACAAGCGGAAGCGGAGACCGGGCCGCAATAGCGGCAAAGCCCTTTGCCGCAGCCTGATCCGGCACGGCAAGGCGCGCCAGCTCACACCCGGCCGCCTTGAGCGCGGCGATCTGGGCAAGGCTGCCCTCCACGTCCGTTGTGGCGGTGTTCAGCATGGACTGGATCGAGACCGGCGCGCCGCCGCCGATGCGCACGCCGCCTGCGTTGATCTGTCTGGTCATTCCGGGCCTCCTCAGGTAAAGAGATGGAAAATATCCTTGAACGTGATGACCGCGATCAACAGGAGCAGAAGCACCATGCCGATGCCGTTGACCCACGCCTCATATTTGGGGTTGAGCTTTTTGCGCGTGATGCGCTCGATGAGCGTCGTGAGCAGCAGGCCGACGATGCGGCCGCCGTCCAGCGCCGGGATGGGCAGCAGGTTCATCACGCCGAGGTTGATGGCGATGAAGGAGAAGTAATACAGTACGACAGCCAGGCCCTCCCAGGCGCTCTCCTGCTGATTGGCCGTCTCCGTGACCTGCTCGACGATGCCGACCGGTCCGCTCATGTCCTTCAGGCCCGCGCGGCCCGTAAACAGGTCCCCGAGGCCGAGCCGCACGATGCGGACAAAGTCGACGCAGCTGTTCCACGAGAAGCCGAGCGTCCCGCCGAGCGTTTTTTCCTGCACGTCGATCGTGAAGCCGTAGAGCTGCTCGCCGCCGAAGTCGCGGCGCTCGACCTGTGCATTCGGCAGGCGCACCTTTTCGCCGCCGCGCAGCACCACGATGTCCGCCGTGCCGCCCTCGCAGCGGTCTAGCAGCATCGTGACGTCGCCCGACGTGTAGACACGCTCACCGCCGATGGAATAGAAGCTGTCGCCCGCCTGCAGTTGCCCCGCAAACACGCTGGCAGAGTCGACGGACGCGACGGCGCGCGTGGGGATGGCCTGATAAACGGACGCCACATAGATCGTCATGATAAGCAGGCCCGCCACGAGATTCATAAACGAACCGGCCACCAGAATGAGGAGGCGCTTCCAGACCTTCGCGCGGCCAAAGGCGCGCGGATTGTCGCTGTCGCCGTCCTCCCCCTCCATGGCGCAATAGCCGCCGATGGGGATGCAGCGCAGAGAATACAGTGTCTCGCCCTTCTGCTTTTTCCAGATCGCCGGACCCATAAACAGGGAGAATTCATTGACCTGCACGCCGGACAGCTTCGCCGTCAGGAAATGGCCGAACTCATGCACGAGCACGAGCAGGCCGAACAGGAGGATCGCTACCAGAATATAAACAACGGTCAAGCTCATCACCTCATCCAGGAATCTGCCGCCGCGCGTGCGGCGCGGTCGGCCTGCAGCACGGTCTCGAGCGTGTCTGCTACCGCAAACGGGACGGTCTGCAGCGCGTGGTCGACCATGCGCGGAATGTCATAAAAGCCGCACTCGCCGCGCAGGTAATGCGCCACGGCGGTCTCATTCGCGCCGTTGAGCACCGCGCAGGCCGTTCCGCCGGTCTGCGCCGCCTGCTTTGCAAGGCGGAAGCACGGGAAGGCTTCCTCATCCGGCGCATCGAACGTCAGGGGGCCGCAGCGCAGCAGGTCGAGCGGCTCAGCCGGATTCTCCGCGCGGTTCGGGTAGGTCAGCGCCAGCCGGATGGGCACGCGCATATCCGGCACGCCGAGCTGGGCCAGCACGGCCCCGTCGCGGAACTCCACGAGCGAATGCACGATGCTCTGCCGGTGGATGACGACGTCGACCTGCGAAAGCGGCAGGCCGTACAGCCGCATGGCCTCGATGACCTCAAGGCCCTTGTTCATAAGCGTCGCGCAGTCGATGGTGATCTTCTCGCCCATTTTCCAGTTCGGGTGGCGCAGCGCATCGGCCTTCGTCACCTGCCGCAGCTCGTCCGGCGTTTTGCCGAAGAACGGCCCTCCGGAGCACGTCAGGATCAGGCGGCGGATCTCGCTGCGGTTCCGGCAGCCCATAAGACACTGGAAAATGGCGGAGTGCTCCGAATCGACCGGCACGATCTCCGCCCCGGCCGCCGCAGCCTCGCGCATGACGAGCTCGCCCGCACACACGAGCGTCTCCTTATTGGCAAGCGCGATGCGCTTCTTTGCCCGGATGGCCGCGAGCGTCGGCCGCAGGCCGAGCATGCCGACGACCGCCGTCACAACGGTGTCCGCCAGCGGGTGCTCCGCCGCAGCGATGAGGCCGTCCATACCGGAACGGATTTCAATCTCCTCCCCTGCCAGCGCCTCACGCAGGCGCTGCGCGGCCTCCTCCGTGCCCATCACGGCGAGCTGCGGCCGGAAGCGGCGGCACTGCTCGGCCATGCGCTCCACATTCTGCCCAGCAGTCAGCGCAGCGACGCGCACGGGCAGCTGCTCAACGACCTCGAGCGTCTGCCGCCCGATGGAGCCGGTCGAACCGAGGATCGTCAGATTTTTTGTCATCATATCACTTCACCGCAAACGGGATGAGCAGGATCAGGAGCTCGGTCAGCGGCGCGACGAGCATCGTGCTGTCGAATCGGTCGAGGATGCCGCCGTGGCCGGGGATCAGATTGCCGTAGTCCTTGATGCCGACCTGCCGCTTCACGACGGACAGCGTCAGATCGCCCACGATGGACGCCACTGCGCCAAGCACGCCGTAGATCGCGGCATAGAAATAATTCATCTGCGTAAAGCCGAAGCACTTGTTCAGGAGCAGCGTATACAGGCACAGGAACACGATGTTGCAAACGACGCCGCCGACTGCACCCTCCACGGTCTTCTTCGGGCTGACGATGGGTGCCAGCTTATGTTTGCCGCAGGCGCGGCCGACAAAATAAGCGCCGCTGTCTGCGACCATGGACAGCAGGAAGGCCACCAGAATATAGAACTTGCCGCCGTCCATGCCGCGCAGGCGCACAAGCGCCGATGAGGAACGGATAGACGAAGCCGCTGAACAGCGCCACGCACACGGCCGTGAAGCGCAGCTCCGTATGAGCCGCGAGCAGCTCGCAGAACAGGGCGCAGAAATAGACGAACAGGCCCAGCAGCGCGCACAGCCACAGCGTCTGCTCCGAGACGATGCTGCACGCACGCAGCCACGACCACATGACGTTCGCCATAGCGGCGACAACCGTATAGACCAGAATGCGGCGATGCTTCAGGATGCCGGTGCGCCAAAGCATCTCATAGGCCGCCACGCCGCAGGCCAGTGCAAACAGAATCGCCGTTGCCACAGGCGGCAGAAACAGAACGACGGCCAACAGCAGCGGAAGTCCGACGCAGGCGGCAAGAATGCGGGTCAGCATATTATTTCACTCCTCCAAAGCGGCGATCGCGCGCGTTGAAGGCGTCGATCGCTTTGTCCAGCTCCTCCGGGCCGAAGTCCGGCCAGAGGACATCCGTAAAATAGTATTCGGCATAAGCCGACTGCCATAACAGGAAATTGGAAATGCGAGTCTCTCCGCCGGGGCGGATGACAAGCTCCGGGTCCGGCACCCCGGCAGAATAGAGCAGATCGGAGAACATATCCTCCGTCAGCTCCTCCGGGCGGCGCTCTCCGGCGGCGCACTGTGCGGCAAAGCGCTGTGCCGCACGGACGATCTCATCGCGGCCGCCGTAGTTCAGGCAGAAATTCACCTGTACGCCCTCGTATTTCTTCGAGCGTTCCACAGCCTCCTGCGCCTCGCGCTGCAGCTCCGGCGACAGGCGCGACAGGTCGCCGAAAAAGCAGAAGCGCACACGGTTGCGGTCCATGTCGCGGATTGCCTCGCGGAGGTATTTCTCCAGCAGGTCCATAATGGCGTCCACCTCGTCCTCCGGGCGCTTCCAGTTCTCCGTGGAGAAGGCGTAGACCGTCAGATACTGCAGACCGATGCTCTTGGCATAATTTGCGATCGTGCGGAACGACTCCGCGCCCGCCTTATGTCCTGCAGGACGCGGCAGACCACGCTGCTTTGCCCAACGGCCGTTGCCGTCCATGACGATGGCGATGTGGGTCGGGATCCGCCGCGGCTGCGCCGGGGCGGTCTTTTTTCGGAATAATCTCATTGCAGTTTTTTCCAATCCGGGCCCAATCGGCGCAAAAGGGAACCGTCACGGTCCCCTTTTGCGAAGCGGGCTCTATTCTGGGCGCTCAGAGCTCCATAAGCTCCTTTTCCTTCACGGCGCAGGCCTCGTCTACCTTCTTGATATACTTATCGGTCAGGTCCTGCAGGTCCTTCTCGGCCTTCTTCTGGTCGTCCTCGGTAATCTCAGACTTCTTCTTCAGGGCCTTGACATAGTCCATGGCATCGCGGCGGATGTTGCGCACGGCGACCTTGGCATCCTCGCCGTACTTCTTGACCTGCTTGGTCAGCTCGCGGCGGCGCTCCTCGGTGAGCTGCGGGAACACCAGGCGGATAACGCGGCCGTCATTCTGCGGATTGATGCCGAGGTCGGACGTCTGGATGGCCTTCTCGATCTTCTTGAGCAGGCTGCCGTCCCACGGCTGGATGACGAGCGTGCGCGCATCAGGTGAGGCGATGGTGCCGACCTGTCCGATGGGCGTATCGACGCCGTAGTACTCGACGCTGATGCGGTCAAGCACGCGGGCATTGGCACGGCCGGCGCGGACGGCGCCGAAGTCCTCCTGGAGCACCTCGAGCGTGCGGTCCATTTTGTAGGTATAGTCCTTAAAGTCAACCATGTTATTTGTCCTCCTTCACTACGGTTCCGATCTTTTCGCCCATCACGACGCGCAGGATGTTCTCGGGGTCCTTCAGCGCGAAGAGAATGATAGGAATGTGGTTGTCCATGGAAAGTGAGGTCGCCGTCGAGTCCATCACCATCAGGTGGCGGGCAAGGACCTCGTCATAAGTGATCTCGTCGAATTTCACGGCGTCCGGATTCTTCGCGGGATCGTCGGAATATACACCGTCGACGTTCTTGGCCAGCAGAATGGCGTCGGCGTTGATCTCCGCCGCACGGAGCACCGCGCCGGTGTCCGTCGAGAAGAACGGGTTGCCGGTGCCGCAGCCGAAGATCACGACGCGGCCCTTCTCCAGATGGCGGATGGCACGGCCGCGGATATAGGGCTCGGCGATGCGGGTCATCTCAATGGCAGTCTGCACGCGGACCTCAACGCCGCGCTGCTCCAGACTGTCGGCCAGAGCGAGGCAGTTGATGACCGTGGCAAGCATGCCCATCTGGTCGGCGCGGGTGCGCTCCATCCGGTCGCCGCCGTCCTTGATGCCGCGCCAGAAATTGCCGCCGCCGACGACGATGCCCACCTGCACACCGGCTTCGACGCACTGCTTGACGACGTCGCAGACACTGCCGATCACATCAAAATTCAGGCCGCGGTGGGCGTCGCCCGCCAGGGCCTCGCCGCTGATTTTCAGAAGTACGCGGCGATACTTCGGCTCGTTCATGGGGAACCTCTCCTTTACCTTCTGTTTGTCTTCGTCTATTCTATAATAATTTTGCCGGATTGACAACCGAAATCTGCATATTTTCACAAATTGTTTTTAAATTTCTTTCCCGGACAGATGAAATTTCGCGATTTGTATGCAAAGGAGTTGCGATTTTGGGCGGACTGCGCTATAATGAGGAGTACTTTTACCTGAGAGGATGGGAAACATGGCAGACGAGCTCAATCGCCCGGAGATCAAGAATTTTATCGAGGCCTTTGTCGAAGAGGATATCGGCCCCGGCGGCCAGTATGAGGGCATGCAGGTGCACACGCGCTTCCCGCCTGAGCCGAACGGCTATCTGCACATCGGCCACTGCAAGGCGCTGTGCATCGATTTCGGCACCGCCGAAAAATTCGGCGGCATCTGCAACCTGCGCATGGACGATACGAACCCCACGAAAGAAGACACGGAATACGTCGAGGCCATCAAAGAGGATATCCGCTGGCTCGGCTTTACCTGGGACGACCGTTTTTACTATGCATCCCAGTATTTTGACAAGATGTACGAGTGCGCAGAGGACCTCATCCGCAGGGGGCTGGCCTATGTCTGCGAGTTGACGCCCGAGCAGATGCGCGAATACCGCGGCGACCTGACGACCCCGGCCCGCAGCCCGTACCGCGACCGTCCCATCGAGGAGTCGCTCGACCTCTTCCGCCGCATGAAGGCCGGTGAGTTCCCGAACGGCGCCATGACGCTGCGCGCGAAGATCGACCTTGCCTCCGGCAACTTCAACATGCGCGACCCGGCCATCTACCGCATCAACCACATGCCGCACCACGCCACGGGCGACAAGTGGTGCATCTATCCGATGTACGATTTTGCCCACCCGATCGAGGATGCCATGGAGCACATCACGCATTCGCTGTGCTCGCTGGAGTTCGAGGCGCACCGCCCGCTCTACAACTGGGTCGTGGAGCACTGCGACCTGCCGTCGAAGCCGCGCCAGATCGAGTTTGCGCGCCTCGGCATCAACTACACCGTCATGTCCAAGCGCAAGCTGCGCAAGCTGGTCGAGGACGGCCGCGTCGCCGGTTGGGACGACCCCCGCATGCCGACGCTGTGCGGTCTGCGCCGCCGCGGCTACACGCCGCACTCCATCCGCAGCTTCTGTGAGCGCATCGGCGTGGCAAAGGCCGCTTCCACCGTGGAATACGCTTTCCTCGAGCACTGCCTGCGCGAGGATCTCAACGATTCCGCCACGCGCACCATGGCCGTGCTGCATCCCCTGCGCCTGACCGTGACGAACTATCCCGAGGGGCAGACGGAGATCTTCGAGGTTGAAAATCACCCGAACCACCCCGAGATGGGCAAGCGCGAGATCCCGTTCTCCCGCGATCTTTGGATCGAGCAGGATGACTTCATGGAGGAGAAGGTCGGCAAGTTCTTCCGCCTCTTCCCCGGCAATGAGGTCCGCCTGAAGGGTGCCTATGTCGTCAAGTGCACCGGCTGCGTCAAGGACGCGGACGGCAACGTCACGGAGGTCCTTTGCGAATATGACCCGGCCTCCCGCGGCGGCGATCCCGCCGACGGCCGCAAGGTCAAGTCCACCATCCACTGGGTCGAGGCCAACGAGGCCGTAGACGCCGAGGCACGCCTGTATTCGAACCTCTTCACCGATCCCGATCCCGACGCGGCGGACAAGGACTTCCTCGAGTGTCTGAACCCGGATTCCCTTGAGGTCCTCACGGGCTGCAAGATCGAGCGTTCGCTCGCCGCGGCCAAGGCTCCGGAATCCTATCAGTTCATGCGCCTTGGCTACTTCTGCCCGGACAGCAAGGACTCGACGCCGGAGCACCCGGTCTTCAACCGCTCCGTCAGCCTGAAGGACAGCTATAAGCCGCAGGCCTGATCTCCAAAACCAAAAAATGCAGCGCTCCCGGCGGGAAATCCCGCCGGGAGCTCAAACTATCCAAAAACCGCCAAGCCGAGAGTTTCGGAGGGAAGAAAAGTGT
>ENA-ORUO01002799-ORUO01002799.1-human-gut-metagenome-genome-assembly--contig:-NODE-2799-length-13033-cov-2.790877_pt1 | contig 13033 bp, 9 predicted proteins | sample MGYA00242082_ERZ509215 | MGnify/ENA primary metagenome ERZ509215 (study PRJEB26280, sample SAMEA2338829) | human gut metagenome | biome: human gut; feature: human-associated habitat; material: faeces... | reverse complement strand
CATCGCGCACGCGCTGGGCGGCCCAGCGAATCGGCTGTTCCATCTCACCGTTGGCGTAGATGAACTCCTGCAGCGGCCAGTACAGCGGGCGCGACGAAGTGGCGTTCATCACCTTGGTCAAAAATTCGTCAGACAACGGCGAGTCGGCAGAAGCGGAACCATCGCCATCAAGGAAGGCGTCGTCAAGAATCCAATGGACACGCTCGAAGCTCGGCTTCATGCCAAAATCGGATCCCAAGCACTGGAAGCGTTCGACGGTGAGCGGGTCGCCGTTCGGCATCAGCGGGAAGCCGTGGGCGGCCATGCCGGCGATCACGCCAAGTCGATGCTCCACATCGGTACCAGCCATCGGATTCAGTACTGAATCGGTGAGTTTGCCAACGAATTCGGCGACTTCCGCAGTAGTCGGCAGCTTGTCGGCGATGGCAGCCACGCGCTCCTTGTCCTGTGGGTAGCGCTCGTAGAACTGAGTCGTCTTGCGCACCATGCGCGGGAAGGTATGCTCGTACACTTCAGCGGCGTCGGCCGGCACGTGCGGGATGCCGCCGGTGGTGAAGCTGGCGATTACGCCGGCCGGGAACAGGGACAGTGTGGTCAGGGTCAGGAAGCCGCCGTAGCTTTGGCCCATCGTCACCCACTTGCGGCCACCGAATTCGGTCAGGCGCAGATGTTCGAAGTCACGCACGATGGAATCGGCAAGGAACTTCTTCAGATAGTCGGCTTGGGCTCGTGCGCCGGCCGCGGCATCATCGTCGTGCGCGGCGGCGATGCGGGCCATGACGTGCGTGTCCACGCGCGAGGAACGGCCGGTGCCGCGCTGGTCGGGCAGAATCACGCGGAAATGCTTGGTGGCCTCTTCAATCCAGCCATCGGAGGTCGGGCTGTTCAAACGCGGGCCGGCACCGCCGGGACCGCCTTGCAGGAAGATCAGCAGCGGCAGGTCGTCATGCACATGTTCGGGCGTGGTGACCACGCGATAGAACAGTTTGATGGTTTCCCCGTCGAACGCCCGCCCGGGCTCGTGGCCGGTCCAGTCGAGCGGAACATCGATGGAATGGTCCTCTATGGCCAGTCCGGGCACGTAGTATTTGCTCAGCATTGTCATGGTTCAAGACTCTAGTCCATAAATCCTCCTGAAGAGTGATACCGGTTCGTCGCCGGACACGCTAGCCTTGTGCGTTATGGAGATGATGGCGCGCGTGAGGGCATGGTGCGCACGGGAGTCGACCCGCACACTGCTATGGGACACGTTGCTCGCCGCGGCGCTGATCGCCGGTTGCGTGCCGTTCAACGGCGTCACCAGCCCTGATTCGACGGGCGGCATATTGTTTCCCGCAACTCAGGCATCGATGACGCTGTGGTCGCTGCCGGTCTTCGTGCCGCTGATGCTGCGCAGGTATCGCCCGGAGCCGGCGGCCTGGCTGTTCGTGGCGCTGACCATCACGCATCTTGTGCTCGGCCCGGCAATCACGTATTTCGATTTCTACGCCCTGATCATGGTGTATTCGGTGATTCTGTACGGCAGTCCCCGACATTCCTGGCGGTTCATTGTCACGGCGTTCGTCATGGGACTGGTCGCGGCGACGGTCTGGTCGGTGTCTTTCAACGTGGGTCCGCTGTTCGCCGGACCTTCCTCCGGTTCGCGCACCATCCGCGACGGCTGGCTGGCCGATGCCATCACGATGCCCACATGCCCGGCGGTCACCGGCGTCGTGGGGGCAAGCGGCGCCGTCAACTGCGGAGCCAAGATGCTCGCTGACGTCGGCATGGAGGCGGCGCTCATCGAATCGAGCGTGCTGAGCGTCATCATCATGGCCTTGTGGCAGCGAGCGCGCAAGGCCACGCTGGCGGCCATGCGCGAGCGCAACGCCTCCATTGTGGCGAAAGAGGCCGAGGAGACGCGCATCGCGGCGCTGGCCGAACGCGCACGCATCGCCCGTGATATGCATGATGTGGTGGCACATACACTCTCCACGATTATTGTGCAGTCGGATGGCGGCCGATATGCGGGCGCGCATGATCTTGCCGTCGCCAGGCATACGATGAGCACGATTCGCCATGAAGCGGAACGCGCGCAGCGTGATATGCAGCGTCTGTTCAATGTGTTCGGTGCGAGTGGCAGTACCGGATATGCCGACATCGATTCGCTGTTTGATGGCCATCTGGTGGTGTCCCGGCATATGACCGGCAAAGCGCAACCTGACCGGCTGTCCGCCGACGCGGAAACCGCCGTGTTCCGTCTTGTGCAGGAAGCGCTGACCAATACGCGCAAACATGCGGGCGAGGGTGCTAAAGCCACCATCGATGAATTCTGGTCAAACGATGTGCTGTCGATTACCGTATCCGATAACGGCCGTGGCGCGGCGTCTGCAGCAGACGGTCATAAGCCCGGATACGGATTGGTTGGTATGCACGAACGCATTGAGTCGTTGGGCGGCAGCGTGCAGGCCGGCCCAGGGCCGAATGGTGGCTTTATTGTGGAGGCTACGATTCCGCTCTCCTCTGCCGCCCCACAGTCTGGCACCGATGCGGAGGATCCGGTGCTAACCATTATCTCGCGTATACGAGGATTGATGAATCGGGCGCGCCCCAAAGTACTCGACCAAGGAGATACGCGTGAGTCGAACTGGGTGGGTCGATTTGCGCAGTGGACCGAGCGGCACTATCTTCTGATGGACGTTATCGACACTATCGTGCTGATTGCGCTATTTGATTCCGCCACGTATGGCGATTTGCAAATGATCGGCAATGCCCCGTATTCGCCGAACCGCGTGCTGACTATAGCGCTGACGATTATTATGCTTTCGCCTTTGGCGTTCCGCCGCCGCTTCCCAGAGGGCAGCGCACTGGTCATGGCGATTCTGTCCGCCGTGCAGCTGCTGTTTCTGCCATCCATCCTGACCGTCAACATGTTCGCATTGGTGTCCGTGCATGCCGCCGTGCTGTATGGCCGCGAACATGCGTGGCGCTGGGTCAGCGTGGCACTGGTTGCGGATTCGTGGCTGGCCGGCATCAAGATAATGTCCGGCTGGAACGGCTATGGGATGCTGATTCAGATGCTGCTGCCCTTCAACGGCGAATCGGCGATGTCCCGCTGGCTGCTGGTGCTTTCCGGTCTGATGCCGGGTGGCGTGGTGATGCTGTTTGGCTTTGCCTGCATTGCGATGGCCCGGTGGAGCCGTTCACGCGGTTCGAACGCGCTGGTGCTCATGCAACGCGAGGAAGCGCTCAAGGCCGAGCAGGATCGGCAGAAGGTGCTGGCCGCCAATCTGGAGCGCAATCGCATCGGCACGGCCATGCAGGCCGAGGTATTGAATACGTTGGAATCGGTGATCACGCAAGCCGATGATGGGCTGGCCATGCTAAACTCCGAACCGGCTCCCGATAGCGAGCAGATCATCGCCGCGTTCACGGTCATCGGGGAACGCGGGCGTGCGGCTCTGGCGCACATGCGGCAATTGCTGACGGTGCTGCGTGAAACCGGATTCAGCGACGAGATGCATGAAGGCGCACAACCCGACATGCAACTGCGACCGGCTGCTCCTCTGTCCAGCCAGATGAGGCAGGCGGAATCCACATCTCAGACGGATTCGTCCACGAACATGAACTCAGGGAACAATCAGGGTGTCCATGGAGCGGCGCTCCGATAGGAAACGGATACAGTGGAGAGCATGAACGAGAGCAGAAGCATTCGCGTGATTATTGCGGACGACCAGGAGCTGGTGCGTGCCGGTTTTGCCATGGTCATTGGTTCGCAGCCGGATATGGAGGTGGTCGGGCAGGCACCCGACGGCGCCCAAGCCGTGGCGTTGGCGGAATCCCTGCATCCCGACGTGGTGCTGATGGATGTGCGCATGCCCAGCATGGATGGCATTGAGGCCACGAGCCGTATTACCTCGCTCTCCGCCGCGCCGGGCGACGCGGCCGATTCGGCCAGTCTGGCCGCCGACGCGACCGTCTCGGCCGAATCGGCTGACGACCGGCCGACGCGCGTAATCATTCTGACGACGTTCGATTTGGACGAGTATGTGATGGCGGCCATCAATGCCGGCGCCTCGGGCTTCCTGCTCAAGGACACCGAACCGGAAACGTTGCTCAATTCGATTCGTACTGTATTCCAAGGCAATGCGATTATCGCGCCTTCCGCCACGAAGCGACTCATCGAAAAGATGATGCAGGACGGTTACGCGCAGCATGGTTCGTTGGGTGGAGAAACCACACACTCCGGTGCCGTGTACGGTTCCGCCGGCGGCGTCTCTGGCGGTGCGGCCGACAACGGTGCTGGCTCGATGACCGGCTTCCCCTCCCCTGCCGGAGCCGCTTCCGACGGTTCCAATACGTCACGCCCGGCATACACCGATCCCGAACTGGATCTGCTTACCGACCGCGAACGCGAGGTGCTGGTGGAGATCGCCCATGGTCTGAGCAATCAGGAGATCGCGGACAAGCTCTTCATTTCTCTGCCCACCGTCAAAACCCATGTGGCACATATTCTGGCCAAAATCAACGCCCGCGACCGCGTACAAGCCGTAGTCTTCGCGTACGATAACGGGCTGGTGTAACAAAGCTCCCTCTGATGAGGGAGCTTATTGCCCTACGCCTCGGCCAAAGCCTCGACGGGTGGCGTCTTGACGGCTCGGCGGGCGGGAGCCACGCTGGCCAGCAGAGCGGCGAGCGCGGCGACGCCGAGCACCACACCGTTGGTAGCCCATTCGAACGGGAACACGGTGTCGCCGTACAAACTAAACACCATGTAGGATCCGAGCCAGCCGAACAGGGTACCCAGTACCACTCCCACCACGCCGGAGACGAGCGAAAGCAGCAACGCTTCCACCGCCAGCGAGCGCCGCAGTTGGCCGCGCGTCATGCCGATGGCACGCAAGGTGGCGGATTCGCGTGTGCGTTCGATCACCGACAGACTCAGCGTGTTCGCCACACCGACCAAGGCGATGAGCACAGCCACCGCAATCAAACCGACCAACAATGCCATCATGCCGTTGATCATGGTCTCCCATTGAGTACGTTCGGCCACCGGACCGGTCACGGTAACACCCGCACTGGCGGAGAACACATTCTGCACGTTGGTGAATACGTCGTTCAACGCAACACCCGCGCCTTCGGCGTCAATGCGCATAAGCATGATATGCCCGTCGGCCTTGATCCCACCGTTGGTGAAGTGGCTGGCGTCCACGAAGGCGACCGCGGCGTAGTTGGAGGCGATGCGGCGATAGTCCACCTTCCGCGGTTTGAGCGTCAGCGTCTGTGTGCCGCCGGATTGTCCATTGCCGTTTTCGGCGCTGCCGTTCGCATCATTGCCGGACGGACCATTGGCGGCATCGGCTTGTGCTTCGGCCGCTCCAGCCGTGAACGTAACGCTCTTGTCCAGCGGAATATCCTTGCCTGTAGCGGCGGAATACTTGGGCATCAGTACGGAATCGCCATCAATGGTCACACCGGACAAATCGGAGCGCACCACCTTGCGCAGCGCGTCGACGCCATCCACGCCCACGACCAGCACACTCAGGCTCTTGCCGTCGGCATCCTTCATGGTCATCATGCGGGTCGGCGCGTAGATACCGCGCTGAACGCCCTTGACTTTGGCTGCCTCGCTGGCCTGTTTACCAGTCATATCGGTGCCAGCGGCAATCATGTCGACGCTGTAGCGCGTGGTCAGCGCCTCGTTCATGGTTTGCTTGGCGCTGGCGGCACCGGTGGCGATGGTGGAGACCAGCGTCACGCCGATAAGCAGTGCGGCACCGGTGGCGGCCACGCGGCGCGGGTTCTTCTGAATGTTCGCATGTGCCACTTTGGCGGACGGACCGGCCAGTGCAACCATCGCGCCCACGCCGCGCATGAGCACCGGTAGCCAGAACGTGGCGGAAAGCACCAGTCCAAGGAAGATCAATGCACATCCGATGATGGCGGCGAGCAGCACCAGCGGATACTGCTTGTCGGCCATTGAATCACGTCCGGCGATGTTCTCGGACATCTGCCATACAGAGAATGCGCACAGTGCCACGCCGGCCACAATCAGCAGCATGGAAATCACGGCGCGGACCACACCGGCCCGTCGCGTGTCGGTCAGTTCGATGGGTCGCAACGCTTCCAGCGGGGTGACGGCGGTAGCGGAACGCGCAGAGCCTAGCGAGGCAATCACCGTCATAATGATGCCGAATGCCATAGGCACCGTGAACACCGGACCGGATAGCACCAGTCGCATGGTCATGCCGGTGGCTTTCATCAGGCCCGACTGGCATAGTGCGGCCATGAGTCCGATGCCCAGGCCCCCTCCCAGTGCGGAGGCGATCAGTCCCAGCACACCGGCTTCAAACAGCACGGAGACATACAGCTGGCTTTTGTTCGCGCCGATGGTGCGCAGCAGGGCGAGTGTGCGGCGGCGCTGCGCCACAAGCACTTGGAAGGTGTTGGCGATGACGAGTGCCGCGACCAGCATGGCAAGTATGCCGAAGCTCAGCAGGAAGATGGTGGTGATGCTGGTTTCGCCCAAACTCATGCTTTTGACGGATTCCTCGACGAGCGCGGCACGGGATTGCACGCTGAAATGCTTAGGGAGCAGTGTGCTGACCTGTTTTACGGTGGACGCCGCAGCCGTGTCACTGGCATCGTCGATGTCGAGATAGACGAGGTAGACAGGCAGGTTGCCGAAATCGTTGCTGCCGGCCATCGCGGTAATAACGTTGTCGGAAAGCACGGAAGCGCCACCGTAGTAGGCGTAGGCACCGTTCGGGTCGTCGGTGAGGCCTACCACGCGCACGGTCATGCCGGAGTCGACGGCTATGTCGACACCGTCGGATGAGGCGGACGCACCTGACGCGGCATCGGAATCACCGTCGTGCGAGCTCGTGCCATCGGCGTTCTGGGCCGACTCATCACCAGCGTCACCGGTATTACCGGCCGAATCGCCGGTCTTGCCCGCATACTGCGCCGCCTGCGAGTTGACGGTCACACGGTCCCCTACCTTGACGCCAAGCTGGTCGGCTACGGACTTGGTCAGGGCAATCTCGTTGCTGTCCGCCGGCTGGTCTCCTTGCGTGATGATGACCGGCAGCAGCGTACGTTTTGCGGCGGTGGTGATGACGTAGCTGCTGGCATGCTTGTTGCCACGGGTTACGGTCACGGAACCCGCGTAGCTGGCGCGCGCGTCCTTGACGCCTTCGGTGGCGCGGATGCGGTCAAGCTGGAAGTCGTTAACCGTGCGCGTGTAGATGTAGTCCTGGTCCTTATCGGTCAGGTCCTTGCCGCCATCCGGGCTGATCACGTAGTTCGCGCCGCCGAGCTGGGCAGTGTTCTGGGCGGCAAGCGCATCGTTCATCGCGTTGCCGAACAGGAAGGTAGCGGCGATGAACGCAGTGCCGATCAGGATGGCGATGCCTGCCGGAATCAGCATCCTGGCGCTTTTCTTCATAAGTTTCAGAGTGATGGAAAACATGGGGGTGTCCTGTCTCTCGCTTTCCGTCTCAGCGAGCGTGCTGTGCGGCGGCACGGGCATGATGCATGGTGCCGGTTCTCCCAGCTGGGGGCAATGGAGCGTCGGTGATGGGCAGGTTGGGCACATCCTTTACGCCGGCAAGACGGGCGAGCGTGTCGGCGCGTGTGCTGGTGACGGCAGCGCGCGTGGCACGTTCGCGTTCGGCCATAAGCAGATCGTTCATCGTTTCGGCAGTGGGATTCGCCTCGTCGGCCACGATCTGTCCGTCGGCGAATACGATGGCACGGTCGGCGTAGGAGGCGGCCACCGCATCGTGCGTGACCATGACGATGGTTTGGCCAAGCTCGTTGACCGAACGCTTCAGGAAGCCGAGCACTTCGGCGCTGGAAACGGAGTCGAGGTTGCCGGTCGGCTCGTCAGCGAACACCAGCTTCGGCTTGGTAATCAGCGCGCGGGCGATGGCCACGCGCTGCTGCTGGCCACCGGACAGTTCATTCGGTCGGTGGTTCAGGCGCTGCTTCAGTCCCAGGGTATCGACGAGCAGGTCGAACCAGGCGTGGTCGGGCTTGTCTCCGGCGAGAGTCAGTGGCATGAGGATGTTCTGTTCGGCGGTGAACATGGGCAACAGGTTGAAGCTTTGGAAGATGAAGCCGATCTTGTGGCGACGTAGCAAGGTGAGCTGCTTGTCGTTCATGCGGGTCAGGTCTGCCCCGCCGAAAAGAATATGCCCGGATGTGGCGGAGTCGAGGCCGGCGAGCGTGTGCATAAGCGTGGATTTGCCGGAGCCGGACGGGCCCATGATGGCGGTGAATTTGCCGCGTTCGAAACTCACGTTCACGCCGCGCAGGGCGTGAACCATATTGCTGCCGGTGCCGTAGTTCTTGACCAAGTCGACGGCCTGAATAGCGATGCCGCGCGATGCGGCCGGGTTCTGCACGTTCATAATGTCTCTCCATATTTGGCCGGGCCTTATGCCCGGATGATGATTCCAACTTATGAAGAAATAACGGCGCGCCCCATCGTGCGCCAGACTGAATTGGGCGGTCGGCCACGCGCCGGCCCTCATCCTTGAGGATTATGTCGTCTCAGGTCTCACACTATTCATGCCTCTGCGCAAACAGTGTGAGGCATACAGACGCAAGAAAGCCCGCACTGCATGACATCAGTGCGAGCTTTCTATTCCTTGGGTCAAGCAATCAGGCGGAAGGCACCCCATGCGGCTCGATGATTCGTGATGCACCCCATTAGCATCGCGCCCCTTCTCATCGGGCCGTCAACCTTCCTGTCGACCTCACTTGGCCAAGCCGGAAGCGCGAAGGGCTTCGAAGCCGCCCTTCAGGTCATCGAGGATGTCCTCGATGTTCTCGGTGCCGATGGACAGGCGGATGGTGCCTTGGTGGATGCCCTGATCCTCGAGCTCCTCCACTGTCTCCTGGGAGTGCGTGGTGGAGGCCGGGTGAATCACGAGGCTCTTGGCGTCGGCCACGTTGGCCAACAGGCTGAACAGGTGCAGGTTGTCGATGAACACGCGTGCCGCGTCCTTGCCGCCCTTGATGTCGAAGGTGAAGATGGAGCCGCCGCCATTCGGGAAGTACTTCTTGTACAGCTCGTTGTCCTTGCGGCCTTCGATGGACGGGTGGGAGATGGACTCGACTTCCGGAACGGTCTTCAGGTAGTCGATGACCTTCAGCGCGTTCTCAACGTGGCGTTCGACGCGCAGCGACAGGGTTTCGGTGCCCTGCAGCAGCAGGAATGCGGCGAACGGAGACAGGGTGGCACCGGTGTCGCGCAGCAGGATGGCGCGGATGCGGGTCACGAACGCGGATCCGCCCAGGGCCTCGTAGAAGTTCAATCCGTGATAGGACGGATCCGGCTCGGTCAGGGTCGGGAACTTGCCCGGCACTTCGGCCCAGTTGAAGTTGCCGCCTTCCACAATCACACCGCCGAGGGTGGTGCCGTGGCCGCCGATGAACTTGGTTGCGGATTCGACCACGACATCAGCACCGTGCTCCAGCGGGCGGAACAGGTACGGGGTGGCGAAGGTGTTGTCGACGATCACCGGCAGATGATGCTTGTGGGCGATGGCGGTGATGGCTTCGAAGTCCGGCAGGTCGGCGTTCGGATTGCCGAAGGTCTCGAAGTAGACGAGCTTGGTGTTCTCCTGGATGGCGTCCTCGAACTCCTGCGGGTTCTCGGCGGAGACGAAGGTGGTGGTGATGCCGTCACGCGGCAGGGTGTGACGCAGCAGGTTGAAGGTGCCACCGTAGATGTTCTTGGCGGCGACGATGTGATCGCCGGACTGGGTGATGTTGCGCACCGCGTATTCCACGGCGGCTGCACCGGAGGCGACGGCAAGGCCTGCGGTACCACCTTCAAGAGCGGCGATACGGTCTTCGAACACGCCCTGGGTAGAGTTGGTCAGACGGCCGTAGATGTTGCCCGGGTCGGCAAGGCCGAATCGGGCCTCAGCGTGATCGAAGTTGTGGAAGACGTAGGAGGTGGTCTGGTAGATCGGCACGGCGCGGGAATCGGTGGCCGGGTCGGCCTGCTCCTGGCCCACATGCAGCTGCAGGGTTTCAAAACGGTACTTCTTGTTGTTCTCGGCCATGGTATTCTCCTTGGTTGTGCTAGGTCGCGAGGATTTTTCCTTGCCACCCGCCTGCCGTGTTCGGGCGGTTGGCGAGGTGTTGGTTATGAAGTTACGACGCTTGGGCCGCACGGCGCAAGCTGAACGTTATCGGACTTGCCTATAAGGGCTTATAAAGCCTTGGGATCATTGACGTGAGCGACTGTCAGAAGTCACGAAAAAGTCGTTGAAATTATCGCGACACGCCGGGCCGCACGCATGCGCTTTCAAGGTCGACTGCGGTCACGGTGATATCGCTGCCATGCCTTTCGCGCATGGCTCAAGTGTCCGTGATGATTGCTTGTTCCACCCGTCACCAAGACGGTTTGCCCGCTCGGTGATGACGTCTGTTTCATTTTTCTGCCGCCCGGTTACATGGTTTACATGACGAACGACTACAGTCAAACATCGCCAATGAATTATTCCGCCAACATGGTGAAGGGATTCGAACAGACATGACCGATGTAACTCTGTATGACCGTGATCCGAACTATATTCCGCGCGTGGCCGCCGTGCACGACATGTGCGGCTACGGCAAGTGCTCGCTGACCGCCGCGATTCCGATTCTCTCGGCCGCCGGCTGCGATGTGTGCCCGGTGCCGACCGCCCTGTTCTCGGCGCACACGCGCTATGCAGTGTTCACGTTCCATGACACCACGGATATTCTCTCCGGTTACTTGGATGCCTGGCAGAAGGAAGACGTGGAGCTGGATGGCGTGTATTCAGGCTTCCTCGGCTCCCCCGATCAGGTGGCGATCATTCAGCGTCTCTACCGCGAATATCCGAACGCGCTGCGTCTGGTTGACCCGGTGATGGGAGACGCCGGCGAAATGTACCCCACGTACACACCGGAGCTGTGCGAGGCAATGGGCGCGCTGGCCGATGGCGCCGACGTATTGATGCCGAACCTCACCGAAGCGAGCATTCTCACCAAGCGTGACTATCCTGGCCAAGATATTGATGAGGCCACGGTTAACGAGCTGCTTGGTGCTCTGCTGGAGTTGGGTGCCAAGAACGTGGTGCTGAAGGGCATCGACCATGGCGATGGCAAAATCGTCAACTATGTGGCCAGCGCTTCCACTGGTGTTGCCGGCAAGATCGAGCTGGCTCATGAGAAGTTGCCATACATGATTCATGGCACGGGTGACGCCTTCGCCTCTGCCCTGTGCGGCGCGGTGATGGCCGGCCGCGGCCTGGCCGAGTCGGCCGAAATCGCCGGTGAGTTCGTGCGCCACGCCATGGTCAGCACCCGTAACCAGCCGCATTTCGAGGATCGTGGCGTCAGTTTCGAACTGAACCTTGGCGAACTCACCGATTTGGTGAAGTGACCGCACCTTGGCTCCCCTCTCCGCTCACTGGGTCTGACGTATTCAGCGAACAATCCGATGGGTTGTTTTTCGTCACAGGGAAGTCGACTGGTGAGCCTTGGTAAACCTTCTGAACTAATGGTGGATAACCGGGTTTTCATCCACACGTTATCCACAACACGCCAAACCGCGTCATAGTATCCACATTTGCCGGTTGCGCTTGTGCTCTTACATAAGTAACCCGCACAGTGGAATCATGAACGCTTTACCACCTACCCAGCCGACGACGAAGTCCGGCATCGACGCCGGTCTTGCCTTTCACCAGCCCATGCTGGCTTCACCTGATCCGCAGGCAATGCTGCCTTCGGAACGGATTGCGGCCACGATGGGCGACCGCAATCTGACGCCCAAACAGTTCGGCGCGCTCGGCGAGCAGTATGCCGCCGCGTGGCTGGAGGAACACGGTTGGACGACCTTGAGCCGCAATTGGCATACCCGTTACGGCGAATTGGACATCGTGATGCTCAATCCCGAGTACACGGTGGTGTTCGTCGAAGTGAAATCACGCCGGTCCATGCATTACGGATATCCGCAAGAGGCCATTACGCCGGCGAAACAGCACAATCTCAGGAAAGCCGCCTGCGATTGGCTACTTGACCGGCGTAATCGGGTGCCGCATTCGGCGGTCCGTTTCGATGTCGTCACCATCGTGCTTCGGGTGGGCAGGCCGCTCGTGCATCACATTGAAAATGCCTTCTGAAGCCCCCCCCCAAAAAAAAAACAGCCACGTTGCGAAACACATTGTGAAAGGAGTAGACATGGCTATCGGCAGCACCCTCTCAGTCGGACTGATCGGCCTTAAGGCCTTCATCGTCCAAGTGCAGGCTTTCATCAGCCCTGGCTTGCCATACTTCAGCATCATCGGATTGCCGGATGCATCGTTGTCCGAAGCCCGCGAGCGCGTGAAATCAGCGTGTCAAGCCACTGGATTCGGTTGGCCGCAAACCCGTGTGACCGTGAACATGAGCCCTGCGGCCATGCCCAAACGCGGTTCGTCGCATGATCTGGCCATCGCGGCCAGCGTCCTATGTGCGGCGGGTGCCATAGGGCATGATTGCCTAGAAGATACCATTGTGCTCGGCGAAGTGAATCTTGACGGCTCGGTGCTGCCGATTCATGGGCTGCTCCCGATCATGCTGCATGCCGAGGAACGTGGCGTGCGCAAAATGATTGTTCCCCATCGCAATCTTGACGAGGCTTCGATGGTGGATGGACTGGATGTAGTGGGCGTGAGGCATGTGGGTGAGCTCATCGAACTGATGGGCGGCGATGCCACCTATACGATTCCCGATACACCGGTTACCGACGAGACCACCACGGATCAATCGCCCACAAGTCATCCCAACGATTGTGGCGATATAGGCTGCGCGTGCTGCGTCTCTAATCGCATCGTCAATGAAATAACCGCCATTGAACATGAAGGATTTGATCCTTTGTATACCACGTTGTAGTGCATCAAATTGTCCGTTTCCTTCACTTCCCCTTGTTGCCAGACACAGCGAAGTCTGTCTGATATCATCGAAAATGAGTTTTGGATTGTTTGGCAAATGCCTGTATGAGAGTTCAACTTCTGCAATTTGTACAAACGAT
>ENA-ORUO01002797-ORUO01002797.1-human-gut-metagenome-genome-assembly--contig:-NODE-2797-length-13041-cov-8.295626_pt1 | contig 13041 bp, 9 predicted proteins | sample MGYA00242082_ERZ509215 | MGnify/ENA primary metagenome ERZ509215 (study PRJEB26280, sample SAMEA2338829) | human gut metagenome | biome: human gut; feature: human-associated habitat; material: faeces... | reverse complement strand
AGGTCAACTTCAAGCTGCGCGACTGGGTGTTCAGCCGCCAGCGCTACTGGGGCGAGCCTATCCCCATGGTCTATTGCGACAAGTGCGGCTGGGTGCCCCTGCCCGAGAGCGAGCTGCCCCTGCGCCTGCCCGAGATCAAGGACTTTGAGCCGGGCGAGAACGGCGAAAGCCCGCTGGCACGCCATACCGAGTGGGTCAGCACGACCTGCCCCTGCTGCGGTGCCCCCGCCAAGCGCGAGACCGACACCATGCCCCAGTGGGCCGGTTCGAGCTGGTACTTCCTGCGCTACTGCGACCCGAAGAACCACGACGCCATCGCCAGCAAGGAGGCGCTCGAGTATTGGAGCCCCGTGGACTGGTACAACGGCGGCATGGAGCACACCACCCTGCACCTGCTGTACAGCCGTTTCTGGCACAAGTTCCTGTATGACATCGGCGTTGTGCCCACCAAGGAGCCGTACCAGAAGCGTACCTCCCACGGCATGATCCTGGGCCTGAACCCCCATGCCTTTGAGAACCAGCCCGATGCCGAGCGCAAGCGCCTGCTGGCCGAGTACGGCGACGAGAAGGGCGCGCGCAAGGCCCTGGTCGAGAAGTACGGCGAGATGGCCGAGCACCCCATCGTCAAGATGTCCAAGTCCCTCGGCAACGTCGTCAACCCCGACGATGTGGTCAACGAGTACGGCGCCGACACGCTGCGCCTGTATGAGATGTTCATCGGCGACTTTGAGAAGGCCGCCCCGTGGAACACCTCCTCCATCAAGGGCTGCAAGCGCTTCCTCGATAAGATCTGGTCGATGAGCGAGAAGCTCGTTCCCGGCGAGGGCGTCCGCCCCGAGCTGGAGGCCGTTGCCAACCGCACCATCAAGAAGGTCGGCGAGGACATTGACGCGCTGAAGGCCAACACCGCCATTGCCCAGCTGATGATCTACGTCAACGCACTGAGCGATCAGGGGGGTGCGACCAAGGCCGAGTACGAGCTGCTGCTGCAGCTGCTGAACCCGTTTGCCCCCCACATGACCGAGGAGCTGTGGCAGCAGCTGGGCCACACCGAGCAGCTGGCCTACCACGCCTGGCCGACCTACGACGAGGCCAAGTGCGTCGAGCAGACGATTGAGATCGCCGTGCAGGTCAACGGCAAGGTCAAGGCCCGCATCAAGGTGCCCGCCGCCATCGAGAACGCGGACGCCATCGCCGCCGCCAAGGCCGAGCCCGCTGTAGCCGACGCCATCGCTGGCAAGACCATTGCCAAGGAGATCTATGTCAAGGGCAAGCTGGTCAATATCGCGGTCAAAGGCTAAAATTTTATAAGCACTCTAAGGCAGAGCGAAGGCTCTGCCTTTTTTGTTTCTCGATCCTCACCGCCGCTGTAGGGGCCGGGCATGCCCGGCCCGCAGCCTTACCGTTGATGTCCTTTTTCCGGTTTGCTTTGTAGGGAGGGGGTGCAGGGTTGCGAACACAGGGCCACAGTTGAGCGGAGCGAAACTGGGGTGTGAGCAATGTTTGCCCCTGCGGGGCAAACAACTGAACGAGCGTGTTTGCGGAGCAAACTGGCGGCGCTCGTTGTGCGCCGCCAAGCGTTGACCCCTCCGCGGCGGGGTGAGGGCACCCAGCCCTACAACCGCCCGAAAAAAGGGAGATGTAGGGGAGGGATTCATCCCTCCCGCGTACCTTCCGTTATCGCAATTCCGCCAAAAAGAACCCTGTCCAAATGTATAAAACGCCGAAACTTTCCGATACAAACAAAAATGTGTCGTTCCCCACTTGCCAAAATATTTCGGGGGGGGGGATATACTGATAATCAATTAGTGGCCGAAGGAGGAAAGAACGATGAAAAAAGGAGAAATCTGGAAATGGGTGCTTTTAGTTATTGCGATTCTAGCATTATTTATGAAGACCTATATTGGATTAGCTATATGGGCCATTTGTCTCTACCTCTATTTAAAGCAACGGAAAAAACAAAAAGAAGAAAAGGAGCAAGAAGAAAAGAAAAAACAGGAAGAATTGGCTAGAGAGAAACGAGAAAGAGAACTTGAAGCGCAGCGCTTGGAAAATGAACGAAAAGCTAAATTTGAGGCTGAATATGCGTTATATAAAGAAGATGCCGAACAAGGTAAGGTTGAGGCAATGAGAAACCTCGGAAATGTTTATCGTAGGTATTATAAGTGGAGTGATGCAAAGTATTGGTATAAAAAAGCAGCAGAAAGAAATGATGTGGAAGCATTGTTTGCTTTAATAAATGACTATGCAATCTTCGGAACATCTCAGGCAAAAGAACGTGCTGACCAAATGGCGAGTAATCCGTATGCAAGTGACGAGGAAAAACGTCGTGCAGTATTAATGAAAGTCGAGATAGAACGATACGAATACAAGCAGAAGGAAGAAGCAGAAGCAGCAGCAAGGCGGCGTAGAGAGGAGAGAGAAGCTGAACAGCGACGTATAGAGGAAATACGAACAAGAGCGATGATGGAAAGAAATCTTGCTGTAACAGGAGATTACTTTGCAGTTCGCCCGGGAGAAAGCTACTGTATAAACGAAGGAGACTCTTGTAGATTCTGTGCAAGGCGTACATGGGCATCCGATGAAGGATGGCGTCCAAGCTCTCGTTGCTATCTCTGAAATATTTTAGAAATTACATTTCAAGGCGGTGCTGCCTCGGCTCCGCCTTTTTTATTTGCAGTAAAACCCCATTTGTAGGGGCCGATGCTTGCATCGGCCCGCGGGCGGATGACGAGCATCCGCCCCTACAGAGTTCCCGGAAGGGGGATTCTTATTTATAGTTATCACACAGGCTTACAAACTTTCGCCGTTCGCACCAATGGCCCCGGCATACCATGCGGCGCTGTCCCCGTGGGACGGGCCGACGTTATTCCGCCATGTCTCCCGCTTTTGCTTCCGGGGTCTCTGCGGCCTTCTGCTCCATGTCCGGGGCAATTTTGCCGCCGGGCATCTTGTGGCCGAAGGACGGCACAAAGAAATACTTGCGGATGATGAAGATCAGTGCGATGGCCACCACGCTGACCAGGTTCTGCACGGCGTCCTCATGGCCGACGATCATGTGGCGGGCAATGGCGTAGAGCAGCACCTCCAGCACGCTGCCGGGGCTGTGCTTGGCCAGCATCTTGATAAACTCGATGCCGATGACGATGTCCAGCGCACGTTCCAGAAAGGTGCGGATCTCCAGGCTGTCGGCATCGGTCAGCAGACCGGGCATCAGCTCCACCAGCGGGACAATGCTCATGAGCAGGGCCGCCAGCACAATGCCGGAGAGCACGACTTCGAGGATGCCCGCAGCCTCGGCGATCTGGTCGCGGAAGATGCGCTTGAACCATTCCTCCCTGCCGTGCAGGGCGTGATTTGTCAGGCGTCGTTTGGGTGCAATCATACAAAGCTCCTTGTTTATGTATTTTTTCTATTTTATCATATTTTTGTGCCCTGTACCAGCAAAATTTTATAGGCCGTTTTAAAGTATGACAACTGCCCTCCAAGACCCATCAAAAACGACAAAAAGCGACGGTCAAAACCCTTTTGCACCGTTTTTTGGCTGAAATGTCCGCCGGGCGCTTGCATTTTTTTTGCCCAGCGTTTACACTACAAGTACAGGGCACATCTTACTTTTATTAAAGGGGGATCTTCCGTGGCAAACGCAATGCAGCGTATTGGCTTCTTCGCGGGTGTTCTGTACCATCATACCCTTTTTACGTCGACACCACAGCGCAGTGTATCCTGATGCGGAGCACTGCGCTGTTTGCTTTGTAAGGGAGGTTTCAAAACGTATGAAAAAAGTTGCGATCATCATGGGCTCGGACAGTGACTGGCCGGTGGTCAAGGGTGCCTGCACGGTGCTGAAGGATTTCGGCGTGCCGTATGAGGCGCACATTCTTTCGGCCCACCGCACACCGGAGGCCGCCGCCGCGTTCGCCAGGAGCGCCCGTGCCGAGGGCTACGGCGTCATTCTCTGCGCTGCCGGCATGGCCGCACACCTGGCCGGTGCCTTTGCCGCCAACACCACCCTGCCCGTTGTGGGCATCCCGATGAAGGGCGGCGCCATGGACGGTCTGGACGCCCTGCTGGCTACTGTGCAGATGCCCAGCGGCTTTCCCGTGGCTACCGTAGCGCTGAACGGCGCGAAGAACGCCGCGTATCTGGCTGTGGCGATTCTGGCCGTGGCCGACGACGAGCTGGCCGCGAAGCTTGACAGCTTCCGCGCCGACACCGCCGCCGCGATTGCCAAGAAGGACGCCGCCATTGCCGCCGAAGCCGCAGCACTGTAAAAGAGCCTTCCCCCAAGGGGGAAGCCAAAGACAGGTACACATACATACTTTACTATATTATACTATAAAAAGGAGCGTTTCTCATGAATTACGAAGTTAAAGAACAGCTGTACGAAGGCAAGGCCAAGCAGGTTTTCGCTACCAACGATCCCGAGATCGTCATGGTCCACTATAAGGATGACGCCACTGCCGGTGACGGTGAGAAGAAGGGCACCATTCGCGACAAGGGCATTGTCAACAACAAGCTGTCCAACGCTCTGATGCAGAAGCTCGAGAAGGAGGGCATCCCCACCCATTACGTGCAGGAGGTCAATGACCGCGACACCTTTGTGAAGAAGGTCGAGATCGTGCCTCTGGAGGTCATCGTCCGCAACGTTGCAGCCGGTCACTTCAGCCTGCGCATGGGCGTGCCCGAGGGCAAGGTCTTTAAGACCCCCATCCTCGAGTACAGCTACAAGAACGACGATCTGCACGACCCGTTCATCAACCACTACTACGCCCTGGCCCTCGACCTGGCTACCCAGGAGGAGCTGGACACCATCGCGAAGTATGCCTTCAAGGTCAACGAGGTGCTGAAGAAGATCATGCTGGACGCCAACATCCGTCTGGTGGACTTTAAGCTCGAGTTTGGCCGCCTGTCCGACGGCACGATCATCCTGGCCGACGAGATCAGCCCCGACACCTGCCGTTTCTGGGACGCCACCACCGGCGCACATCTGGACAAGGATCTGTTCCGCCGCAACATGGGCGGCGAAGCCGACGCTTACCAGGAAGTCATGAAGCGCCTGCTGGGCTGATTGCACCCGCATAATTTACCGTGCGCTTTCCCGTAGGGGCGCATTTCCTATGCGCCCGCAAGAGGCAGCCGACCCACGGGCGGATATAGGATCCGCCCCTACGGTTTTACCATTCCGACAATTGGAGCAAATAAATGAGCGAAATTTCCCAATACACCGAGTCCCTGCACGAGGAGTGCGGCGTGTTCGGTATGTATGACAAGACCGGCGAGACCGATATGGTCAACGCCGTCTACAGTGCGCTGTACGCCCTGCAGCACCGCGGCCAGGAGAGCTGCGGCATTGCGCTGAACGTCGACGGCGTGCTGTCCGGCTACCGCGATCTGGGCCTTGTCAGCGAGGTCTTTACCAAGCGCGTGCTGGAGGAGCTGCCCCGCGGCGCAAAGATGGCTACCGGCCATGTCCGCTATGCCACGGCGGGCCAGCGCAGCCGTTCCAACGCGCAGCCGATGGTTCTGCATCACTGCAAGGGCGCTATGGCGGTCTGCCACAACGGCAACCTTGTCAACGCGCCGAAGCTGCGCCGCAAGCTCGAGATGAGCGGTTCGATCTTTCACGGCACGTCGGACACCGAGGTCATCGCCTATCTGCTGACCCAGAACCGTCTGCTGACGCCGAACATTGAGATGGCCGTCAGCCGCACGATGGACGACATCGAGGGCGCATACTCCCTCGTCATTATGACCCACACCAAGCTGATCGCGGCGCGCGACCCCAACGGCTTCCGCCCGCTGTGCATCGGCGAGCTGCCCGACGGCAACGGCTATGCCTTTGCCAGCGAGAGCTGTGCGCTGGACGCCGTGGGTGCGAAGTTCGTCCGTGACGTGCGCCCCGGCGAGATCGTTATTGCCGACCGCAACGGCCTGCGCACGATGGAGGATCACTGCGGCGCCGCGCCGCACACGATGTGCGTCTTTGAGTACATCTACTTTGCCCGCCCGGATTCCGTCATCGAGGGCACCTGTGTGCATGAGGCCCGCCTGCAGGCGGGCCGGTTCCTGGCGCAGGAGCATCCCGTGGAGGCCGATGTCGTCATCGGCGCACCGGACTCCGGTCTGGATGCAGCGCTCGGCTATGCGCAGGAGAGCGGCATCCCCTACGGCGTGGGCTTTATCAAGAACAAATATGTAGGCCGCACCTTCATTCAGGGCAGCCAGGCCCAGCGCGAGAGCAGCGTGCGCATCAAGCTGAACGCCATCTCGTCCACGGTCAAGGGCAAGCGCGTTGTGCTGGTCGATGACTCCATCGTCCGCGGCACGACGAGCGCCCGCACCATCCGCCTGCTGCGCGAGGCCGGTGCTGCCGAGGTACACTACCGGATCAGTGCGCCGCCGTTCGCCCATCCGTGCTACTTCGGCACTGACATTCCCGACGAGAAGGACCTGATCGCCACCGGCCACACCGTTGAGGAGATCAACGAGCTGGTCGGGTCTGACACGCTGGGCTATTTGAGCATTGAGCATGTGCAACAGCTGGCCATCCACAGCAAGTGCGGCTTCTGCACGGGCTGCTTTACCGGCAAATACCCCGTCGCCCCGCCCACCGAGACGATGGACATTGTCTACGACAAGCCGCTGAGCCAGTCTAAGACGAATAAGAAGCTGTAATCATAACGACGGAAGCGCAGCAGTAGCGCAAACTTCTCTCCCCCACCGCCTTCTTGCCTCCCTCTGCGAGGGAGGTGGCGCGCAGCGCCGGAGGGAGAGAGCTTGCCGCTGCCACCCGATTTTCCGAGTAATGTAACACATTTAGGAGTTCAACATGGAAAAAAGCTATTCTGCCAGCTACGCCGCCGCAGGCGTGGATATTACCGCCGGGTACCGCTCTGTTGAGCTGATGAAGCAGTATGTGGCCCGCACGATGACCGAGAGCTGCATCGGCGGTCTGGGCGGCTTCGGCGGCCTGTTTGAGCTGGACTGCACCGGTATGGAGCATCCCGTTCTGATTTCCGGCACTGACGGCGTCGGCACCAAGCTGCGCATCGCCATGCTGCTGGACAAGCATGATACCATCGGCATCGACTGCGTGGCCATGTGCGTCAACGACGTCATCTGCGCCGGTGCCAAGCCGCTGGTTTTCCTCGACTACATCGCCTGCGGCAAGAACATCCCGGAGAAGATTGCCGAGATCGTCAAGGGCGTGGCCGAGGGCTGCGTCCAGGCGGGCTGCTCCCTCGTGGGCGGCGAGACCGCCGAGCACCCCGGAATGATGCCCGAGGATGAGTACGACCTGGCCGGCTTCACCGTCGGCGTCGTGGACAAGGCAAAGATTTTGGACAACTCCACGATGCAGCCGGGCGATGTCATCATCGCCCTGCCTTCTACCGGCGTGCACTCCAACGGTTTCTCGCTGGTGCGTAAAATTTTTGACATCGACAACAACCCCGATGTGTTGAAAAAGACCTTCGACGGCATGGACAAGCCCCTGGGCGAGGCCCTGCTGGCCCCCACGAAGATCTACGTCAAGCCCGTGCTGGCTGTCATGGACGAGATCACGGTCAAGGGCGTGTCCCACATCACCGGCGGCGGCTTCTATGAGAACATTCCCCGCAGCCTGAAGAAGGGCTGTGCGGCCCGCATTGCCAAGGACGATGTGCGCACCCCTGCCCTGTTCGACGTCATGCAGCGCGAGGGCGGCATCTCCGAGCACGATATGTTCAACACCTTCAACATGGGCGTCGGCATGGTGCTGACCGTCGCGCCCGAGGATGCGGACAAGGCCATTGCCATTCTGAAGGCCCACGGCGAGGACGCCTACCGTCTGGGCACCATCGTCGAGGGCGACGGGGTCGAGCTGGTATGAAGCGTGTAGCGGTACTGGTATCGGGCGGCGGCACGAATTTGCAGGCCCTGCTGGAAAGCGAGCGCCGCGGCGAGAACCCGAACGGCAAAATCGAGCTGGTCGTTGCCAGCAAGCCCGGCGTCTACGCGCTGGAGCGCGCCGCCAATTTCGGTGTGGAATCCGCTGTTGTCAGCCGTAGGGACTACGCTGACAGCGCAGCGTTTGACACCGCCCTGCTGGACACCCTGCAGAAGCACAGTATTGACGTGGTCGTGCTGGCAGGCTTTTTGAGCGTGCTGGGCGAGAAGGTCATTGCGGCCTACCGCAATAAAATCATCAATGTTCATCCCAGCCTGATCCCCAGCTTCTGCGGCCCCGGCTTCTACGGACTGCGCGTGCACGAGGCCGCGCTGGCCCGCGGCGTGAAGCTGACCGGCGCTACCGTCCACCTTGTAAACGAGGAATGCGACGGCGGGCCCATTCTGCTGCAGAAGGCCGTGGCCGTGGAGCCCGGCGACACCCCCGAGACGCTGCAGAAGCGCGTCATGGTCGAGGCCGAGTGGCAGCTGCTGCCCAAGGCATTGGCGATGGTGTGCAGTGACGAGGTGTAAAATCGCAACAATGGCAAAGTTCTCTCCCCCACCGCCTGCGGGCGGAGCCCCCTCGCAGAGGGGGCCAAGGCTTCCAGGCTCCCTCTGCGAGGGAGCTGTCCGCGCAGCGGACTGAGGGAGAGAGCCTTGCCACCACATCCCGTTTTATGTTTTTGTATACACCAAAACGAGGTCAATTATGAAAAAAAACATCTACAAATATCTTGCCGGGAATGACTACCCCGGGCGCGGCATTGTGCTGGGCAAAAGCCCCGACGGCCAGAAGGCGTTCGTCGCCTACTGGATCATGGGCCGCAGCGCCAACAGCCGCAACCGTGTGTTTGAGCCTATCGACGGCGGCATCCGCACGGTGGCCGCTGACCCGGCCAAGCTCGAGGACCCGCACCTCATCATCTACAACGCTGTGCTGACCCTGCGGGAGACCACCGTGGTCACGAACGGCGACCAGACCGACACGATTGCCCAGTTCATGAACGGCAACCTTTTCCCCGGCTACAGCTTTGAGGCTGCGCTGGCGACCCGCACCTATGAGGACGACGCGCCGAACTTTACCCCGCGCATCTCCGGCGTCGTCGATATGCGCCGCGGCGGCTACAAGCTGTCCATCGTCAAGTCCGACGAGGGCAACGCCGAGAGCGTGCAGCGCCAGACCTTCGACTACCCGCAGCCTGTGGCCGGTGAGGGACACTTCATCAGCACTTACGTCAAGAACGGTGCGCCGATCCCCAGCTTTGCGGGTGAGCCGCTGCGCGTCGCCATCGACACGAACGACGCGGACAAGTTTGCCGACAAGCTGTGGGCGAGCCTGAACGAGGACAACAAGGTCAGCCTGTTTGTCCGCAGCATCGAGCTGGAAACCGGCGAGTACGAGGACATTATCCTGAATAAATACACCGCTGTGGAGGGTTAATATGAACGAATTTCAGCTGAAATACGGCACGAACCCCAACCAGAAGCCCGCCCGCATCTACATGGCGGACGGCAGTGACCTGCCTGTGCAGATTTTGAACGGACGCCCGGGCTACATCAACTTTCTGGATGCGTTCAACTCCTGGCAGCTCGTGCGCGATTTGAAGAAGGCACTCGGCCAGCCCGCTGCCGCCAGCTTCAAGCACGTCTCCCCCGCCGGTGCGGCCATCGGTCTGCCGCTGGATGAGACCCTGCGCGCCATGTACCACATTGCGCCGGAGACCGAGCTTTCCCCGCTGGCCTGCGCCTACGCCCGTGCCCGCGGTGCGGACCGTATGTCCAGCTTCGGCGACTGGATCGCGCTGTCCGATGTCTGCGACCTGAGCACCGCGAAGCTGATCCAGCACGAGGTCTCCGACGGCATCATTGCGCCCGGCTACGACGCCGACGCGCTGGAGGTGCTGAAATCTAAGAAGAAGGGCGGCTACGCCATCGTCCAAATCGACGCCGACTACGAGCCGAAGCCGCTGGAGACCCGCACGGTCTTTGGCGTGACCTTCGAGCAGGGCCGTCAGGACCTGGACATTTCCAATGAGACGATGCTGCAGAACGTTGTGACCGAGAACAAGGTCATCAGCGACGAGCAGCGCCGCGACCTCATCATCAGCCTGATCGTGCTGAAATACACCCAGTCCAACAGCGTCTGCTACGTGCAGGACGGCCAGACCATCGGCGTCGGTGCGGGCCAGCAGAGCCGCGTGCACTGCACCCGTCTGGCGGGCCAGAAGGCCGACAACTGGCAGCTGCGCCACATGCCGAAGGTGCTGGACCTGCCGTTCCGCGCTGACATTGCCAAGCCGAACCGCGACAACGCGATCGATGTTTACATCGGCGACACGCCGGAGGATGTCATCGGTGACGATGTCTGGGCCGAGACCTTCACCGAGCAGCCGGCCCCGCTGACCGCCGAGGAAAAGCGCGCCTGGCTGGATGCCGTGACCGGTGTGAGCCTGGGCAGTGATGCCTTCTTCCCGTTCGGCGATAACATCGAGCGCGCGCGCCGCAGCGGCGTGACCGCCATTGTACAGCCGGGCGGCTCCATCCGCGATGCACAGGTGATCGACACCTGCAACAAGTACGGCATTGCGATGGCGTTCTGCGGCATCCGGCTGTTCCATCATTAAACGCAAAAAACAACTCGCCTGCGGCGATTTTTCGTCGCGGGCTGTTGTGCTGTCAAGGAGGACGCTTATGAAAATTCTGGTTGTCGGCGGCGGCGGGCGTGAGCACGCCATCATCCGCGCGCTGAAAAAAAGCCCCCGCTGCTCCGAGATCTGGTGTGCGCCCGGCAACGGCGGCATCAGCTATGACGCCCACTGCAAGGCCATCCCGGCCACCGACGTGGACGCCATGGTCAAGTTTGCCAAGGAAGAAGCCTTTGACTATGTCGTCGTCGCCCAGGACGACCCGCTGGCGCTGGGCATGGTCGATGCGCTGGCCGCTGTGGGCATCCCGGCATTCGGTCCCGACAAGGCCGCGGCCCGCATTGAGGCCAGCAAGGTGTTCAGCAAGGACCTGATGAAGAAATACGGCATCCCTACGGCCAAATATGAGACGTTCGACGACCCCGAGAAGGTCATGGACTACATCAAAGCCGAGGGCAAATACCCCGTCGTCATCAAGGCGGACGGTCTGGCGCTGGGCAAGGGCGTGCTGATCTGCCAGAATGAGCAGGAGGCTGCCGACGGCGTCAAGGAGATCATGCTGGACAAAAAGTTCGGCGCGTCCGGCAACCATGTGGTCGTCGAGGAGTTCCTGACCGGCCCCGAGGTCAGCGTGCTGTCCTTCTGCGACGGCAAGACCGTCAAGCCGATGGTCTCGAGCATGGACCACAAGCGTGCTCTCGACCACGACGAGGGCCTGAACACCGGCGGCATGGGCACCGTGGCCCCGAACCCCTACTACACGCCCGCAGTCGCCGAGCGCTGCATGCAGGAGATTTTCCTGCCCACGGTTGCGGCTATGCAGGCCGAGGGCTGCCCCTTCAAGGGCTGCCTGTATTTCGGCCTGATGCTGACCCCCGACGGCCCGAAGGTCATCGAGTACAACTGCCGCTTCGGCGACCCCGAGACGCAGGTCGTGCTGCCCCTGCTGGAAAGCGACCTGCTGACCGTAATGGAGGCCACAACGAACGGCACGCTGGACAAGACCGATGTCAAATTCAGCGACGGCGCGGCGGCTTGTGTCATCTTAGCCAGCGGCGGCTATCCCCTCGCCTACGAGAAGGGCAAGGAGATCACCGGCCTGACCGCGGGCCAGCTGGACGCCGCCGATGTGACGGTCTACCACGCCGGCACGGCCATCAAGGACGGCAGCCTCGTCACGAACGGCGGGCGCGTGCTGGGCGTGACCGCCACGGCCAACACCCTGCCCGAGGCGCTGAAAAAGGCGTATGCTGCCACGGAGAGCATCCATTTTGACAAGCTGCACAAGCGCAGTGACATTGGGGCAAGAGCGCTGGCAGCAATGCAGTAAAAAGGCTTCCCCATCGGGGGAAGCTGTCACCGAAGGTGACTGATGAGGGCAAACTTCCCGCAGCTTTCCGTCAACGGGATACAGCGGTACACTTTCCCCTCATCCGGCCTCGGACGGGGCCTCGGCCACCTTCCCCCCAGGGGGAAGGCTTTCCGTCCGTCACTTCCTGCAAATTTAACTCTCAGGAGGAAATACAATGGTATATCGCATTTATGTTGAGAAAAAGCCCGGCTTTGACGGCGAGGCACAGGGGCTTCTGCATGAGCTGGTCGATCTGGTCGGCATCCAGAATCTGACCGGTCTGCGCCTTTTGAACCGCTATGACGTCGAGGGCATCGACGCAGTGCTGTTCCAGCAGGCTGTGCCCACCGTGTTCAGTGAGCCGCCTGTTGACGTGACCTACGACAAGCTGCCCGACGCCAAGACCGTTTTTGCCGTCGAGTACCTGCCCGGCCAGTTTGACCAGCGCGCCGACTCTGCCAGCGAGTGCATCCAGCTGCTGAGCCAGGGCGAGCGCCCCGCGGTCCGCTCCGCCCGCGTCTATCTGCTGGACGGCGACCTGACCGACGCCGACCTGGCCGCCATCAAGAAGTACGTCATCAACCCCGTCGAGGCCCGCGAGGCAAGCCTTGACGAGCGCAGCACCCTGAAAATGGAGTTTGCCATCCCGACGGAGGTCGAGACGCTGACCGGCTTCACCGCGCTGGACGACGACGCGCTGGAAGCGTTCCGCAATGAGAAGGGCCTGGCGATGGACCATGCGGACATCGTGTTCTGCCAGAACTACTTCAAATCCGAGCACCGCGACCCGACCATCACCGAGATCCGTCTGATCGACACCTACTGGTCCGACCACTGCCGCCACACGACGTTCGGCACGATCCTGGACGACGTGAAGATCGACGACGAGCTTGTGCAGGCCGCATTTGACCGCTACATGGCACTGCGCGCCGAGACGGGCCGCGACAGGAAGAACCGCACCCTGATGGACTGCGCGACCATCGGTGCCAAGGCGCTGAAGCAGCGCGGCATTCTGAAGAACCTTGACGAGAGCGAGGAGATCAACGCCTGCACCGTCAAGATCAAGTGTGACGTGGACGGTGAGCAGCAGGACTGGCTGTTCCTGTTCAAGAA
>ENA-ORUO01002781-ORUO01002781.1-human-gut-metagenome-genome-assembly--contig:-NODE-2781-length-13119-cov-3.910211_pt1 | contig 13119 bp, 9 predicted proteins | sample MGYA00242082_ERZ509215 | MGnify/ENA primary metagenome ERZ509215 (study PRJEB26280, sample SAMEA2338829) | human gut metagenome | biome: human gut; feature: human-associated habitat; material: faeces... | reverse complement strand
ACTCAAAACCAAATCGCAATAGCCTGTCTTTATATAAAACAACAACCTTTTCAACCTGATTTTGAGAGATTCGTCTGATCAATTCCTGAAGCCCTTTTTTCTTATAATTTATATTTAACTGTTAACAACCTCTCAATTAGGGACACCCCTAATCACTGATGGGGCGTAGTATTTTAACGAAATGCTACATCCCTGGTTAAAAGCTTGTCACATCGCCAAATAATTCTTTATCTTCTTCTATTTTCTCTTCTCCACCAATGACGCACAACTGGTCTGCTGCCAGTACTGCTTTTGCCACCTTGGCGAGTGCCCGGATATCTTCCTGTGCCGCATCCAGGATCTGCGCGCGTTCTTTCTTAATCATCTCGGCACTTACTTTGTTCATGTAGAGATTCATAGAACGTTCGCCCTTGGTCGCCGGTGTCATTGGCTGATCAATGTTGCTGATTGTTCCAATGATGTATTTTGTCATATCACGGTCACTGACAGTAAAGTTCTCCAGGTAATCTACCACGCCCTCATATACATCAATGGTACGTTTTAAATTCGGGTCACGGTAAGACACAAAGTAACCTTCTCCGATGCGGTTGAAACTGCTCATGCAGCCGTAAGCTCCGCCTTTGACACGGATATTCTGCCACAGATAATCATAGCTTAAGATCACTTTGAGAATCTGCAGTGCTCCTGTATATTCTACGCCACGATCTATGAAGTTACCAGTGCGTGCTACATACTGAACTTTTGATGCAGTCTTAAATCCTTCATTCTTTTTCTCGCAATGAATGATACACGGTGTCTCTGTTACTTTCTCATGATTGAGCTTTCCGGCTAGTTCTGCGATTCTCGGCTCCATGCCCTCAAGACCTTCTCTTGCCGCTGTATAGCTGATCATCATATTGTCCGGACGGAAGATTTTCTTTGTCAGTGCGTACAATCTCTGCGATAACGCCTCTTTTTCCTCGTCAAAATGTTCCTCTATATAGGCAACTCGTTTGTAGAAGTCAATTCCGCTTGTCATATCTTTGAATTTAGCAGACGGTGATGCATAAGACAGTGCACGAAGTGCTGCGGTCGTATGTCCAGAAGACTGGAACTTCATAAGCAGCCTTGATTTCAACATAGCGAGAATCTCCCGGATTCGTTTCGTATCATCTAGTTTTGATGCCGTAAGAATCTCTGCCATCATGGCAAATGTTTTCTCAAGTTGTGAGTATAATGCTTTTCCTTTGATCTCAAATGTCGCTTTGAATTCTTTTTCTTTCACACGTGTCACATTATTATACAGCTCCAGTGATGTACCGATTCCTCCGGTATTTACATTTATCTCATTGAATAACTCACTGTATTCATAGTTCTCTGTATCAATAATTCCAAGTACTGACTGCAGGATTCCAACATCCGCCAGTTCTTCTGCACTGACACCGGACAGATCGAACATAACGTTCACATATCCGATTCCATTTGTCTCAATCTCATGATAAACAACCGGCACATCTGCCAGCTTCATTTCTTCATTAAAGAATGGGGCTATCTCTCTGGAAATGTCTTCTCTACGCAGTACCGGGATTTTTTCCAGATTTTCTATCGCTTCCGGCTCAGACTGGTACTCTTCCAGCGCCTTCGTGTCTGCCACCAGTTTTTCAACCTCTGCATTGCTCAATGACTCTTTATATTTCTGAAGCTTGTCCTGGAGCTGTGCATCCAGACGTGCTGTACGTCCCTGCTCCGGGCGGACCACTACGATTGCTCCATGTGTATTGTCAAGCAGATACTTCTGGATCAGTTCTTCATAATATCCGGTTCCAACTTTGTTCTTTAAAAATTCAAATGTCTCTAACGCCTCAATATGGATAAACGGCTGGTTTTCATCATAAAGCCAGCTATCCATGACTTGGAGTCCATACATAAGTCCTTTTGGATAATTTCCAAAATCAGCTTCTCTGTATCGGAATTCGTTGTAGTTGATTCCTGCCAGCAGCGCTTTCTGGTTGATGCCATTCTTCACCTGATCTCTAAGAACGTCTTCAATCACCTTCACAAACTCATCTTTCTGACTTTCCTCTGCATTTTTCGCAACGACAGAGAAAATAGGCTGATACACACCGTTGTCATAAGAACCCATAATGTCTTTTCCGATTCCGGCATCGGTAAGGGCCTTCTTAAGCGGTGCTCCCGGTGCAGATAACAGTGCGTAATCCAGGATTTCAAATGCCTGATAGAGTTCTCGGTCCAATGTTGTTCCAATGACCTTATTATAAGAAAGAAATGTATTCTCTTCTGTAGATTCATCGCTTGCTATAGAATATTCAAAAGTCTTCTCCTGTACCTCATCAAATGGCTTCTGCAAATGAATCTCTGAGTTTACGTCCTTTTTGTCATAGTGACACAGGTATTCCTCGTCAAGCCAGCGAAGTTTTTCCTCCATATCCATATCTCCGTACAGATAAATATAACTGTTGGACGGATGGTAATATGTTCTATGGAAATCAAGAAACTGCTCGTAAGTAAGCTGTGGAATCACCTCCGGATCTCCACCGGACTCATTTGCATAGCAGTTATCCGGGAACAAGGTATTCAAAACAACCCGATCCAGAACTCCCTCCGGTGAGGAAAATGCTCCCTTCATCTCATTGTATACAACTCCATTGTAGGAAAGCTCGCCATCTTTTTCATCCAGCTTGTAGCTCCAGCCCTCCTGACGGAATGTCTTATCATGATTGTAAATATTCGGATACAAAACCGCATCCATATATACATGCATCAGATTCTGAAAATCCTTGTCATTACAGCTTGCCACCGGATAAACAGTTTTATCCGGATACGTCATTGCATTTAAAAATGTATTCAAAGATCCCTTCACCAGCTCTACAAATGGATCCTTTGCCGGGAAATTCTTTGACCCGCAGAGTACGGAATGCTCCATAATATGCGGAACTCCTGTACTGTCTGACGGCGGTGTCCGAAATGCAATGCTGAACACTTTGTTATTGTCATCATTCTCAACAAGCAGAACTCTCGCGCCACTTTTCTTATGCTTTAAAAGCTTTCCTTTCGCTTTAATACCCTTTAAATCTTCGTCTTTTAATACTTCATACGTCGTTAAGTCTTTTACACTCATAAACTTTCCGATGTTCTCCTTTCTCATACACTGAGGCTATTATATCACATTTTTCCATAAAATAAACTGTAAGCCCTTTGGAATACATGAGGATTTTTTATATAATAGGAAATGCAATTCCCTATTATATAAAAAAACATCTGCTCTTTAGAAATATCCTAAAAACCGGATCCATTTCTTAAGGCAAATGTTCTTTTAGTTCTTTTATTCTTCTTTTCCTGTAATTGCACGAATCACAAAAAGTGTTCCTGTCATCAGTATAATACCAATCGGCAGACAGATCCATGCGTTCTGTACAAATCCTGCAATGACATAAGTCACAAATGATACTGCTGCCACAGTCATAGCATATGGAAGCTGCGTCGATACGTGATTTACATGATTGCACTGCGCTCCGGCTGATGCCATGATCGTCGTATCAGAGATTGGTGAACAGTGGTCGCCGCATACCGCACCTGCCATGCAGGCTGAGATAGAGATGATCATCATCGTTTCATTTGTTCCCTGGAATACAGCAACTACGATTGGAATCAAAATTCCGAATGTTCCCCAGGAAGTTCCGGTCGCAAATGCAAGGAAACAACCCACTAGGAAAATAATTGCCGGGAGGAAATTCACAAGCCCTGTCGCAGCCGTCTCCATAATTCCTGCCACATACTCTGCTGCACCAAGACTGTCTGTCATAGCTTTTAGTGTCCATGCAAATGTCAGAATCAGGATTGCCGGCACCATAGCCTTAAATCCGTCTGGAATACATGCCATAGAATCTGTAAACTTCAGAACTCTTCTAAGTGCATAGAAAATAACCGTGATCACAAATGCGAAGAAGCTTCCAAGCATCAGTCCGACTGACGCATCACTGGCTGAAAATGCTTCTACAAAACTAACGCCACTGAAAAATCCTCCACTGTAAAGCATTCCGATAATACAGCAGCCAATCAGTACAAGAATTGGAAATACAAGATCAATCACGCCGCCTTTTTCTTCAACTACATCATCCTGTGCATCTGCGTACGGTCTGTCCGGTGTAGTATAGATATCTCCTTTTAATGCATTATCTTCATGGACACGCATTGAGCCATAGTCAATCTTTAACACAACAAGAAGAACCATGGTCAGGATTGTCAGAAGTGCGTAATAGTTAAATGGAATGGCACGGAGAAAAATGGAAAATCCGTCCTCTCCCTCTACGAATCCGGTAACTGCTGCCGCCCATGAGGAAATCGGTGCAATGATACATACCGGGGCTGCCGTAGCATCAATCAGGTAAGCTAACTTCGCTCTTGATACCTGATGCTTATCTGTGATTGGTCTCATAACACTTCCAACGGTCAGGCAGTTAAAGTAATCATCAATAAAAATCAAAACTCCAAGCACGATTGTCGCAAGCTGGGCTCCGATTCTTGTCTTAATGTGTACGCTCGCCCAACGGCCAAATGCAGCGGAACCTCCTGCTTTATTCATCATGCACACCATGATTCCGAGAATCACAAGGAATACTAAAATTCCCATATTATAGCTGTCTGTCAGAACCCCTACAATACCATCTTGAAATACATGAAGTACTGTATTCTCAAATGAAAATCCTGACCAGAAAAGTCCTCCGATCACAATTCCTACAAATAAAGAACTGTAAACTTCTTTTGTGATCAGCGCCAATACGATTGCTACAACCGGTGGCACCAGCGCCCAAAAAGATGCATACATCTTTGGCACATACTCTGTTGTCTCTTCTGCTGCAAAAACTGTGACAGAACTCATAGCCAGCATCAGAAGACAAACTACAGCCCCCCAGGCTGCCAGTTTTCTCTTTTTCAACATAATCTCTACTCCTTTATGTAATTTAATATTTTCGGAATAAAGCTCTGCCTGGTTATATCTTTTCTACCACAGATCTTATACCTGTTTTTCATACCTGTCATGAAACATTTTCCCATTTTCATGTCAACTATAAATCTAAATAGAAAAACCGTGAATGCATCTGCGTCGTGCACTCACGGTATAATTCATCAGTCCAAATATCCCGTTCTTTCTCCTTACGGTCTATTCTTTATTATACTCTGATAGCGCTCCACCGATGTGACAGTTCGCAGCATATTCTGCCACGCCCCAGAAAATGTACTTGGGATATTACATTTTCTTCGGCGGTCTCCCCTTTCATGTCCGGCAGCTTCCCAAGCTGTCGCCGATCATTACTGATGAATCCCGCACCTCTATCAAGCAAATTCTTTATTCACATAGTACCTTTTTATCACCTATGTTAAAAAAAGTCAATCCTTTTTCTTATACTTTTATCATTATTTTATTATCGTTCCTACTGCAGCATCTCAACAAACGCATTCAGACGTGTGTCAATCTGTCCCTGATCTGCAGTCGAATAATCCGTTGTCAATGCCAGATATGGAATATTCTTCTCTCTTGTCACAAATGTTTTCACTGCATCAGATTCAATGGCAAATGTATGACAGGCCTGAAGAAGAACTTCAACCACTCCGTCCACCTGATATTCATCAATCTGTGTACCAAGGGCTTCCAGTCTGCCTGGATTCGGGCTCATAACCGAACAGTTTACGCGCAGATATTTTTCTGCAATTGCTGTGATTGGATCCTTTGTCTCATCAATCGGATCTTTCTTCTCTCTCGGTCCACAGCAGTTCTCATAACCAACTACGTCCGCTCCCATTTCCTCAATTCTCTTAACGACCTTGTCCATAACTCCGGTGACCGGACATCCTGTAATCAGAATTCTAGGTCTGGAAGGTTTTCCTTTATATTCTCTTTCATAGAGATCTTTAAGCTCTGCCGTTCTTTTTTCAAGATATGCAATCTTCTCCTCCAGATCTGGTGAAAATTCATTGGAACTGATAACAGTCATAATCTCATAACCAGTGATTGGTGACGGTTTCAGTCTGGCAACTTCAAAGAAGTCAAGAACTGCTTTTCTCTCACGGTTTCTCAGATGGATCGCATCGCGGATTTTCTGCTCTGTAATTGTAATTCCATAAAATTGCTCCAGATCTTCCTTTACAGAGATAACTTCCTGTTTCCAGAACTCCAAAGCTCCCTTTCCGTAACGTCCCGGCGGAAGCTGCATAATATGACAATGTTTCAGCTCGCCCATAAGCTCATACATTTTCTTCTTTCCATCGCATGTCGTCTCTGCAAGCACCATATCTGAAAAATAGAAAAATGGACATTTGTCAGTCACTGCTGCCCCATAACTTGCTTTGATCAACGGACATAAGTTCTTTGGAAGCCGTACTTCCGCTGCCGGTATGTTATCATCCCCAAGAAAGACCGCAAGAAATGCTGCTTTTCTAAGATCACTGCCACGAAGCTTTCGAAGTATCGTTCGCTGCCTTCTTTGCCGGATTACCTCTTCCGTACTACCTGCCCGGTTAGATTGTATACTCTGCTCCATGTTTCTCCTTTAATTGCATGCGAAACTTTTCTTCCTGGATAAAAAAGACTCTACGATACATTTCGTCCAGAATCAGAAGCTTATCCCACACTTCCTGTTCATCAACCAGTCCAAATATTCTGTGAAATTGCATAGTTTCAATAACATGTGCAATATCCTTTACCGATGATGCATGCCTGGCTTTCTGAATCCATTCTTCATTTTTCCTCTTGTTCTTATTCTCCTTTTTGTTCTGTCTCATACATTTCTCTTTCTTCTGGCATATCCATATCCCAATGCCAGCACTGCGATACAAAGAATCAGCACATATGGAAATGTCATCATGGCAATCCCTGTCACCGGCTGCTGCTCCATCTGATTTGTAAATGCTGCTGTAACATTCGTATTGTCAATATTAAGCAGGATGCCATTCTCCTGGTCATATCTCTCATCAGCACCATTTACAGTAACAGAAGCCCAGTAATCTCCACTTTCTTCTTTGATCCTAACGTCTCCAGATGTGATCTGTTGTATCGTAGCTGACTCACCATTTTTCAGAACTACGCTGGCATTTCCTGACTGATCAAATATAATCTGTGAGGCATGTGTCTGTGAACAATTCTGGGTTCCATTATAAATTACATCGAATGTCTTTCCTGCCAATCTGGATGCAGTCAGTGTAAATGTAAAATGTTCGGCTGGATTTGCTGCACTGCCTTTTATAATTTTGGAAATGGTCAAATTGACCGGTGTCACATCTTCTACTTTAATCTTCATCCGGCTCAGATAATAGGTATTCCTCGAAACAGTCCGGTAAGAAAACTTGTTATTTTCCGGATTCACATGATAAATACCTGCATAATCTTTATCTGCCCCATCTGTCTTTGGCGTGATAGTCACCCGCCATATCCGTCCATCTTTGTCGTAGTTCAGAACAATCCGGTCTTTTTCCTCTGTCAGATATTGATAATTCGTTCCACCAAGTGCTTCTTCCACTTTCGTTTTAAAATCTGCATAAGTAACACCTGGAAGCTTTTGTTCATTGGAAGAAATTGCAAATAATGCCTGATTATTCTGATCATATAACTCCACTACATAAACCGGTGGATTTTTCTTCAGAATTCCGTCAATATGCCAGCCATCATTCTCCCGTTTCAGGACATAACCTACAAACATATTGCTTCCAAATACATTTTCAAACTTCTTCTGATCCGTACTGCTCATAGCCTGCAGAATTGCCTGCTCCCAGAGATTCGTGGCATTTTGCACCCGGTTCGCAGCATCTGCCTTATCTCCTGGATTCCAAGATTCATCACTGTCAATGGAATAGTAAATGTACCATGTCTGACCATAGTTTTTTACATAAGTCTTTACTGGCTTTTTATTCAACTGGTCCAAATTCACCGTAACCGTAAAATACGGAGTATTGTTACCCGAAGGTCCAAACTCATCCATACCAAAATCCTGGTTAATATCTTTTGGTATCGCATTACTATATCTCAGATATATTTTTGCAGTAATCTTACCTGTAGCGGGATAAGTATTTGCCTGTACTGCAATATCCTGGTCATCCTGCATCGTATTGTCAATCTGATTTTCATCTATTGTAGTAGCATTTTCCTGATCTGGCATCGCCTCCTCTACAGCCTGTACAGAACTACTGTCTTCCTGTGCATCTGCCGCCAATACCTTCATCTGTGACGGCATCAGAAGGCAGAGCCCGAGGAGTAATGAAATCAAACATCTTCTTCCTCTTTTTTTCATGTCTGTAACTCCCTTTCTGTTTTTCAAAACTTTGTTTTTTCAGCCTGCCTATATATATCCTATGAAGAAAGTTTCCAGATTATTCCTTTTATTAAAAGAAAAAGCTATATGTATACTCCTGTCTCATCACAAGAATACACATATAGCTTTATATCACTACCTTACTATTTTATTTTGTCTTGCTAAAAAGTATCTTCTCAGCGTCTTTTGCTGCTCTTACTGCTGCTTTCATATTCTCATCAGAAGTTCCTGGCGGGACATCACAGTCTCCACTTAATATAAATCTTCCGTCTTGCGCCGCATCCATACATTCTTTATAACAGAAATCATAAACTTCCTGCTCTGTTCCTTCCATTAACACCGGAACACAAGGGATACTTCCCATCAAAGAAACTTTATCCCCATACTGTTCTTTTACCTTCTTGGTACTTGTATCAGAAATATGCCATGCATCCCCAGATTCTTTCAATACAAGATCAAATCTGTCATCATAAAGTCCACATGTATGTAATACAATCTGTGCTCCATTATCTTTAATTCGTTTCAATGCACGGATATTGCTCTCTGAAATACATTTTTCGTAAGTCTTTCTTGAAATACAGTATCCTCCAAAATTCGGTGTCGGAAACCATAGAAAATCCACACCTGCATCCATAATAATCTTACAGGATTCTACAACTGCATCTTCAACATAATCAGATAACGCACGGAATAATTCAACATTCTTTACCATGGCACGAAATGCCGGTTTTGCTCCCATCAAACTAAAAGCTACTGCTGCCGGAACATGTAAAATAACAAAGATTGGTTCCTCTGGTTCTGTCTCCCGCATCAGTTTTATTGTGTTTACCAAGGTCTTAAGCATCGGACATTTTTCTGCATCGTATGGCGCTAATTTTTTAATATCTTCCATAGAGTGAACAACATCCTCACCCATTCCTGTTACATTTCCTTCACTGTCAGGCAGATGACCACCCATCATAGCTGCGATTCCACCGTATGCTCCTGCACAAAGTCCATCATATCCCAATCTCTTTCTTGTTCCGACCATACACTCTGTCATCTTCTCCGGACTCATCAAAACTTCCGGCATCGTATATCCATATTGCATGACCGGTAATGAAAATGCATTCATAATTACCGGAATTCGATCTGCTCCTGTTCCATCTAAAATCGCACGGACAGCTTCTCTTTTTGTCATCATAATTTTTTCCTCCTTACGCTGCTCCTACGAGCCCTTTAGCAAATGCCACCGCTTCAATTGCATTCTTCGTATAACCATCAGCACCTATTTTCTCTGCAAATGCCGGTGAAACCGGAGCACCACCTACCATAACTTTCACCTTGTCACGTAAGCCTTCACTCTTAAGCTTTTCAATCACCTCAGCCATTCCAGGCATTGTTGTTGTCATAAGTGAAGACATACAGATAATATCTACATCGTGATTCTTCACATAATCTACAAATGCATCAGCCGGAACATCTCTTCCAAGATCATAGACCTCAAATCCACCTGTTTCCAGCATAATGCGAACTAGATTCTTGCCAATATCATGTGTGTCTCCTTCTACAACACCGATTACAACTTTCCCGATTGTCTCCTGCGCTGCATCTGGCATTGCTTTTTGAAGTTCTTCAATTCCAGCATACATCGCATCAGAACATACAATCAATTCTGGCACGAAATATTCACCCTCTTCATAAAGATCACTGGCTCTTTTCATACCTTCTACCAATCCGCCCAGCAGTCCTTCCTGTGCATCATATCCTGCTTCCAGATACTCATGCACAACATCAATGACTTCTTCATCTTCCATGTCACATACACAATCTGCCAATGCTTTTAATAATTCTTCTTTTGTCTTCACGTTTTTACCTCCTGAATCTGATTATTATATATATATACAAACCATTCAAAACTTTGTATAACCCGACTTTTATTGTATAAGCCCTTCTTCATACAGTCCCTTACATAATTTTCCTTTTTGTGCTCCTCTTCCATATCTCCTCGCTGCATAAATATACGCTTCAATATTTTCACGAGTAGTTCCGATTGGAACCTGACATCCGATTGCAAGACTGAATCCATACGGGCTGTCACTCCCTTTAATCAGACATTCCTGTACTGACTGTATTACATCATCTATTGTCCCGTTCTTCATCACTTCAACTGGTGGAACATTTCCAGATATTTTTACTTTGTCACCAATTGCTGCTTTCAATTCTGCCAGGTCTTCACAATTATCCACACTGAAAGACGGATATCCGACTTCAACAATATCATTCCAGATTTTTTTCGTATGACCGCAAATATGTACTCCCGGAATAGTCCCGGTCAATCCTTTAATGCCATTCAACTGTTTTTGTATGTACGGCTTTGAAAATCTTTGAAATAACTTCGGACTCAATAAATTTGTACTGGTTGCTGGATCTGCCATAGACACAACTACTTTTCCGAAAACTTTTTGATTATATTCTATCCATTTTAAATTACAGTCAACACAAAAATCCAATAACCGCTCTGCATTTTCCGGATCTTTTACTAAATCTCTCAGAAAACTGGAAGCATCTCTGATTGCAATTGCAGTAGTCATCGGTCCGGCACCACCTGTAATTACCATTGCCTTTCCATCCATTCTCTCCACTACTTTTTTTGCCATCTCTATTTTTCCTTGCAGGAATTCGTTATTCTCCGGATCAAATTTTAAGTCATCCAGCATATTATAGTCTTTTAAAATAAAATCTGTCAGATAATCAAAATCATTTTCCGGATAAACAGCCGTTGATCCAACTGCTTCTCCTATTCCACGAAGTCCCAACCCGGTATTCGCATACATTCCACTACCACAAAAATCTTTTTTTGCCCGTTCTGCCACATCAAATTGTACATCCAATGATTCTCTGTACTGCTTTTGTGTATAACCATATATAGAAGCATATGTATCCCCACCTGCTACAGAAAATGGAATTCGATCCACAACCTGTCCCATTGCATACCCTTTCATACGTTCCATGTTGTTCATCGTATCTGGATATTTTTGAATTTCTTCTTTTAACTCTTCATAAGTCATAATTTTTCCAACCCTTTCGCCTTCTACTTCTGGAAACAACCATTTCCTGCTATACAGTTACAAAAAAACGGCACGAAAAAAACAGCTGATAAGCTGTTCTTTCCCCACCGAAAGTTCATTGTTATTCCATATAGCAGGTCTCCTGACTTTGCATCAACCATTATTTTCCCTTCCCCGAAACATTCCGAGTGGTTTATTAAAATAATGTCCGCTTATACAGTAGAGTGAGCTGTTCCAGATTCACACTGGATTCCCTTTTCAATGCAATGCATCACTATATAAATCTATAATAACATTTTGAAAATAAAATTGGAAATTCATATTTTCCATATATATATCGACCGCACCTATACTGATGCATGTTGAAAATTCATTTTTTACACATCGTCTTCTTCATACAGAAAGCTGATGTATTCATAAATCTTTGCAAAATCTACTTCACATTCTCCCTTGAATATACCCACTGGAACTTTGGAGCTAAATCCATAAATAGACGGTGTCACTTCTGCTTCAAAATCATACACAATAATCTTCTTCCCCTTCGGATCCACCAGCCAGTATTCCCGAACTCCTGCCTCCATATATTTTCCCAGTTTCACATACATATCTTTTTTCTTTGTAGAATCAGAGAGTATCTCCACTGCCAGATCCGGGGCTCCATATATACATTTTCTTGTAATCTTGTCCCTGTCACAGACGACCATAACATCTGGCTGCACCATAGTTTTATCGTCACAATCAAGCTGTACGTCCATAGGTGCAGCCATGACAATACATCTTCCTTTCTGCTGACTGATATATGACCGGATTATATTACACAATTCTGTAGACAGAATCTGATGGATGGCAGTCGGTGAAGCCATATCATAAATCACGCCATCAATAAGTTCAACACGTCTTTCCTTCGGAATTAAATAATAATCCTCTACCGTATAATCACCCTGTCTCTTTTCAGACGTCTCTGGTAGCGCCTCACCGATTCTGTCTGTCTGCTTTTTCAATACCCTTTCAAGTGCAATTAAAGTTTCATATCTTGGCGATCTGGTAACTCCCGCAAGAACTTTCTGCACCGTTCCAAGCGGTACTCCCGAAAGCTCTGAAAGTTTCTCATTCGAATATCCTAATTCCTTTTTTCTTTGCTTCATCTCTTCTACCGTCATTGCATCCCCTCCAATCCAATATAACTTCTTATTATTTCCATTATATTATCATGTTTTCCATATTAATTCAATATAATTCCAATATCATTCCGTTTTGTTTCCATTTATGTATGTAATTTAAGAATGCCTCGGCAGGATTGCAGAACTACAAAAAGAGGAGCGATATTGTACTAAATACAATATCACTCCTCTAATTTACATGAATGACACATCAGAATTCAAGTTCACTTGAATTCTCGTATCCTTTATAGAATCAATTCTACTCTTCTGCTCCATAGAGTGTTACAAGTTTCTTCAGATACTCGTATCTCTCCATAGCCTCCTGCTCATTCTTCTTGAACAATCTTGCTGCCTTCTCCGGATTAGATCTCTTCAGTGCGTTGTAACGTACTTCTCCGTCCAGGAATTCCTGATATCCTTCTTCCTTAGGCTCTTTGCTATCCAGTGTGAACTTAGCGCCTTCTGCTGCAGGGTTGAATCTGAAGTTATTCCAGTATCCGCACTCTACTGCTAACTGCTCCTCAGTCTGAGCTTTGCTCATACCTTTCTTAATACCATGGTTGATACATGGAGCGTAAGCAATGATCAGTGATGGTCCCGGATAAG
>ENA-ORUO01002762-ORUO01002762.1-human-gut-metagenome-genome-assembly--contig:-NODE-2762-length-13211-cov-8.534509_pt1 | contig 13211 bp, 11 predicted proteins | sample MGYA00242082_ERZ509215 | MGnify/ENA primary metagenome ERZ509215 (study PRJEB26280, sample SAMEA2338829) | human gut metagenome | biome: human gut; feature: human-associated habitat; material: faeces... | reverse complement strand
TACCACAAAAGCAAAATGCCCGTAGAGCCTATAAAATAAGGCTTTGCGGACATTTGAGAAGATATAAAAAGATAGTCAAAAAGACATATATGATTTCTGATAAATCCATATGAATTTTTTCAACTTATTAAAGCGGATTTTTTCATTCTCTATCGGCTCTTCTGAATTCATGATTATATAGAAACCGTAAGCTGTTCAACATCTGCGCCGTTTTTCCATTTTCTATAGCAGATTTCTGTACACTTCCTGTATTCTTCAAAGAGATTCATTGCTGTTTGTTCATCCCCATATACTTTCCAACATCCCGAGCACTTGCTGCTAGCCGCCTTATTTTCTATAAATCCTTTGACATCTTCCGCCGGATATCCTAAAAATAAACCAATCTCATGTGGAAATTCTGAATCCTTCCGCAGTTTTTCAACCAATCTGCAGACACAACGATTTTGGTTTGTGCAGTCATACCCTTTATGTGCTAAAATCGTCTGCACTTTCTCATCAAAAAAATCCTGCTTTAATTTTTCCGGACGATAAACATAAATCAAAGCTCTCCTGCCTGATATGCGTACCGGAAGAATTCGGATTCCTTTTTTTGACAACTTCTGATTAAAATTACTTATTTCTCCGGACATCTTTTTTTTAGAATCACATGGACACGAAAAAAGACTTCCTGTTTTAAGCCCCGATAAAGTGGGCGAGCAATAACTTACAAGCATTTCTTCTGACATAGTCTCTTTGATTTCTCCTTAAACATTTTCCAAAAAGCAAATCGTTTCCTCAAAATAATAATCTTCTTCGCCTTTTAGTTAGTTTTAACTAACTAAACTTTACTCTATTTATGCAATTTTGTCAATCATAATTCTTGATTTCGATTGGCAGCCATAATGGCTTAATTTCGATCACCAATGTATCTGGCTAACCTGAGATTTGGTTCATAGCTGTCACAATAAAACGGCATAGCAAATTGCTACACCGTTTTAATGTGATCATATCAGATCTTATTCTTCACCGTCTTCCTCTTTTCTTTTTTTCTTTATTCCAAGAAGAAGCATCAATCCCGCAGCCAATGCAGCTAAACCTGTATATCCTGTTCCATTGCCAAAATCCCCTGTTTTTGGTGCATTGGAAATCGGCTTTTTATAAGAATTATTAACCACATTGTTCACTACTTTATTTTGAGAAATTTCAGGATCTTGCTTTTGATCCGGTTTGACCGGCTTCGGATCAACCTGCGGAACTGAGTCTGGATCTTTTGGATCAGTACCTTTTTCTTCCTCTTCTATATCCGTAAATCCATCTCCATCATCGTCTGTATCCGTGATATCCGGCTCTCCGTCTCCGTCCGTATCTCTTTGAACTGTGATCACGAAAGTCTCTCTGCCAGTTGCTCCGTCTTTCTCCGCCTTTACTGTCACTGTAATTGCTCTGCTTTCTTCCGATCCGTTCCATGTCACTTTCGGCGTTCCCTGAATCGTTCCGTTCTCAAACATCACTCCTTCCGGCAGACCCTCCACTGTTACATTCGATCCTTCCGTCACCTCCGGAGTTACCGGCGTAATCGCATTTCCTTCTACAACAGTCTGATCTTCTATTTCTCCTATAGTCGGCGCAACAATCGGATCAACCTGCGGAACTGAGTCTGGATCTTTTGGATCAGTACCTTTTTCTTCCTCTTCTATATCCGTAAATCCATCTCCATCATCGTCTGTATCCGTGATATCCGGCTCTCCGTCTCCGTCCGTATCTCTTTGAACTACTACCGATATTGTTACAGGTTTTTTACTACCACTTTCCGCTGTTGCTATTGCATGAAGAACTACTGTCTGTTCTTCATAAGTGTCGGAATTCTTGTCACCCCAATTAAGTTTTGGCGTTCCTGTCAAATTTCCATTTTCATCAATGGAAAGACCTGAATTTAATCCTTCATCATGTACACCTTCTACAGTAAATGTCAGATTTGCTGTAATTACATTTGTATTTTCAGCTACTCTCTGTCCATCAATTTGTTTTGGCGGATTTTTAGTGACAACTAAAAAGTTATCCGTCACCACTACCTGCACTGTCGTATCTTCGCTTGTTCCGTCCGGATATTCTACCGTCACTTCTATCTCGAATGTTCCTTCTGTCATTCCATCCGGCAGGCTTTCCGGATTCTTCACTGTGACTTCCGTATTCTCCGGTACGCTTTCTTCCTTCAGCGCACCTTTGATCTCTTCTTCCGTTGTTGCCTCGCCGTAGTTTTTCTCGATCTGATCGAATTCCGGCGTATACTTCTCTGCATCCGTGCGGTTATCCGTCACCACTACCTGCACTGTCGTATCTTCGCTTGTTCCGTCCGGGTACTCTACCGTCACTTCTATCTCGAATGTTCCTTCTGTCATTCCATCCGGCAGGCTTTCCGGATTCTTCACTGTGACTTCCGTATTCTCCGGTACGCTTTCTTCCTTCAGCGCACCTTTGATCTCTTCTTCCGTTGTTGCCTCGCCGTAGTTTTTCTCGATCTGATCGAATTCCGGCGTATACTTCTCTGCATCCGTGCGGTTATCCGTCACCACTACCTGCACTGTCGTATCTTCGCTTGTTCCGTCCGGGTACTCTACCGTCACTTCTATTTCGAATGTTCCCTCTGTCATTCCGTCCGGAAGGTTTTCCGGATTCTTCACTGTGACTTCCGTGTTCTCCGGTACGCTTTCTTCCTTCAGCGCACCTTTGATCTCCTCTTCCGTTGTTGCTTCGCCGTAGTTTTTATTAATCTGATCGAATTCCGGAATATACTTCTCATTATCTTTTTGTTCTTTTACTGTAACTGTTACTTGTACTTTATCTTCACTTCCATCCGGATAAGTAACTGTTACATCTACAGGATAATCCCCTGCTGTATTCCCATCCGGAATCTGAGTTGCATTATCAAGTGCTATTTCCAGTTCATCCACTGTATCTTCCGGATATCCCGGCACTGTTACCGCGCCTATAATTTCCTCTTCTGTCGTTGATGTTCCATACTCTTTAATAATCGACGTTGTCTGCGGAGTATATTTATCTGCATCCGCTAAAAACACTTCAATAGGAACAGTTACTTCAAAAGCTTCTTCTCTGTCAGGAACAGTTACTGACACTATCCCGGTCGTATTTCCTGCCTGACTTGTATTCGGAGCAGTTTTCCACCGATATGTTGTTCCTCCCGGCATTTTATTTGAATTTTCTACTCCTTTTTTCGCTAATACCGTATCTTCTGTTAAATCCTTTCCTTTGACAACTCTGAGAGGATCTTTGACTGCTTTTGGCGCTTCTTTTACCTTTGTTTCTGCTTCTTCCGCTTTCTCATACCTTTCATCTGAAGGAATGATCTTAACGGTAAGTTTATCTCCTGCTTTACCTAATACACTTGAATCAGTAACCGTAAATTCAAGTTCTCTATCTATTGTTTTTGGTATGCCGTTTTCCTCTGCATCTACATTATTAATTGTAGCAACGACAACTCCGTTTTTATTGATCAGCTGAGCTTTATTTCCCTTTCCGGCATTTTCATTTAAATGCACAACAGCTTTTACTTTATTATCACCTTCATAAGGAGCTGTAATTTTCGGAACGCCGATATAAGGACTTTGCTCATTATTTGCTTCCTCCTCATCAAGCTTTCCATCACCGTCAATATCCTGAATTCTATAGTAGCCTGTACCGTATGTATTCGTTATCAGAGCATCTTTTGTTTTATCTGTAATCCATGCGCTGAATATAAAATCTTTACCAAACGCTTCTCCTTCTTCTACTCCGGCTTCTCTTCTTAATTCCTCCAAAATTTCATTGATTGGCTTATTAAGCTTATAGACATATCTTATCGTGATCGGTTCGGGTCGTCCTCCATGAACATCTACTATTTGCGTAAACTGATTCTCTGTAATATCACCATAACCATATTTTTTATGACCTGCTGTTCTTACGATCGACAAATCTCGAACTTTGCGATTTGCTTTGTTTTTTAGAGAATAATCCGGATTCACATAATCAGCTGCATCCATGTAATAAAGCTCGATACCTCCAATATATTTTACCAATCTCGGATCGACTCCATACTCAAGAGTCCACGGTTTGTTCTTTGCGCTTATATAAGCAAAGTTAGTATTCTTCGATATCTTATGATCTACGACGATAGCTCCGTTTTGATTAATCGCTCCGCCAGGATTTTTAAACTTATCACTTCTTACATATCTGCCTTCAACAGCCGCATGCTTAAACCATTTTTCATTGCCGCTAGATTCTATCGTTTCGATCTGGATATCCAGACCGTTAATTTTGAAAAATCCTGTAGAAGCAATGCCCGGAACAATAGCTCCTTTATCTTGAACGCTTGTCAAATAAATTCTGTAAAAGAGCCGTTCGTTTGTCAGATTTTCATCTCCGATTTCTTCAAGAATTTTATTCAGCGGTTTATCAAGATAAATAATTCCATTATGCGCAGTCTGAGTATCTGTCGTCTCTCCTCCTGCAAACACTCCGTTTTCAGATCTGATATAATTTACTTCCCATATATTTGTCATTCGCCCTATCGTATCGCTTTTTCTCGTAAGCGCTCTTCTGATCGGTCTTGGATTTGCTTCTGTCAGCCTTTTTGGTTCAACTTCGATTCCTATTACATGTTTTGCGATTCTTTCATCGATTTGAAGATTGATCTTCCAGTTATCTGTTGAAGCGGCAATATTGTGCTTTCCGTAGATTTTAAATTGGATCTGCCGCGCGGAATTGGTTTTACTTAGCTTTTCAGGATCGAATTTTAAATCCTGAAAACTATACTTTGCATTCGGAGCATATCCCAAATTCTCCGAATCTATGTTTCCGGAAGCCGCCCTGATACCTGTCGCTCCGGTAACGGCAACCAACGTCGCTGATCTTTCGATCGCTTCGCCTTTCACCGACTGCATCTGAATGATGCTTACATCTTCCGGAGTTGCTTCAACAGCGCTTACAACTACAGGCGATGCAAAAAAAGAGAAGATGGCCCAACATACAGGAAACTATACCTACGCTTAGTTTGCGTATTCCATAATACGGCTTTTTTTCTTCTCCCTTTCGCTTTTTTTCTTCAATAATTTTTCTTAACGTTTCCATAAATCCTCCTATCTGATTCCTTCGATTTCATTTGACTTCATTTTGCATTACCCGCCTGATTAAGAACTATTAAAATATTCTATCCGCCCCCCCCCGATTTTCTCAGCATTTCAAATGTCATATGTTTTAACTCCGATTCTATTTGTTCTTGCAATGAAAGATAAAACCGTCTCACCGGGCAGTAATCGGTTGCTTTTAGATTGCAATTTTCCTCTTCATTCAAACACTGATTGATACAAATAGTATCTTCCATGATTTTTATCACATCAAACAAACTGATTGCGTCCGGTCTTTTCTTTAACCGAAAACCGCCCTTTACTCCTCTGATCACCTCCACTAGTCCTTCTTTCGATAATTTTCTTAAAATTGATATAACGTAACCTCTTGAACACCCTATTGCCTCGGAAATCTCTTCAGAAGTAAATATCCTGTTTTCATTGCTTAAAAAGTACACAATCCTTACTACGTAATCTGTTGTTCTGTTTAACTGCATATCCCCCCTCCTTTCCGTGTATATAAAACTGTATAGCTTTTATATTATTTTGCTTTAGAGTTAGCATATATTATTACCCCCCCCGCTTCAATGTACCGTTTGACCACCTCGTGTACATAACAACATTTTTTTCTTCTTAATTACCAAACACCCGATATTTACAAAAACAAAACAGGCGAAAAGCTGATTTTACTCAAACTTTTCGCCTATTATTACATTTCCTGTCCAATGATATTTGTATCTCTAAACTGCTGTGGTGTCACGCCTGTGTATTTTTTAAAAGTACGATAATAATGAGACAGATCATAGAAACTCAAGCGCCTTGCTATCTCTCCTGCCGGAATTCCCGACCAGATCATCATCTTTGATTCTTCAATCTTTCTTTTATTTACATATTCGTTAATAGGTACGCCTATCTCTTCTTTAAATCTGCTGCGAAGCGCGCTTTCTGATAAATAAAATTGTTTTGCAAGCTCCGTCACCTTGATGTTATCATAGATTTTCAGATTAATATATTGCAGAACACACCGGATGAGGGATGTTCTTGCCTGATTCGATACACCGTGAAGTTCTTCTGTAAAATGAATGATCGCGCTGTCTCTCGTAGCCAAAACTCCTACAAATTCTGTTTGCTCTTCTACCTTTTTGATATAAAAGTTTCTCAGCCTGATTACTGACACGATATCCTTTCCTACCTGAATCGCCAACGATGCCAGCTTTTCCAAAATAATAACAGTATAGTTTTTTTCCGTCTTTAAAGAACTGCTCGTTAAAATCGGTAAAACACTCGTTCCTAATTCTGTAAGACCACTTTTTAATAATTGAATATCTCCCTGACTTACGAGGTTCATGATCTTATTTTCATAATAAAATGTATATCGCTCTACACGGAAAGTGTCATATACCTCTTCTTCAGATGGCTTTTTCTCCAGTTCTAACTTGTTTTTCGCTACTTGCTCGTGCAATCCTTCCGAATAGATATCTTCCAGATCCATATCAAACAAAAACCCTAAAAGGATCAAATAATCTCTGATATCCCCCAACGGATATACCGGAAGCGCTTCATAATATTCCCAACACTCGGTTTCTGACAAATTTTTCTTATTTTCATCATCCATATTATTATAAACATGTGAAAAATCTGCCCTTGTAACATTATTAATTCTAAAAGCGCCTATTACTATTTTTATATCCTTATACCACAGGCACAAAAAAATTTCATTTAATATTCCACTGTAGAACTGCACTGTTTCTTCTGAGATATTCTTTTCTTTGAATCCGTAAGAAATAGGATGCTTATAAATTGATTCATAGCTTTTTAAAACTTTATTTGTTTCTTTTTCCAATATCCATATTGGCATTTTCAACATAACATGTAAAGATTTGATCTTTTTTAAATCCCGCTCATCCAAATTCATACAAAAAGTCACCCTTTCTTATGTAAGCATTCATAAAAAGAACTATTTTTATTGCCTAACAGAATCATAGAAATCCCTAACAGAAACACTCCTGCAATGTACAGAATCCCACGTCCCGTTCCACCTGTTTCAGGTAATATGAATTTCATCTTTTCCGTATTTTTAACAGTGATAGTTCCCGACGAAAGCGCCGCGGCCGACGGATCTTCTGATTCACCGACGCTGCCGTTACTGTAGCTTGTACTATAATCTGCAATCAAAATCTCCTTCACATAATACGTGCAGATTTCTTTTTCTCCATTGCCGTTTATGTCTGCCGCCGGCAGATTTGAGTAAGTTTTTTGCCAACCGTCCTGACTTGTCAATGTTTCTCCCGATTTATATATTTTTTCGGAAGATTCCCCTCCTTCCGTAGTCAAAACCTGTATCAGATTATAAGAAATCTCCCCATCCTGAGGGTGAAACTCAGTTCCGTCAGCTCTAAACCATTTTTTATCCACAGTGATCTCTGTCGTTACAGTCTTTTCATTTGCAACTTTAATCGTCAACGTCCCCTCTTCTAACGTTACTTTAGAATTCTCTGTATTTAATTTAATTTTAAATACACCGTTGCTTTCTTCTATTATTGTAAATAGAATCGGTTCTTCCAAAGGAATATAATTTGATGGCGCTTTGATTTCTGTAAGACGGTATTCTCCTGCGTCCAAACATTTAAACGTAAAATCCGAAATAGCTGATTCATTTCCCATTTCTACCGGGGTGAACGATGCATCCCCCAGTTTTTCCAGTCTGAACGCAGCCCCTTCCAGACTTTCACCGCTTTTATTGACTTTTTGCACCTTTATATCTGTTTTGTTTATTATTTCAAACGCAATTAACGGTTGGAGCGGACTGTTGTGATCGCCCAGCATAGAAGAATTATACATTTTAAGCTTTACACATTCCATATCTTCATCCGATACTTTCTCACTTTCTTGAATAATGTGTTTAACTGCTTTTTTCATAATATGATAACCCACACTGCCAGATGAATAGCTTTTCAAGCCGTCAATACTATCTGAATAATACCAGATTGCCTCCTGCAAAGCCTTATAATATCCTTTTTCTTTATCATTGCTTCCAAACCAGAATGCATCGCTGCCTAATTGATGGTCAGTTAAAAGTTCTTTTTTATGCATTTCGCAATAATAAATCACCTTTCTTACTGAATCATAAAGTTCTTTCGGATTTTTCTTCCTCGGATTTTCCGCTAATTGAAAGAGCGTTTCGGCGCTGGTACTTAATTCATTGTAAACAGCTTTATTACCAAAGTTAGGAAAATCCTTGTTAGCGCCAAAGCAAAATGCATCTGTACCTGTCGCTATATTATACTCCTTCGATATTTTTATTCTGCTGTCTTCTCCTGTAAATCCATAATATTGTCCTTCCTCCAATGGGGCGTCCTGTCCGTTGTTGTTCTGCTCATTATTCTTCTTTAAAACAACGGCTGTACTTCCCTTTATAAAGTGAATCCCTTCACTGTCAAAATAAAACTCTGCCACGGAATCGTTCGGTCTTTCATATTCTTTTGGAACTGTTCTCAAATAAAGTTTATACGGAGTGTTCCACTCTAATTTTTCAAGAATAATTTTCCCGGTTGCCCTGTCTGCCGTTCCTGCCTTAATTTGAGTTTCTTGATTACCTTTCACTTTATTTAATGCATATCGTACTACTCCTCCTACAGGCAGTCCGGAAGTATTCTGTACAATAAAATGAACATACGCAGTAGTCATCGTCAAAGCAATACCTGATTCACCTTTTGTAAAATGAATCCCGTCGTTGTCAAAATAAAACTCTGCCACAGAACCGTCCGGTTTTCCATATCCATTCGGAACTTTTGTCAAATAAAACTTATATGGCGTATTTAATTCTAAATCTTTAAAAGTAATTTTTTTCTGTGACTTATTTAGTGTTCCTCTCTTTACTACTATTTCCCGGTTATTTATTTCTTTCTTCAATTCGTATGTTACATTTCCTGTCGGCTGCCCCGGGGGATACTGTATGATAAACTCAACAGACCTTGTTTGAACCGCTTTCAATGTATATCCTTTCGGAACGATGTCAAATACATTGTTTCCCTCTTCAACATACGATGTTTCCGATTCGGAAGAAGTGATGTTTTCTCCTTGTTCGCTTATCCCATGATCAGATATATCTTGTGTTCCATACTCTTCTTCCACCGCATATGCAGGCATATAAAACACCGGCAGGACAGCAGCTATAATTATTAACAGGGTTAAAAGCTTTATTAGCAAATTATTCTTTTTCATCAACGCTCTCCTCCCCTATTTTGCTTTTTTGCCTGATCCTGAAAAACAGCAGCAGCATACCGCTGCTTAACATCAAGACTCCATTCCACCGAAACATATTTGTAATATCTCCTGTTTGAGGACGTTTTTTAGGAGATAGATCCGGTGGTGTTTGTGGAGGTATCTCGGGTTTTTCTTTCCTTTGTATCTCAGTTTTCGGTTTTGCATTCACCACCCTGTTCTGGATTCCATTTTCAAATTGAGGAATGATAACTAAAAAAGGCTGTACATTAGTAAAGTCTTTTGCTTTTCCGGATGATCCTGTCTGTACCACAAGATAAATCCCATCTTTCAAATCTGTAAATTTTGCCGTACCGTCATCTCCGGTTTCCCCTTTCATCATTTCTTTTATATTACGGCTTTGCTTTTCAAAATAAAGCGATAATTTTAACTGATCGTCAGCCGTTTTAATATTTACAAAATCCCCGTTCCATCGAAACGGCGCTTTTACTGTATGCCGACTCTCTTTTTCATTCCACTTAGCAACTTGATAAACAGAAAATTCGGCGCCGTCTATCGCTTGCCGTTCATAAGTTAGTATAATATTCAAACTGCCGTTCTCCTCTGCCGCATACGCGCAATCGAAAGAAGTTATAAAAAATATCAGACTAAAACATAGAATAAGCAATAGGTTTATTCTCTTATTTTTCATTCAACTTCCTCCTCTTTCTTCTCTTTATCAGAAATACCGATACCAGAACTGTCATGCCGATCAGAGCCAGAATAACTCCTGCCGTCAACATGATATACTTCAGATTATTTTTTTTGATCATATCTTCTATTTTCGATTCTGATTGCTTATAAACAGTACGTTCTCCCCGCACAAGAAGTCTGTGGGAATTCACTCCGTAAGGGGTGCATGTGATCAAAGTTACATAATCTTTTCCCTTTTCTATCTCCAAAGTTTCCACATCATCGGGAAGTACGATTTTTATCTGATTTACCTTATATGCCAGAACCTCATCAAATACGTGTATGAAAAATAAATCGCCCTTTTTTAACTTATCAATATCCGTAAATAATTTCGCAGAAGGCACTCCCCTATGTCCGGATATAAGACTATGGGTATTTTCTCCTCCTACAGGCAGGGAACTGCCCGGCAGATGACCTGCCGCTATCTGCAGCACGCCTTCATCCGTGCCATGATAAACAGGCATATATATATTTAATTTCGGTATTTCTACATATGCCATAATACCGGTTTTTGTTATATCAAGGATATGAGCATATCTCTTTTTTTCTTCTTCATTCAAATAATATCGATTGACTTTACCAACCAGACTTTCATTATATTCTCTTGCTTCTCTTAACAAGTTTTCTTTTTCTTCCTTGGATAAATCTTTCGTCTTTTCTACATAACTTCCTATCGCTTTTGAAGAATGCAGCGCATTGATATAATCACCGATCGTGGGATAGGCCAACAAGCCTATCCCAGCAATCAAAATGATCGCAACTACTATATCAGGTATATATTTTTTAATCTTAAACATCATTTTTCAGTATGTTTTCTGTTTCTTTTATACACTGTATATCCCAGAGCGGTTAATACGAAGATCGTTCCTAATGTATATATTAAATATCTTCCCATTCCACCTGTCTCCGGAAGCTGAATGCCTTTCTTATTAATTACATCTGTTGACAGAGAGTCTTCCCTTTCTTCTGTCTTTCGTATAAAAACTATTTCTCCTTCCGTCTGTCCTGTCAAAGATGTTAATTGCGGATCATCCGATTCCTCGTCATATGTGGCTTCAATCGTAAAAATAATCGGCTGAATCGTATTATACCCGGATGGAGTCACTGTTTCTATTAACTTATACTTTCCTGCATCCAATCCTTTAAAATTAAACTTAGTTCCTTCCGTAACAGTAACTGTGTCTATTTTTGTTCCTTCGTCTTGATCATTTACTATCTTCCGCAACTCAAATTGTGCACCTTGTAACGAGTGATTCTCTTCATCTTTCTTATTTACTACTACTTTATATGTAAATACGACATTTTTATCTTCCGGAGTTTTTCCGCGGTCGCCGCCTCCGCTCTGATTTGGGTTGTTAGAATATACAAGATACGCTGTATTAGGATTTCCGTTTCCGGCAATTACAGCATTTCCGTTTAATCTACATTTGTATTCCACGACAATTTGACTTGTGGAAGTTATCATCACACTTTGAATCGCCTTCAAGTTCTCAAAGCGGACCTGAAAGCTATTAGTATCCGAATGCACTATCAGGCTATAGTCCTGATCTGCCGTTAACGTCGTACCGTCTACCGTAACCTTTACAGACATTTTATCAAATGTTAATCCTGCAGACATTATATCATTGAACTCATAAAAATACGTTTCGTACTCTGCATAATTGCTCGGCAATGTACCCGTAAGTTTATAAGGAATCACCTCATCTATGTTATAGTCGGCGGCATCCTGCCACCCGTTTCCCTCGATATCCTTCTTACTATTTTCCTGCACTTTTTTTACAAGTTCCGGCACATCTAATTTTGTTTTAGCAGTCGTATTGCCTACTACTTTCAAAATGTATGACGTATACGCTGAGTTTGGAGGTGTTTGTGTCTGACTTCCCTCCTTATCTTTAATAAGATAATAACCTGCATTTAAATTTGCAACAGTTGTCGAATCATTTTTTTCTACGCGTACCTCAAGTTTATTATCTTCATTTAAATGCTCTTGGATCGTCTTTGCGAATTCTTTTGCTTCTGATTCGCCGGTTAAAGTTTGCGCTTTTTCAGCCGCAGTTCCCAAAGTTTCTTTTGAAGCTTCTTTAATTCCCGTTCCCCACTGAATATTAGAAAGGGTTTTGCTTTCATCTAAATCTCCCGAAAAAATCTGATATATCTGAAAAGTATGGGGCGTACTCCCCTCATTTTTCAGCGTTAGCGTATACCCCCCCCTTGCGCAAACACTGCCATCGGCAGCGACATGGAGATTACGGTTATCACAGCCATGATCATTACCATAACAAAACTTACTTTTTTCTTTACAAATTGTTTCATGTGTTTTCTCCCTTTTCTTTTAATTTAATTCGGATACATTAACCGATGTTTAAATTGTGTTCCGGCGAAATAACTGTTGCCTTATATTAACTGTATATTCCCTCCTTCCGTGTATATAAAACTGCATGGCTCTTATATTGTTTTACTTTGAAACATGCTTTTGTAAAGCATATATTATTCCCCTTTCCACTTCAATGTACCGTTTAACCGCTCCATGTACATAACAATATTTTTCTTATTAATTCCTGAAAGTCCAATATTTACAAAAAGTTTGTATTTAAATTGTATTTAAAAATTCATAGACAACTCCTTTACATTCTTTTATAAATTCGTAATCATGAGTTATTACAATTACTGTCTTCTCTTCTTCCTTCATCTTTTGTAAATATTTGATAATAGATATCATCTGCCCTTTACAAAGCCCGCTTGTCGGCTCGTCTAATATCACGATCGGTTTCAAACTTACTATAGCGAGTGCGATCATAAGTCTTTGCTTTTCTCCTCCGGACAAAGATTGTGGATGACTGTCTTTCTTGTCATAAAGCATCAACTCTTTCAACACCCGCTCCTTTTTTGCATCGTCCTGACTGACGATGGATATTTCCGACCATACAGATTCTGTGAATATCTGATAATTTACATCCTGCATCACCATGGAGATATATTCATAAGATCTTTTTATTTCATTCCCGCAGTAAAAAGATTTTCCTTTTCCTTTCAGCAGTTTTGCCATCTTTTTAATGAATGTGGACTTCCCGACTCCATTCTCTCCTATAATAAAATATATTTAGGCATTTGCTAAATGCCGCAACCCATTGATTTTACTGGGTTTTCTCGTTTCTT
>ENA-ORUO01002760-ORUO01002760.1-human-gut-metagenome-genome-assembly--contig:-NODE-2760-length-13215-cov-2.591033_pt1 | contig 13215 bp, 10 predicted proteins | sample MGYA00242082_ERZ509215 | MGnify/ENA primary metagenome ERZ509215 (study PRJEB26280, sample SAMEA2338829) | human gut metagenome | biome: human gut; feature: human-associated habitat; material: faeces... | reverse complement strand
TGGACTGACGGATGTCCGGCAGGGTCTCGCCGGTCTCCCATTTGGAGATGGTCTGGCGGCTGACCCCCAATTTTTCCGCCACGGCCTCCTGGGAAAGACCGCTCTTTTTTCGCGCACCGCAAAGTCCGCTGGCAAAACTCATAACGTTCGCCCTCCTTTTGTTCTGTTCTGCCGCCAGTATACCACCCCGGCGGGAAAAAGGCCACCAACCAAACCTGCCAGTTCCGCCCGTTTTCTTGACGGCGAAAAGCGGAGGAAGTATAATCTCTCTATTAGACATATCGAGGAGGCCGCCATGGAGTATCTCATCCTGGGGCTGCTGCTTCTCGCGCCCATGACCGGCTACGAGCTGCAGCGGTTCATCAAGCAGAACCTGGCCCTCATCTGCTCTTCCAGCGCGGGCAGCGTGCAGACCGCCCTGACCAAGCTGGAAAAGGAGGGCCGCATCGCCGCCGCCGAGACCGTGGAGGGCCGCCGGCGCAAAAAGACCTTTTCCATCACCCCGGCGGGGCGGCAGGCCTTTGAGGCCTGGGTGGCCCGGCCTATGCAGGCGGGCAGGGTCAAAACATGGAGCTGGGCCGGCTGTTCTTCCTGGGGCTGGCCCAGCCCGCCCAGCGCGCCGCCGCCATCCGGGACTACATCCGCCAGATGGAGGAGACGCAGGCGGTGCTCGCCGCCATCCGGGAGCAGTTCCGCAAAGCCCAGGCCGGGCCGCTGCCCCCCGGGCAGAACTGGGACGAGGTCTTTCGCTTTCAGGGCTGCACCATCGAGTACGGCATCGCCGCCGCCGAATTTGAGCGGCAGTGGTACAGCCGCCTTTTAAAAGAATTGGAGGAAGAGGAATGAACATTCTCGTGCTGAACGGCAGCCCCAAGGGCAAGGCCTCCGCCACGCTGCACACGGCGCTGTATCTGGAGGCGCTGCACCCGGAGCACACCTTTGAATACCTGCCGGTGGGGGTGCGCATCAAAAGCTACGAAAAGGATTTTGCCCCCGCCCGCGCCGCGCTGGAAAAGGCGGACCTGGTGCTCTTCTGCTACCCGGTCTACACCTTCCTCGTGCCCTATCAGCTGCACCGTTTTGTGGAGCTGATGAAAGAGAACGGGCCGGACCTTGCGGGCAAATTCGCCAGCCAGATCACCACCTCCAAACACTTCTACGACGTGACCGCCCACCGCTGGGTGGAGGAGAACTGCTTTGACCTGGAGATGAAGCCGGTGCGGGGCCTCTCGGCGGACATGGAGGACCTGCTGACCGAGACTGGCCGACGGCAGGCCCGGGACTTCTTCGACCAGCTGGTTTTCGCCTGCGGGCACGGCCTCTTTGTCACGCCGCCGCCCGCCGCCTGCGCCCCGGCGCGGCCGGCTTACCGCGCCGCCCTGCCCGAAACGCCCAAAACAGGGGACAAAGATGTGGTCATCGTGACCGACTGCGCCCCCGGGGACGCGGGCCTTGCCGCCATGATCGCCGATTTCCGGGCCGCTCTGCCCCATGCCAGCCGGGTGATAAACCTGCGGGACTTCCCCTTCGCGGGCGGGTGCCTGGGGTGCATGAACTGCGCCGTCACCGGCAAGTGCGTCTACAAGGATGGCTTCGACGATTTCCTGCGGGGCACCGTCCAGACCGCCGACGCTTTTGTTTATGCATTTTCCGTGTCCGGCCACTCCGCCGGGTCGCTGTTCAAGTGCTACGACGACCGGCAGTTCTGCAACGGCCACCGGGCGGTGACCCAGGGCAGGCCGGTGGCCTATCTCGTGCAGGGCGATTACCGCAGCGAGCCCAACCTGCGGATGGTGCTGGAAGCCCGGGCCGAGGTGGGCGGCAACTATCTGGCGGGCGTGGCCACCGACGAGGCCGACACGGCGGCGGACATCGCCGCGCTGGCGGCAAACCTCACCTTCGCGCTGGAAAAGGGCCTCTCCCGCCCGGCCAACTTCTACGGCGTGGGCGGCAGCAAGATTTTCCGGGACCTCATCTATGTGATGCGGGGCATGATGAAGGCCGACCACAAATTCTACAAGGCCCACGGGGCTTATGACTTCCCCCAGAAGCAGAAAAAGCGCATTTTGCAGATGCAGCTGGTGGGGGCGCTGCTGGCGGTGCCCGCGGTGCAAAAGCAGGCGAAAGGAAAAATGACCGAGGCCATCGTGGGCCCCTACCGTAAGGTGGTGGAGGCGGCGAAGGCCGAAGCGGAAAAAGGAGCGGAACAATGAATTTCACACCCATCGACCTGGAACAGTGGCCCCGCCGGGAGCACTTTGAGCACTATCTCACCCGCGTGCCCTGCACATACAGCGCTACCTTCACGCTGGACATCACCCGCCTGCGGGCAGGCGGCAAAAAGTTCTATCCCGCCATGCTGCACCACATCGCCGCGGTGGTGAACGCCCACCAGGAGTTCCGCATGGCGCTGGACGAAGCGGGCCGGCTGGGATTTTACGACGTTGTCCATCCCTGCTACACCGTGTTCCACGAGGACAGCCAGACCTTCTCCAACCTCTGGACCGGGTACGCCCCCTCTTACGAGGCGTTCCTCGCGGCATGGCTGCGGGACAAGGAGGAATTCGGCGGCTGCCACGCCATGGAGGCAAAGCCCGGCACTCCGCCCAACACCTTCCCGGTGTCCATGCTGCCTTGGGCATCCTTCGAGGGGTTCAACCTGAACCTGGAAAAGGGCTATGACTACCTCGCGCCCATCTTCACCATGGGCCGCTTTTACGAGCGGGAGGGCCGGGTGCTGATGCCGCTGGCGGTGCAGGTGCACCACGCCGTCTGCGACGGGTTCCATTTGTGCCGGCTGGTGAACGAGCTGCAGGCGCGGCTGGACCGGGAAGAGGCATAAAAAAGCCCCCGGCCGGTGAAAGGCCGGGGGAGAAGATCATTCCCTGTCCTGCCGGGGCAGCTGGGCGAAGAACCGCACCAGGAAGGGCACGCTGGTGATGAAGGTGAGCACGTCCGCCAGGGGCTGGGCGATCTGCACGCCCCGCAGCCCGATGACCAGCGGCAGCACCAGCATCAGCGGCAGGTAATAGAGCCCCTGCCGCAGGCTGGACAAAAAGGTGGCCGAGGTGCTCTGGCCGGTGCTCTGGAACAGCATGTTGGCGCAGGTGCCCAGCGGCACCAGCAGCATGGCGCAGCACTGCAGCCGGCAGGCGAACACGCCGATCTCGATGACCTGCGGGTCGTTGCGGAAGGCCTGGATGAGCCAGGGCGCGGCCAAAAAGGTGCCCAGCGCCACCACGCAGATGCAGCCCTCGCCCAGCAGCAGGGTGAAGCGGAAGGCCTGCCGCAGGCGGTTGAATTTGCCCGCGCCGTAGTTGTAGCCCGCCACCGGCTGGAAGCCCTGGCCGATGCCCAGCATCACCGCGAACACGAACATGAAAATGCGCCCCACAACGCTCATGGCGGCCACGGCGGCGTCGCCGCCGCACTGGCCCGCCTGCCAGTTCAGAAGAGCGGTGGCCACGCTGGCCAGCGCCTGACGGGCAAAGCTGGGCAGGCCGCAGGCCAGGATGTTTTTGAGGCCGGGCAGGTCCCGCCCGATGAGCCGCACCGAAAGGCGCAGCTGGCTTTTGCCCACAAGGAACATCGCCAGCAGAAGGCAGAAGCTCACGCACTGGGAAAGAGCCGTGGCCAGCGCCGCGCCCGCGATGCCCATGTCGAACACGAAGATGAACAGCGGGTCCAGCAGGATGTTCAGGATGCCGCCGGTGGTCAGGCCGATCATGGCAAAGGCGGCCTTGCCCTCATAGCGCAGCATGTTGTTCATGGTGAAGCTGGCGCACATCAGCGGCGCGGCCGCCAGGATGTAGCGCCCGTAGTCGCAGGCGTAGGGCAGGATGGTGTCCGTCGCACCCAGAAGGCGCATCAGCGGCTCCAGAAAGGTGAGGCCTCCGATGCCCAGCAGCGCGCCGCAGCCCAGCGAGGTGAAAAAGCCCATGGAGGCGATGTGGCTGGCCTTCTGCCCCTCCTGCTGGCCCAGCAGGCGGCTGATGACGCTGCCCGAGCCCATGCCCACCATGAAGCCGAAGGCCTGGAGAATGGCCATCAGGCTGAACACAACGCCCACCGCGCCGGTGGCGCTGTTGCTTTTCAGCTGGCCCACGAAAAAGGTGTCCGCCAGGTTGTAGATGGAGCTCACCAGCATGCTGGCCACCGTGGGGGCGGCCAGGGTGACGATGAGCTTCGGAATGGGCGTCTGGGTCATCTTGATGAACTGGGCGCTGGACGCGCCGGCGGAATTCTGCATATTCGATTGCCCCCCTTGAAAAAATGTGCGGCGGGGGGCTTTGCGCCCGGCCCGCCGGCCCCGGCGGATACTGCGCGGCGCATCTGCGGCGCGCGTTCCGCCCCTCTTGTTTTCGTATCGTTCTTTTTTATCATAACATGCCCGTCAAATCGCGGGACAAATTTTACATTTTGGGGCAGGAGTTTCCCGCCTTCTCAGATTGCCTTTTCAGCCCAAAAAGACTATACTGTAATTTGTGTGCCAAGGGAGCGGCGCGCCCGTTCCCTTTTCAAAAGAAAGAGTGAGTCTATGTCGAAATACTGCGTCAAAAAACCCTACACCGTGGTGGTGGCGGTGGTGATGGTGATCGTTCTGGGCGTCATCAGCTTCATGAACATGGTCACCGACCTGCTACCCGCCATGGAACTGCCCTATGTGGTGGTGGTCACCACCATGCCCGGCGCAAGCCCCGAGCAGGTGGAAAGCCAGATCACCGCGCCGCTGGAGGCGGGCCTGGGCACCGTGAACGGTGTGACCAATGTCACCAGCACCTCCTCCGAGAACGTGAGCACCGTGGTGCTGGAGTTCGACGGCGGCACCAACATGGACAGCGCCATGGTCAACCTGTCCACCGCGGTGGACCAGGTGCGGGGCGCTCTGCCGGACACCGCCGGCAACCCCATGCTGCTGCAAATTTCGCCGGACATGCTGCCGGTGATGATCGCCGCGGTGGACATGGAGGGCATGGACGTTTACCAGCTCACCGATTTCGCCTCCGAGACGGTCATCCCCGCCTTCGAGCGGCAGGCGGGCGTGGCCAGCGTCAGCGGCACCGGCCTTGTGGAAAAGAGCGTGGAGATACGCCTCAACGAGGAGAAAATCGAGGCCATCAACACCAAGGTGCTGGCCAGCGTGGATGAGGAACTGGCGGACGCCAAAGCCGAGCTGGACGACGCGAAGAAAAAGGTGGAGGACGGCCGCGCCGAGCTGGAGAGCGGCAAGACCGCCCTGGAAAACCAGCAGGGCGACACCGCCGCCGAACTGGCGGACGCCAGCGCCCAGCTGGATTCCGCCATCGCCCAGGCCCAGGCCCTGGCCAGCCAGCAGACCGCCCTCGAGGCCAGCAAGGCCGCGCTGGAAGCAGAGAAAAAGGCCATGGAGCAGGCGGCGGCCATGCAGCCCCAGCTGAACATGATGGCCGGCGGCATCGTGATGGCCGCCGTGACCCCAGGCCCGGACGGCAGCGCCCTGGTGACGCGGCCGGAAGGGGTGAGCGAGGAGGACTGGGCGGCGGCCCAGGCGGACCCTGCCGCCTTCATCGACAAATACGTTTCCGACGAGGTGTGGGCCACCCTTTGGAGCACCGTGGCGGGCAGCCTGCCCGGCGGCACCCTGCCGGAAGGCTTTGACAGCATGACCCGCGCCCAGTTCCTGAGCGCGCTGGACGCCCCCGCCCGGGTGGCGGAACTGGAGACCTCTCTGGCCGACCTGAACACCGAGCTCATCGCCGCCAAGGCGATGGCCGAGCAGGCAAAGGCCGGGGTGGAAAAGGCCCAGGAGGCCTACAAGAAGCTGGAGGAGGGCAAGATCCTGGCCGCGGCGGGCTTCGGCAGCGCCTCGGCCCAGCTGGCCGCCGCCGAGAGCGCCCTCAAGGAGGGCGAGGCCCAGCTGGAGGACGCCCAGGAGCAGTTCGAGGACGCCCGGAAGGCGGCCCTGGAACAGGCGGACATGAGCCAGCTGCTCACCAAGGAGATGGTGGCCAATCTGGTCATGGCCCAGAACTTCGCCATGCCCGCCGGCTACCTCTACCAGGGCGAGGACCAGTACCTTCTGAAGGTGGGCGACGCTTTTTCCAGCGTGGAGGAAGTGGAGAACGCCCTGCTGCTGCACATGGACGCGGGGGACGTGGGCGATGTGCGTCTGTCCGACGTGGCCGACGTGACCGTCATCGACAACTCCGGCGAAAGCTACGCCCGCATGAACGGCAACCCGGCGGTGGCGGTGAGCATCCAGAAGGCATCCACCGCCTCCACCAGCGAAGTGTCCAAGACGGTGAACGAGGCCATTGAGGAGCTGGAAGCCAAATACCCCGGCCTGCGCATCACCCCGCTGATGGACCAGGGCGTTTACATCCAGATGACGGTGGACTCGGTGCTCTCCAACCTTGGCTGGGGCGCGGTGCTGGCGGTGCTGGTGCTGGCGGTCTTCCTCAAGGACCTGCGCCCCACCCTGGTGGTGGCCTTCAGCATCCCCATCAGCCTGATGTTCGCCGTGGTGCTGATGTACTTCTCCGGCGTGACCCTCAACATGATAAGCCTCTCGGGCCTTGCCCTGGGCGTGGGCATGCTGGTGGACAATTCCATCGTGGTGGTGGAGAACATCTATCGTCTGCGCAGCCAGGGCGTGCCCGCGGCCAAAGCCGCCGTGCGGGGCGCAAAGCAGGTGAGCGGGGCCATTGCGGCCTCCACCCTCACCACCGTCTGCGTGTTCCTGCCCATCGTCTTCACCGACGGTCTCACCCGCCAGCTCTTTGTGGACATGGGCCTCACCATCGCCTATTCGCTGCTGGCCAGCCTCATCGTGGCCCTCACCCTGGTGCCCACCCTCAGCGCCACCATGCTGCGGGAAAGCAAGGAGAAGCGCCACCCCTGGTTCGACAAGATGCTGGAAGGCTATGGCCGTGCGCTGGACTTCTGCCTGCGGTTCAAGGCGGTGCCCCTGACGCTGGCCACCGCCCTGCTGGCACTGTGCATCTGGCACACCACCCAGATGGGCATGGAGTTCATCCCCAGCATGAGCGCCAACCAGATCAGCGCCACCCTCACCCTGCCCGAAGACACCAAGCGCGCCGACGCCTATGCCCTCACCGATGAGGCCATGGCACTGATGCAGCAGGTGGAGGGCGTGGAGACGGTGGGCGCCATGGACGGCGGCACCGGCATGAGCATGATGGGCATGGGCGGCGCGGCCGCCTCCGACACCGTGGAGAGCATGAGCTTCTATCTGGTGCTGGACGAAAACGCCGACAGCGAAAAGGCCGCCGACGACCTTGCCGCCCTCTCCGCCCAGCTGCCCGGCTGCGAGGTGAGCGTGACCACCTCCAGCATGGACATGTCGGTGCTGGGCGGCAGCGGCGTGGAGCTCATCGTCCGCGGCCCGGACGTGGACGAACTCAACCGCATCACCCACGATCTGATGGACATCCTCCGGGGCGTGGAAGGGCTGGAAGAGCCCACCAACGGCCAGGAGGAGGGCACGCCCCAGCTGCGGCTGGTGGTGGATAAAGATGCCGCCATGCGCTGCGGGCTCACGGTGGCGCAGATTTACAGCGAGCTGGCCTCCGCCCTGACCACCGAGACCACCTCCACCACCCTCACGGTGGGGGCCGAGGATTACGAGGTGGTGGTGGCGGACGAGCGTGGCCGCCTTGACCGGGACACCCTGATGAACTACGAGTTCGAGGTAGCCGGCACCGGCCCCGACGCGGAACCTGAGACCCACACCCTCTCTGAGTTCGCCAGCCTGAAGGACGACCTCAGCCTTGCGGCGGTGAACCGCGAGAACCAGCAGCGCTATATGACCGTGAGCGCGGCGGTGAAGGAGGGCTATAATGCCACCCTCATCAGCCGCGAGATCCAGCCCACGCTGGACAGCTACGACCTGCCGGACGGCTACACCATCGAGGTAGGCGGCGAGACCCAGTCGGTGGCGGACGCCATGCAGGATCTGGTGCTGATGATCCTGCTGGCGGTGGTGTTCATCTACATGATCATGGTGGCTCAGTTCCAGAGCCTGCTGGGGCCCTTCATCGTGATGCTCACCATGCCGCTGGCCTTCACCGGCGGCCTGGGCGCGCTGTGGATCGCGGGGCTGCCCCTCTCGGTCATCTCCATGCTGGGCTTCCTCATCCTGGCGGGCGTTGTGGTGAACAACGGCATCGTCTTTGTGGACTATGCCAACCAGCTGCGGCTGGAGGGCATGGAAAAGCGCGCCGCCCTCATCGAGACCGGCAAGACCCGCATGCGGCCCATCCTGATGACCGCCCTCACCACCATTCTGGCCATGAGCACCATGGCCTTCAGCACCGGCATGGGAGCCGAGCTGTCCAAACCCATGGCGCTGGTCACCATGGGCGGCCTTGGCTACGCCACCCTGCTCACCCTCTTCATCGTGCCGGTGTTCTATGACCTTCTGTTCCGCAAACCCATGAAAAAGATCGACGTGGACGACGAGGACTGACCCCCGCCGCCCGAAAGAAAGGATGTCAACAACAATGGCGATGCTTCTCAACTGCCTTGTGCTGGTGGTCGGCTTTGTGCTGCTGGTCAAAGGCGCGGACTTCTTTGTGGATGGTTCCTCCGGCGTGGCCCGCCGCCTGCGGGTGCCCGGCGTGGTCATCGGCCTCACCGTGGTGGCCATGGGCACCAGCCTGCCGGAGGCCTCGGTGTCCATCACCGCCGGCCTCACCGGCAACAACGGCCTGAGCCTGGGCAACGTCATCGGCTCCAACATCTTCAACCTGATGGTGGTGGCCTGCTTCTGCGCCCTGATGATGAGCTTTGTGCCCGACAAGGAACTGATGGTGCGCGACTTCCCGGTGTGCATCGGCGCCAGCGCCCTGCTGGTGTTCTTCATGTGGGACGATGTGCTCCAGCGCTGGGAGGGCATCGTGATGCTGGGCCTGATGGCCGCCTACATCGCCCTCACCGTGGTGCAGGCGCTGGCCTCCCGCACCCCGGAAAGCGAGGAGGAGCCGGTCAGCCTGCTGCGGTGCATCGCATTCATCCTGCTGGGCATGGCGGCCATCATCTGGGGCGGCGACCTGGTGGTGGACAGCGCCAGCAACATTGCCGCCGCGCTGGGCCTCTCCCAGACCCTCATCGGCCTGACCATCGTGGCGGTGGGCACCAGCCTGCCGGAGCTGGCCACCAGCATCGTGGCCGCCCGCAAGGGCGAAAGCGGCCTTGCCCTGGGCAACGCCGTGGGCTCCTGCATTTTCAATATCCTGTTCATCCTGGGCGCGTCCAGCGCCCTCACCCCCATCGAGAGCGCCCGGGGCGTTCTGGTGGACGGCATCATCATGACGGTGCCGCATCAAGGGCCGGATGACCAAGCCCATGGGCGCGGCGGGCCTGCTGGCCTATGTGGCCTACACCGCCTACCTCATCGTCAACGCATAAAAAGACCGGGCGGACACGTCAAAAACGTGTCCGCCCGGTTTTTTGTTCAGAGATTCAAAAGCCAGCACACCGCCATGCACACCGGCTGATGGATGAGATAAAGCCCCAGGCTGTGCCGCCCAATCCATTCCAGCGGCGGGCAGGCAAGGCGGGGGAGAAATCCGTCCAGCCGGGGACGGGCCAGCCGGCAGAAGAACCCGGCGAGGAACAGGAAAAACCAGGGCGCCAGCGGGAAGTAGTCGCTGCTGATGAAGGTCGGCCCCGGCAGGCCCAGAAAGGCCAGGGCGTTCCAGCGGTAGAGCCCGGCGGGCAGTTCCAGCCGCCACAGCCCCAAAAGCCCCAGATACCCTTCCGGCAGATGGCGGGTGAGGGCAAAGAGAAAGAGACTTGCGCAAAGGCCCGCGGCGGCGGGCAGTTTTTCCAGCGCAGGGCGCAAAAGCCAGGCCAGAAGCACCGCGCAGCCCAGCAGGTTCAGAATGCCGAAGCGCACCGCCTCGCTGGGCAGGGCCAGCAGCGTCACCGCGCTCACCGCAAAACCGCACAGGTTCAGGATGAGGCCGTGGCGCAGGGCCCGGCGGCCGAGATGAGCGGAGAACCCGGCGGTGAGGATGAAGGTGCAGCAGATGGCCTGCTGCCAAAGGCGGCTGGGCCAGAGGAAGTACCAGCCCGGCTGCCGGGCGAACACCTCGAACCAGTCATAGCAGAAGTGGAAGGCCACCATGTTCACCACCGCCGCGCCGCGCAGGATGTCCAGCCAGCGGTAGCGGGTCTTTTGTGCAACGGCCACGGCTCACACTCCTTCCGGCACGGTCAGGTCGATGGGCACCGGCGCGTCCAGCACCATGCTGTCCGGCGTGACCCGGCAGTCCATGGCCAGCAGCTGTACCCCGGCGGCCCGTGCCTCGGCCAGCGCCCGGCCAAAGGCGGGCTGGGTGGCCCAGTTGGGGCGGAACAGCCGCACCCCCTTCATCTGGATGACCACCAGCACGCAGCACTGCCAGCCCCCGGCGGCCAGCGCGGTCAGCTCCCGCACATGCTTCAGGCCCCGCAGGGTGGGCGCGTCGGGGAAGGCGGCGATGCCGTCCTCTTCCAGGGTACAGCCCTTCACCTCCACCAGCAGCGGCGTGCCGCCGCGCAAGGCGTGAAAGTCGAAGCGGGAATCCCCCACGGTGTATTCCGCCCGCAGGCCCGAAAGCTCCCCCAGCCCCCCGGCGGCCAGCCACTCGCCGGCGGCCTTGTTGGGGGCGGCGGAGTCCATGTTGATGAGCAGCGGCCCTTTTTCCACAGCCACCAGGTCCCAGGCGGTCTTGCGGGCGGGATTCTCCGCCCCCGCCAGATACACCGTGGCGTTCGGCGTCAGCAGCTCGGCGCAGCGGCCGGTGTTCTTCACGTGCACCCGCACCGGCGCGCCGTCCAGAAACACCTGGGCGGTGAAGCGGTTCTCCCGCAGAAGGAACTGTGCCGTTCGAATGTGCTCGTATGTCATAAAAAGACCCTTTCATGGTGCAGTTTGCGTCGCAAAACGGCATTTTAGGCCGTTTTGCTTGACGGATTTCGCTGTGGTGCTATAATAAAATGCAAGGTTTCCGAATGGGGGAAACATGTGAAAAGGAATGGAGGACATTCATATGAAAAAGACTGCTCAAACCGTGATCAGTGCTGATAAATATTATACCATCACCGCCGCCAATGGCAAGGTCGTGGAGGTCGCCGACTACAACACCGAGAACGGCGCCGCCATCCAGCTGTGGGACTACGCCGGCGAGGAGTGGCAGCAGTGGAGCTTCGTGCGCGCGGGCGACGGCGTCTACCGCATCTGCAACCGCTTCACCGGCAAGATGCTGGACCTGATCGCCGGCGGCGTGGTGGACGGCACCTGGGTCCATCAGTGGGAGGGCGCCAGCGGCTCCAGCCAGCTGTGGGTGCTGGAATCCACCGGCGACGGCCGGGTGAAGATCAAGTCCAACCTGTCCGGCAAGTGCCTGGACGTGGTGGGCATGAACCAGGAGAACGGCGCCCGCCTGCAGATCTGGCAGGACGTGGGCGGCGAGAACCAGACCTGGACCGTGGCCGAGGCCAAGGCCGTCAAGAAGGCCGCCGTCAAGGCCGAGCCCGTGAAGGAGGAGGCCCCCAAGGCCGCCAAGAAGCCCGCCGCGAAGAAGCCGGCTGCCAAGAAGCCCGCCGTCAAGAAGGCCGCTCCCGCCAAGAAGGCGGAGACCGCGAAGCCCGCCGCCAAGGCTGAGCCCGCCAAGAAGACCGCGGCCGCCAAGCCCGCCGCCAAGAAGGCCGGCAAATAAACCAAACCGCCGAACCAGAGCCCCCGGCAGCCTGCCTGCCGGGGGCTTTTCCGGCCCCGTCGGTGACTTTGCTACGGTGGCCGGGGCCGTTTTGTGGTATCATGCCCCCATACCCCCGCCGCAAAGGGGAAAGGAGTGTTTTGAATGGGATTTACCGTGGAGACAAGCGTTTCGGCGCTGGCAGTCTTTTTCCAGGGCCTTTTGAGCTTTTTCTCGCCCTGCGTGCTGCCGCTCATCCCGCTGTACCTGGGCTATCTGGCGGGCGGCGCCTCCGCCGAGGACCTCACCGACCGCCAGCGCCGCCGCCTGACGCTGCGCAACACCCTGTTTTTCATCCTGGGCATCAGCTTCGCCTTCTTCGTGCTGGGCCTGGGTTTCACCCAGCTGGGCCGCTTTTTCACCGGCAACCGGGCGCTAGCCGCCCGCATCGGCGGCATCCTGGTGGTGCTGCTGGGCCTGGTGCAGCTGGGATTTCTGGAAAGCCGCTTCATGCAGCGGGAGTGGCGGCTGCCCTTTGACCCCAAAAAGTGGGGCTCCAGCCCCCTGGCCGCGCTGGTGCTGGGCTTCCCCTTCAGCTTTGCCTGGACGCCCTGCGTCGGCCCCGCCCTCACCAGCGTGCTGCTGATGGCCGCCAGCGCCGCCACCCGCGGCCTGGGCTTTGTGCTCATCGGGGTCTACACCCTGGGCTTCGTGCTGCCATTCCTGGCGGTGGGCCTGTTCACCAGCCAGGTGCTGGCCTTCTTCAAGCGCCACACCGGCTGGCTCAAGTGGACCGCCCGGGCGGGCGGCGTGCTGCTCATCCTGATGGGCGTGATGATGTTCACCGGCTGGATGAACGGCTTCACCGCCTACCTCAGCGGCGTTTCCGGCACCGGCGGCCAGAGCACCGCCTCCGTGAGCCAGAGCGCCTCCCAGCCGGAAAGCGAGCCCGCCGCCGTGCCGGGCAGCGAGAGCCAGAGCAGCGAAAGCCAGAGCGAGAGCGAGAGCAGCCAGAGCGCCGCGTCCTCCGCGCCGGAGAGCGGCTCCGCCTCCGCCAGCGAGCTGCCTCCCGCGCCGGACTTCACCCTGGTGGACCAGAACGGCCAGGAGCACACCCTCTCCGACTACAAGGGCAAGGTGGTGTTTTTGAACTTCTGGGCCACCTGGTGCGGCCCCTGCCAGCGGGAGATGCCGGAGATCCAGCAGCTTTATGAGGACTGGGGCGAAAACACCGGCGAGGTGGTGGTGCTGGGTGTGGCGAACCCCATGGACCCCGACCGCCCCGGCAACGCCGACAGCCTCACCGCCGAGGAGATCGGCGACTGGCTGGAGGAAAAGGGCTACACCTATCCCACCGTGATGGACGAGACGGGGGAGATATTCGCCCAGTACGGCATCAGCGCCTTCCCCACCACCTTCATGATCGACGCGGACGGCAACGTCTTCGGCTACATCACCGGCAGCCTCACCCGCGACATCATGGACAGCATCATCGAGCAGACCCGCACAGGCGTGCGCGCCGAGTGAACGA
>ENA-ORUO01002759-ORUO01002759.1-human-gut-metagenome-genome-assembly--contig:-NODE-2759-length-13223-cov-2.564854_pt1 | contig 13223 bp, 7 predicted proteins | sample MGYA00242082_ERZ509215 | MGnify/ENA primary metagenome ERZ509215 (study PRJEB26280, sample SAMEA2338829) | human gut metagenome | biome: human gut; feature: human-associated habitat; material: faeces... | reverse complement strand
TTTCTTTTTCAGAGCTTCCTGCTGAGCTTTCTTTTTCGCGGCTTCTTCTGCCTTTTTCTTTGCCTCATCCTGGGTTTTCTTTTCAGCTTTCAGACTGACAATTTTCTTCTCAGCATCAGTTAATACTTTTAATGTATCTGCAGAAATAAGTTCCTTTTGTTCACTGGTTAACGCATTATAAGACTTTCTTGCCTCTGCTATCTGAGATTCTTTAGATAAATCTACTGTACCGATAGCGTTAATGGTTTTTGTCACACTTTCAGCAAATTTTGCATTATATTCTGCTCCCCACTGAAGAATTTCTTTCTCTGACGGAAGTGCAGAAAATACTTCTTTCATTTTCTTTTCTGTTGTATTCCAGTCAATCACTGCATTATATGCTTTCTGATAAGCCTGTTTATAACCATGTTCGTCACAGCTTGCTTTATACTTTAGCATTACTGCAAGTCGTTTTGTAATCGCATCCCTATCCGGTAATTTCAAATAATTGTTATCTTCTTCATCTGCAGGTTTTTCTCCGAGGTCTCTTCCATAACCGTAAAGCGTAAACTGCAAACGAATGATGTCTCCATCTTTTGGTTTTACCAAGGACATTCCTGTCGGAAATACATTGTTTACCGTATACATCCAACCAGACATATTACAATACGCGAATTCTCCTAATGCATAATGTCCCTTTTCATCGCCATACGGATTACCATCATTTTTTGTATTTGTAGGAATTGCTATAATTTGATTATTTGCATTTTTTATTGGTTTGAGCTGTCCGTTAGAAATTATAGAAGGAATCTTCAATCTTCCGGTATCTGCATAATAAATCTGTTCAAGATAAAATCCATCTTGTATCTTTCCCTTATTTTCGTAACCATATCCTTCTTGTGTAAGTACTCTATCCACTACAGATGCAATATTATCTGTATCATAAATATCTACCTGACATGGCTCTATTAAATACCCCTGTCCAATCGTAAAACGTTCAATTGAAAATGTAACGGTACCTGTTTTTTCTGCTGCTTTTACATCCTTTTGAAAAAAGAATATACATGCTATCACAAATGCAAATGTCAGCATTGTCAGCAAATATTTTTTGTTTTTCTGCATTCGGTCTCACCTCTCACTTTATAAAGTACTGCAATTACCTTTCAGTTATCACTATAGTACCCTATTACAGAACAGGAACTGCTCCATCTAAGCAGTCCCTGCTCCTCATATCATCTGATATTTACTTCTTAATTGTAACTGTTTTTGCCTGACCTTTTCCTTTAAATACTTTTTTATAAGCTTTGTATTTTTTAGAAGGGACTTTAATGACTGCTTTTTTATTAATGCCCTTAAATGCTTTTGCCCCTACCTTTTTAATAATACTACTCTGTACAGTAATCTTCTTTAAATTCTTACATCCATAGAATGCTTTCTTTCCAATTGTTCTAACATTCTTTCCGACTACTACTGTTTTTATTTTCTTATTATTTTTAAATGCATTATCTGCGATAGTAGTTACTTTGTATACCTGCTTGCCTGATTTTACTGTTGCCGGAATTGTAATCTTTGCTGCCTTTTTATTTTTAGTTGCTTTATAAGAAACTGTTTTTGCTTTTACGTTTGTTACAACAAAAGTATTGGTTCCTACTATAAGTTTTGTTCCCTTCTTAACCGTCTTAGTTGTAGGCTGTGAAGGTTTTGCTGGGTTTGTTGGGTTTGCTGGCTCTTTCTCTACTTTTTTTACTGTTACCTTTACGGTCTTTTCCTTACCGGTATCCATTGCTTTTACGGTGATATCTGCTGTTCCAAGTTTCAGACCACTTACGGTTCCATCTTCTTTTACAGAAGCAATCGTATCATCAGAAGAAGTGTACACTAATGTTTTATTAGTAGCATCTTCCGGTGTTATAGAAGCCTGTAATTTCATTGTTTTTCCTAAAGTTACATTTAATGCTTCTGGAACTGTGATATCAGATGTTACAGTCATGTTGAAAGCTAAATCTGGATTTTCTGTGTTCTGGTACCATACAGTTTCTTCTACACCATCATTAGCATTTAAGGCATCTACTACTGTACGGTCTTTGAACTGGGCTGCGGCATAACCTGTAATACCTGTTGTTCCTTCTGCGGCTGCTATACCATTTTCTGAATTATATGCCACATTGGTATAGGTATCATTAGCATTAAACTGTGCTTTATCTCCTGATAAATCTTTTACTGTTCCAAGATTATAGGAATTTGCTACATTAAAAATCTTGTTATCTGCGTATGTAAGTGCACCCATTTTATCTGTATTATCTTTCGCATCAACTTCTCCAAGATTATAACAGTTTTCTATCTTAACTAGCTCTGTTCCTATTCCTGTTGCAATTCCTGCTACATATTCTTTTCCTACAATTTTAGCAGAATTAAAACAATTTTTTATGTCTCCACGGTTTTCGCCTACTATTCCGGCAACATTACTATCACCTTCAATTATACTGTCCTTTCCTACGATAGCATTACTGATATTACTATCCACACTATTTCCAACTAATCCACCAGTAAATTTTGAACCATCTTGTCCTTTTACATTTCCCTGAACATATACATCTTTCACAGCATTATCCACAACAATAGGCCCTGTTTTAGGATTACCTACTGTATCAATTACTCCACTTAACAGCCCTTCACTTAAAATTCCATTTACTTTGGTATTTATTACTTTGCATTCGGAAATACTACCACCATTAAGATTTCCAACTAACCCACCAGTTGTTCGTAATACATCATTAGAAACATTTGAATTCTTTACACTACAATTCTCTATATAAATATTCTTTCCATAGCCTACTAACGCAGCAGTTCCCTGTGTACTTTGATTAACATTTTTTATAGTTGTTGATTCATCACATTTTTCTATAACCGTTGCATTTTCTACTATCAGATTTTTAATCGTTGTGGTCGTACTATTTTTTCCAATCGCTGAGCCAAATAATCCCACATAAAGTCCTGTCAAATTTTCATTATTTATTTCATTATAAATAAACATATTTTTAATTGTATGATTTTGTCCATCAAAAATACCGCCAAAACCTCTATTTCTGTTAAGTCCAATTGGTGTAAAAGATTCACTATCATCCATTACAATATCATTGGCTAATTTGACTGTACAGCCACTAAATAATTTATTTTGTTTATTAACTAATTCTGCAAGTCCACGAAGCTGTGCTTCTGTAGAAATCGTAAATTCTGTCTGTCCATCTTCATACCAGGAGGTATCTACACTAGCTTCCGCTGCCTTTGCCTCAATCGTAATCGTATTGCCAATCAATGTTCCCACTGGTGTAAATGGTGTAAGTGCCATTGTACCTGCCATACATACTGCAAGTATTCTTGAATAAAATTTTCTCATTTTCTTTCCTTTCCGATACTTTCATATCTTTGCCTTATTTTACAGTAACTTTGCAATACCGGACAAGCCCATTACAGCTTACCCTTATCTTTGTTTTTCCTTTTTTCTTTCCTACCACCTTCCCTTTTTTTGTTACAGATGCAATCTTTGTATCTAAACTTTTATATTGTATCTTTCCTTTAGGGGATGCTACACTTTTTATCTGTGCCGCTTTCCCCTTTTTGATAGTGATACTCTTTTTCTTAAGTTTCAACTGAACTTTCTTAATCATAAGATTATATTTATATTTCTTTCCTTTGTAAGAAGCTGTGATTGTAACTTTTCCTGTTTTCTTTACGGTCAGCTTTCCGTTTTTAGATACTGCCGCTATCGTCCGTTTACTTGATTTCCACGTTATCTTTTCCGCCTTAACTGCCTTATTATTTACGAACAGTGCCAGAGAATACGTCTGTTTCTTTCCGTTAAAATAAATTGTTTTTTTCAAAGATTTTTTCTTCAAAACAATCTTTTTATAGGAAGTCTTCTTAGTCTCTGTCTTTTTCGCCGGCGCCGGCTGTGGCTGTGCCGGTTTTGATGGCTGTTTCTGCAGGGATTCTATCTGGCTCTCTGCAGCCTCTAATACGGAAAGATTATCCACCAGATTTTTCTGTGCATCTGTCAGTCCGTCATAGGCACGTCTTGCTGCCTCTACCTTTTCTTTATCAGATAAAGTAACTTTTTTCAGTGCATTAATCTGTGTGATTACGGTATTGGCAAATTTCTGATTTTCCTGTACTTTTTTCAGAGAAAGGATTTCCTTTTCTTCTTCAAGCAACGTCTCATAGTTTGTCACACGGTATGGGTTCTCCAGTGCATCATATGCCTTTCTTGCTGCTTTTACTGCCGCCTCATCTGACAGGTCTGAAATGATTGAAGCATCGTCAATCTTCTCTACGACCTCCTCTGTTCTTTCCTGCTGTGCGAGTAGCTGCTGGTATGTATCCGCTGCCTCAGAAAGCCGTTCTTTTATCTCGTCAGGAAGAAGCTTCTTCGCATCTTCTGACAGCATATCATAAGTATCTTTTACTTCCTGATAAGCTTCTGCACCTGTTATGGTAACATCTCCCATCTGCTCTGTCCCATATACCACTTCCTGCACATTATCAAACTCTGCCTGCCATACAGAAAAAGCTTCTTCCGCCTGCTGTAACAGAGCATATTCTTCTGTAACTGTCAGTTTATCTTCCTCTGTGAGAAGCTCGTACAGTATCTCTGCACGCTCCATCACCGGCTGTTCTTCTATACCGGAGCCTGTGATTTCTCCCACTGCCTGTTTAAATTCTTCAACAGAGGCTTCTGTTTTCTCAGACAGTTCATACTGGACAAGTGCCGTCTTTGCCGCTGATAAGTCCATATAATTAGAAATCATAAGTCTAAAATATGCATATTCCTGCTCTTTTTCTTTTATATAGTTTTCCGCCTTTTGCACTGCCTCTCTTACAGCATCGGCATTCTCAGCAGTGATGTCCGCACTTTCTCCATATGCAGTATCAATCTGACTAATCTCATAAGAAGCCTTATCTACGACATCATATATGACATTCTCATGCTGAAGGTTCGCATAAATCTTTTCTCCATCTTCTAACTGTGCGTAGTTAGAAACCAGCCTTTTTGCCTCGTCATTCTCTAATGCATCGTAGGCAGTTCTTGCCTGTCTTAAATCATCTGCACTGTTTGCTGTAACTCTTCCTATCTGGTCAATCAGGTCTGAGACCTTGCGCACTGCCTCTTTGTTCTCTTCCTGCTGCTGTAACTTTTTAAGACCGTCTTCCTGCTCCTTTAACTTGTCAATATTTGTAACAAAAGTTTTCTGACTGTCTGTCAGACTCTCATAGGCAGCTCTGACGGATTCAATATCCTCCTCAGAATCCAAAGTCACAATTTCCCCAAGTGCCTTTATCGCCTGCACGACATTATCGGCAGTCTTAGCATCTTTTAGCTTTGTCTCTGCTTTAGATAAGATCTGGAACGCTTTCTGTACTGCATCTTCCTTCTTCTGCTGTTCATTCAGGGAATCATATGCCTTTCTGGCTCTCTCTATCTTTGCCGTCTTTGTCAGGTTGACTTTTCCTATCTTCTCTGTCTTTTCAAGGAATGTGTCGATTCCATTCACATACTGATATGCTTTATCAAGCACATCTGCATTGGTCACATAGTGAAACAGACGCTTCTCTTTTAGTGCATCATACTGTTTCTTGATGGAATCCAGCTTTGTCTTGTCCTTATAACTGTAGGAAGAAATCGAGTCAATTGCTTTTATAACAGCATTCACCTGTTCTCTTTCTTCGGCAGTTCCAAGAAATACTCCCGGCTTCACACTCTCGTCCACTGCATACATTGCTTCCTGAAGGGCATAATAGGCATCTCCATGCTCTGAAGTAACATTGTCTTCATTCGCATATTTTTCTGCCTCCTCATATGCTTTTTGTAATACCTCCCGTTTTGTGTCCTCCGTAATCGTTCCTGCAAGCAGTTTTTCTGCTTTATCAAGAAGCTTCTTATATCTTGATGGTGTCAGATAATATCTTGTGTACACATTTGAACCATTATACAGGTCTCCCACTGCAATAACCGCATCTTTATTCCAGCCTCCCTGGGAAGGATTCTCCGGAGAGTAGAACCAGCCTCCGGTACTTAGCTGGTAATCTTCTAATATATTTAATGGATTCTTTCCATTCTCTCCATCAAATTCACCACTTCCAACATCAATTCCCTGTGCGGTAAGTCCCGTTACCATACAGGCATGTGACATGACATTCCGATTTGTATAGTAGAAATTTTCAAAACATCCAGTCACATTAATGCCATTCATCTTAACGTCATCCTGAATCTCTACATTTTTAATCGAATTAACACACTTTGCATATTCTTCTTCCGTAAAGGCATCGTTATACAGGGAAACTGCGTATAATGCCCAGCCTCTCATATCCAGGTCAAATGTTTCTGAACATGCCTGTCTTTTTACAATATCCACTGTTTCTTTTGGCACTGGTGCCCCTGCCGCCTGCAAGGCAGATAATGCCCATATGTTCGCTGAATACATTCCAAAATCGCCGTTATCATTAAAGCTCATCAGACCCTCTACATAGTTCACTCCCAGATAATCATAAGGATTCTCTCCGGAAATAACCAGTTCAAGGATAATTGCTGCATAATCCGTAGCCTGACGGAATTCCTTCTTCGTCACATCATAGCCGAGCATATTTTTAAGATAGTCCTCACCTATCGCTGCAGCTCCAAAAGTCTTCCAGTAATCGGTTCCTTTTGTGTTCTGCAGATACTCTTTATAACCACCCGCAACCATCTTATCAATCATCTTTTTTGCACGGGTTCGGGTTGTCTCAGATATCGTACCTGTTTTCTCTCTGTTAAAATAAATCTTATATCTGACTTTTTTCCCGTTGTCTGTCGTAATCGTCCACTGCACTTCATGAACATCTGCATTTATAACAAGATTCTTACTTTCTGCTCCCTGTATGGAAGTTTTCTTCTGGCGGTCAACATATACATCTGTCGTTGTATTTTCTGAAGTCTCATAAGACAGTACAATCTTACCTGAGCTTCCTTTCTTACAATAGTAGGAAGTTGTATCCGGGCTGTATTTCTTCTCCATTGTTGCACCAGAAAGAATAGATAACTTCTGTAGTTCCGCACTGCTCAATGTCCAGTCCACATAAATTCTCTCTGTCTGCTTTGTAGAACCATCCGCCGATACCGTCTGGATATCAAAATATTTTTTCTTAGAATCTAGTCTCTTAAAATATCCTCCCAGATACTCTGTGGCATCCTCTACTTCAACACTCGCCTCCGGGTCATTCGTCACTGCATTAATCCAGACATAAGGGTAGGAGGAATTCATCGCAATACTCTTCTTTTCCTCTCCTCCCTCTTTACTCTCTGTAACCTTTATCTGTTGGAAACGTTCTTTTGCATCATCTTCATCAGAAGCTCCCTGATATATTTCAATCTTTTTGATGGAAGCATCCTTTTGTTTTTGTACTGTATACTCTTCTGAATCTTCATTAGAATATACTAACAATACATAACTTTCCATACCGGTTTCATCATGGTTCTTACTATAATACTTAGCTGTCTTCATCGTATTTATATCATTCCCAATTACACAGATAACGTTAAGACCCTTTCTCAGCTTCAGCTCCGGACTGACTTCTCCCTCCTTTAAAGGATACAGACTGCCGCCATTAATTGATACGGCATGTACCTTATTATGATAAAACAGATAATTATGGAACAATTCATCCTGTCCCTTTAACGTTGTTTGGCTACCAGCACTTCCGGGCATCCCTAAAAATACCGCCTGTCCTGGTTCTGGCAGTGTATTTTCATACTTTACACGGATAGAATGTACCCCTTCTGGCAGCGAAATAGAAGAAAGTTCTTTCAAACTGCCATCTTCACTGATTCCTGCTGTACAGTCTCCTGTCTGCCAGTTTAAAGAACTTCCATACTGATATTTCTCAGAAAATGCACTTTTCTTACCATCTGTCCCGTCATACAGGGTAAGCTTATCCGTACACTCGCTCCACTCACTCTTATCATACCAACATCCTATCGCATCAAAGGATTTATAGTCTGTCCCAAATATACTTGTTATAATCGTACATACCGTAGTCTTTCCGTTATCTTCCACCACCAGTTGATACACACCACATCCCGAACTCGTGATACCCTGTGGCGTATAATTTACTGAAAAAAGAGGAGTTTCCGAATCCTTCTCCGTCCTTCTGTATGCCTTATCTTCGCTATTTCTATCATACCTCGTCTTTTTATCTTCGTTCTCTGGAAGACAAAAAATACTTTCTTTATTATTCTCACACTTTGTTTTTGCCTCCGGGTCTTCTATCACACGGAATTCCTTTATTCGGGCTGTTTGAGACTGTAAAGTTCCCTCTATATATCTCTCAGAATATGATTTCAGACCTCCATATTCATATATATCATTGCCAACCATTTCAATACCTTGCTGTACCCCCGGTCTTAATTTACATGTTCCACTTATTATGTAAGTATGACTGTCCTTATCAATCTGTTTTATTCTGTAAATATTTATTCTCTGGTCCGATAATACACTACGGTATTCCATATATAACTCTTTAAAAATATCATCTTCCTGTGCTGCCTGTACTGTACAGGAATGTCTCAAAAAAATCGTTACTGCTATCAGGCTTAGCATTATTAAATATTTCTTTATTCTTTTCATATATTTTCCCATAAAACTATTCATTTTATAAATTTTAACATTAGCGGTTATAAAAAAGAGATGTCTAAAAGACACCTCTTTTTAAGGACAGAGTCGGTTTTTAAAGTTCTTATAAAATTAGTAAATCATTGATGACCATTTAACAGTGATATTCATGCCATCTGTTAATACATAATTTGTTGCGTAGTTGGACGCTGATACATCATTAATATATAATTCCCAATATTTATATGTTGTAGTATCATCTCCATTATCTACGGATGTTCCTGCGATTCCATCAATACTATCAAAAGCAATACCATACTGGTCAATCGGTTTCCATGTTGTAGTATCTAAATACTGTACTTTATGGTATGTTATTGTCTTCCCTGTTGCAATAAGAGCATCCATCGCTGTCGCTTTGCCGTAGTTTTCGATTGTTGCTGCATCTTCTAATGTGTATAAGGTTCTATCTTTATCGACAGTAACATTCCCATAAAAGATATTCTTACTTGTATCATCTGGATTCTGAATGGTTACATGTACGGTTACCTTATTACTATCCTTTGTAGTTGCTGCCATAGATGTTACGCCAAGTCCCATCATCATAACTACTGCTAACATAACTGCGAGCATTCTCTTTAAAGTTTTCATAAAATTCCTCCTTCAAAAGACTGTATTTGGCAATCTTATCCTCTGTGCTTATACTGCAAGTTATAAAAACCGACTCTTGCTGTCAAAGACATTTTTTCCTGACAGCTTTTGGATTCAAACACCTGTACTCCTTATTCTCTATACGCCATCTCTACTGAACCCTCTCGGTCTCAACACTCTCTTATTATTGTTTACGTATAAAATAAATTATACAGGCTTTGAGGTATCCTCTATATCGTTGAGGGAACCCAAAAATCCCCTCACAGATATTCTTTTTTCAAGGAGCTTAGGAAATGGAAGGAAAGCTATCCCACAGCTTATGATAAAATCTGATTGTTTTCTAAATGATTTATCGAATGAATGTACTCAGCACTCCCACCCAAAGTCCTGTTCATTAGAATTCTATTTTAAATATCCTGACTTAAGCTTCTTCTGCCTTTTCACACCTTCCCGGAAGATCCAGTGGTAATTTGTGAGGGCATCCGCTTTCACAGTAGGGGTAAGCCTGTGTGGTTTGTACCAACTTTCTTAAAATAGAATGTATTTTTTTGTACATTTATTATAACATGGCTTTTCTAAAAAGTATTCCAACCAGACGGATGTCTTTTCGTCATTTTGGAACCTTTTTTAGATTTTTTTAAAAAACGCTTGACATTTTTTGCAGAAAAAATCCCGTCAGACTGAATGATCTGACGGGGCATTTTTCTTTTTTTGCTTATTATAGATAACACAACTTTTGTTTTATCTTCATTATTTTACGCTTATCGGAACATATATGTATACTTTTTTATTGATGTATCTTTCAAAAGTAAAGTTCTGTAAAGAGACCATATCGCGGTGTTCTTTTATCCAGCCATAAAAAACACACCGGGAAAACATACGGATGGTATCTGCGAGATTATCCACATCGCTTTCGCGGTCTGTTTCAAATACGGCAAATCGCCCGGCGGCTATCTCTATTTTCACAGCATCTTCCGGCACATTCGTAAAGTTGTTTACAACCGGTCCAAGGACATATTGAATATTGATACATTCCGGGTCATGATACCACATGGCAATCTTATCATTTCCATTCGCACTTCCGGCTACAGAGTTCATTTTCTTGAAGTATGGTGAATCCTCATCGAGCCAGAATGCTACCTGCGCCGGGATATCTACTTCCCGTCCACGATTTGGGATGATTGTCCAGCCAACCATTTTGATATCATCAACATCCATAAAGGATACTTTCATTTTATCTTTATATTCTGAGTAAAACTGATTTAAGTCAACAACTTCTGTGTTTGCTTTAGCATATTTGGAAGGGCTGGTACAAAAGGCTTTGCGGAAGGCTTTATCAAATCCGTTTCTCGACTTAAAACCATATTTTTTTGCTAAACTGGCCACCTTGACACCCTGACGTAATTCTCTGGCGGCTTTTTGTATTTTCCTCTGACTGATATACGCACTAAGTCCCATTCCAAAGTCATCCTGAAAGGCTTTGCGAAAATAGTCTCTGGAATAGTTAAAATGTTCCGCCATCATCTCTGGTGTGATATCTTCTGTAATATGCTCATCAATGTAATTGATCCATGCAATATTCTGAAATTCCATTCGGTAATACTTTGCCGGAACAACGCCGTATTCTTTGCGAAATGCATTAGAAAAAACGCTATAACTTGCAAATTGATATTTGGCACATACTTTTTCCGGATTCTTTCCTTCTTTTAATTCTTCTGCAGCAAAGTACAGCTTTCTCTGTTTTATGTAATCGGTGATTCTCGTTTCATAATAAAGCTGGAAAATATTTTTTAAATGTTTCTCGGAATAATGAAACAGCTTTGCAAGGCCTTTTGCTGTTAAATTCTCCGTAATATGCTCATCAATATAACTAATCCACTCGTCAACTCCATAAATCTTTTTCTCCTCTTTTTTATTTTTCATTACATAATCCGAATGCATTCTTTTTTCAAGAGGAAGATATACTGAGTACAGTCCGTTTTCAAAAGAAATAAAATACATTTTCCGATTGTCATAGTGCATTTCACTTTGCTTTATCCAGTCACATAACGCATATTTTATCAACATTTTTATCATATCCGGTGCCTGTTTATCCCAATATTGCTCTTTTAACGTAAAAACTGCATAATCCGATGCCCCAATATCAATTCTCTTCTTTTCATTTTCCCTTCCGGCATCTTTTGGAACTTCCTGCCCGATCATATAAAAGAAATGGTATGAATCATCATGCCACCAAAACTGCATATACTCTCCGGCACGCTCCCTCTCCTTCCACTTTTCCTTTACATCCTTCTCGATATATTCCATTCCGTTTTGAAAAACATCACCTTCTAAAGGCAACATATCTGCCTCTACTGTCTGTGCCATTCTTCTCACAACTTTATATTCTATCATAGAACTATCAGGAATCCGTTCAAATGGAAGGACTTGATTTGTATAATCCTCTTCAATATTTAATCCCTGCACCTGTTCCCTGATTGCATCAAGAGAATTGTCAAAGAAAATGTCAGCCAGATAAAGGAATTCCTGCGTAGAGTATGCCAGTCTGCTTGCCAGATCTTTTACCGAAATGCTGTTATCTGTCTGAAGGCACAAAAGAGTGTCTCTCATACGTTCCCATAAAGCTGATTCTTCCTCCGGAAGTGAGGAAAATGTTTTTGTCTCATTCACTGTGTTCATTTTCTCTATCCTTCTATTATTTCTATTTCTTTTTCTTTCATTTTCTCTGTTATTTTATTATTATTGTTTATTATCCAAATGTTTTTTAGTTATATTGTAAATCACCACTAACATTCTGTCAATTTACAACTCCCACTACGGACAATCTCTCTTCTTCAAATAAACTTCGCAACTCTGGAAAAGTCTTTTTTCTTTTCTCTGATACAATATTTATAAAACATAACCTGTGTATTGGTGTATGATATTTATATTCAAGTCGAGCAGTCGCACCGACTGCACTCATAGAAACTGCGGAAAGGAGAGATCGTGAATAAAAATAATTCTTTAGAAGTAATAAAAGATTGTACCACATACATAAAAAATCACCTTCAAGACACATTAACAGCAGAAGCTCTGGCTTCCCGCTATGGTTACTCTCTTTATCATTTCTGCCACATTTTTAAAATCTGCTGTGATATGTCACCAGGAAAATACATACGCCTTCTCCGTTTGGAAAAAGCAAAAAAGGATATTTTATCTGGAATGAGTATCACACAGGCCGGATTTGATAATGGCTTTGAAACCAGTTCCGGTTTTTCTAAAGCATTTCGCAAAGAATATGGTATTAGCGCACGAGAATATTTAAAACAAAATAAAGAAAGTGAGGTTCTTATTATGCTACACGTTGAAATTAAAACATTGCAGTCACAGACAGCACTTGGGTACGAGATTCCCGGCGAATATGACAGTGATTATAGCAAATCCGGTGCTTACTGGAATCACATTAATTTTAAAGAATACCCTGCCTATCCAGAAGGAATCCATGATTATGGCGAAGTTGGACTATGGACCCATCCCGACCATATCAGCGGTGAATTACACTATTTCTTTGGCTTTTTAACTGACTCTACAGAAATTCCGGAAGGCTTCCACAAGGTGGATATTCCTGCCGGACGATACGCAATTTTTACAATTAAATCACAGGAAACCCCTGAAAAAATGGCGGATGCTGTACGGGATGGCTGGCGTTACGTCTTTACCGAATGGCTCTGTACGCAAAAAGAGTATAAAATATCACATCAGGGGATGTGTTTTGAATGCTATCAGGGGGAAGAAGCATATCTTTATCTGCCAGTGATTGATTTGTAGATTTGGTATAGACGAAAAAAGAAACACTACCATATCCCATCTGCTCTGTAATCGCATCTGGGATATGGTAGTGTTTCTTTTTTCTGACTATTCTAAAATCCACAGTTGGCAAAAATGGGGAATCCCCTTCTCTTTCCAACAAAAATC
>ENA-ORUO01002735-ORUO01002735.1-human-gut-metagenome-genome-assembly--contig:-NODE-2735-length-13334-cov-2.338730_pt1 | contig 13334 bp, 8 predicted proteins | sample MGYA00242082_ERZ509215 | MGnify/ENA primary metagenome ERZ509215 (study PRJEB26280, sample SAMEA2338829) | human gut metagenome | biome: human gut; feature: human-associated habitat; material: faeces... | reverse complement strand
TCCTTGAATGGTACAACCACGGATGCTAGCGGAAAATTTGAGCTGAACCTTCCCGATGGTAGACATCGTATTCGTGTGACTTACCTTGGCTATGAGCAAGGCGTGTATCAAACGGATCACTCGGAAAAAGATGTCGTTATTAAGCTGAAAGAAAAGTATGTGAATATCGATCAAGTGGTGGTAACCGGTACCGGTTCGCATCGCCGCATGAGTAATTCCCCTATTCCCGTGAAAGTGCTTACGGGAAAAGACTTGAAAGAGGCGAGCGTAACCAATTTCCAAGATGCGATGACCAAGCTGAATCCGAGTATCGTATTTATGGAAAACGGACAGGGGGCTACGATGAATATGAACGGATTGACAGAGAAATACGTGGTTATCTTGGAAAACGGTAAGCGTTTGGCCGGCGATGATACCTATTCCCGTATCGATATGTCTAACGTAAAACGGGTAGAGATCTTGAACGGGGCCGCTTCCGCTTTGTATGGTAGCGATGCGATCGCCGGCGTTATCAATATCATCACGGATGATTCCCGCAATAAGGTGAACGTGACGAGCAATAGCCGTTATGGTAGCAAGAACCAATTCTTGCAGTCGGTCAACGCGGACGTGAATGTAGGGAAGTTCGGTTCATATACTTCTTATCAATATCAACGGGCCGATGGTTGGCAATTAAATCCCTATACGGAGAGTAAAGGCGAGTTGGTTCCTACCAATAAGCAAGCTTCCGAGGGATTTCACCGGAACGTGATCAACCAACGTTTCACGTACGACGCTACGGATCGTTTGTCTTTTTATGTGCGTGGTACTTTCTTCGGACGTTCCAGCGATCGTCCGATGCCAATGGATAAAGTGAATACGACCAACTATGATATGAGAAAAGAGACGTTCACTTATGGGGCGGGCGCTCAGTACATGATTAATAAGAACTCTTATTTGAACGCTGATTATCTGTCGGACAATCATAGTACGTATAAGGATTTCTTTGATGGAAAGAAAAGCGGAGAGAGTGATATGACGAAACGGATTCATTACCATAACTTGAATGTCAAGGGAATCTTTCGTTTGGGCAAATATAATAAGCTTTCGGCTGGTACGGAGTTCATTAAAGAGTTACTGAGTAGCGAGACGGATAACATAGCGGGTAAAAGTATGTACACGACCGCGCTTTATGCTCAAGACGAGATCAATATCAATGAGCATTTCCAAGCGTACGCGGGTTTGCGCTATATTTACCATGAGAATTTTAAGAGTTATGCGACTCCTAACGTGGCTTTGCTGTATAAGGTAGGCGGTTTTAATTTCCGCGGATCGTATGCGGCTGGTTTCCGTACACCTGAATTGAAAGAGCTGTATACGGAATCGGAGAAGAAAGCGTCCGGAGCGACTCGCCTTACGATCGGTAATCCGGATCTGGACCCGGAGAAGAGCGACAATTTCACGTTGAGCGCAGAATATACGATGCGGTATTTCTCTTTATCCGTGTCCGCTTTTATGAATAACGTACGTAGCATGATTAACTATAAGATGTTGGATACGGCGGAACGGGATGCTTATAACACTGCCCATGGTACGGACTATGATGAGATACAGATGCGTGCGAATATCGATAAAGCGAAGATCAAAGGTATTAACGTAACCTTCAATAGTTATCTGGGAGCGGGCTTTACCTTGAATGGTGGCTATAGTTTCATGGATGGAAAGAACGTATACGAGGATGAGCCTTTGGATAAGACCGTTAAGCATAGTGGTACGGTAGCGGCTATGTGGTCTCATACTTGGAATAAGTATAAGCTGAACGTGAATTTTAACGGACGTATCCAAGGGGAACGTTATTCTACTTCTTATGGATACGCACCGAAATATTCCTTGTGGAATCTCAATACGAGCCATACGTTTAGAGCCGGCGATTTCTTGTTGGAACCGGGAGTAGGTATCGAGAACCTTTTTGATTATGTAGATGATCGTCCCTTTAATTACAATTACGCTACATTGACCCCGGGCCGTACCTATTACGTCAGCCTTCTGGTCCGTTTCAAGCAGTAAACTGTCACATGTCAACTATTAACTAATATAATAATGTATAGGGGATTTTTACGATCCATGTTTGTTTGTTCACTCCTGCTTGGGCTCGCCTGTTCATTATGGGCGAAACCCGGGCGGGAGTTTTACGCTTCCGATATCTGGGAGAGCATGGAAAAGGGAGATAAGTTAGCGATCTTGATGGTACATTTCGGGAGTGCTTACCCGGAAGCTCGTACCCAAGTACTCGATGTGATGAACAAGCGTGTCAAGGAGGCTTTCCCAGACGTGGAAGTCCGGCAGGCTTATAGCGCCCGTAGCGTAGTGAGTCGGTTGAGGGCGCAAGGTGTTTGGGTTCAGTTGCCGGCGGACGCCTTGGTGGAGTTGCGTGATCAAGGGTTTACCCATGTAATTATCCAACCGACTATCATTATAGAGGGTGTGGAGATGGAAGCGATCCGCAAAGAGGCGGAACAGCGAAAAGGTTTGTTTAAGGATTTGCGTGTAGGTAATCCCTTGTTATATGATGATACCGATTATGAGGCGGTGATGAAAGCGGTTTCCTCACCTTCTGGAGTGACTAAAAATGGGGCTAAGTTATTGGTGGCGCACGGAACTTATCATGCCAGTAACTCGGCTTACGCGAAATTGGGGTATATGTTCCAGACCAAAGGAATGAAAGATTATTATACCGGAACCCGTGAGGGTTTCCCTACGATCGAGGATGTAGGTGAGCAAATGCGCCAAGCCGGTCATAAGCGTGTGCAGTTGATTCCTTTTATGTTCGTACTGATTCGAGGTACGGAAAATACGGTTACGGATTTCTGGCAGAAAGGGCTACGTCAACAGGGTTTCGATGTGGATATTTATTTAAAGCCTCTAGGTGAGAATCCGGCGATCCGGTCTTTATTTATCGATCACATCCGTTTCGCCATGAAATATAAACGGGCGACGATTTTTGATCGAAAGAAATTATATACACACTGAACAATTGAAAATTGAGAATTGAAAATTAGTGAGTACTTACTGAACCAATTTTCAATTCTCAATTCTCAATTATTTACTGGTAGTCTTCTCCGGTTTCCCAAGCCTCCGCATCATTATATAATGCTTTTAGATGGTTCACCCAGATCTGACGAACAGCGTCGTAATCGCCTAAGCCTATGATCTTACAGTTCTCTAAACTTCCGTTATGGCTTTCTTTCGTGTCAATCTTGAAGCCCATCTTCAAAAGTTTTAGTCTCCAGCAAGCGTCGGCGTTAGGAGCGGCAGCGCTGAAATCATCACCCTCCTCGATACCCCAAAGGTCATTATGCGCATGGTCTCCGGCAATAGACATGAACGGAGCTAAGGAGATCGTGATCTCTTCCGGTTTTAAGTTATGATCCTCGCAGTATTTGGTAAGTTTGGAATAGACACATTCCTCATTAGGTTCGCCTTCTTCCGGCCAGAACAACATATCTCCGTAATCAACGGTACCTACGAATACATTTTTGTTAGCGGCCAAGGCTTGCATAGCCTCTTCTGTTTCCGTGTATTTCGTATTTGCGTTATAGTTTTTATCCGGGTTACCATGTCCCATTAATAAAAGGATGTTCTTGTTATCAGCCAATTTATCACTGTAGTGGCTGTATAGGACTTTCGCTACGGCTTCCACATCATCCTCGTCGTATACCAAACAAGGGCTTTTTACGACTTGAACACTCGGGAAAGACTCGATCATGAATTTCTTCTTCACGTCCGTATTCATCAAGCTTAGGTATTCCTCACCCGGGATGATGTGTAAGGACTGTACCGCTACCTTCTTGTAACCGGCATTTCCTAGAGCTTGTAACCAAAGGTCCGGTTGGTAACGTGCGATACCGGTCTCTGCCTCTACACGATTCACGCAAGTACGGGAGGTAAATGACAAATAGATGTCCGCATCGGGAAATGCGTTCTGGAAATCGGCCAATGTTGCGTCGTAAGTCTTGATAGACTCTTTGAATGTGCTACCGAATGTACACAACAAGATCGCCGTGTCATGTTTCTTACTTGTCTTTACGACTTCTTCCGCCGGGTTTGCGGTATTGTCGTCGTCTCCATCATCACAGGAGGTAAAAACTGCGCTTGAGGCAAATAGACTCGCCGCAAGCAAAAGGTACTTAAATTTGTTCATCGCATTTAACTTTTAAGATTGTTTATAGTTTATGTTTATTCTGAAATTTCACGATAAAGGAGGCGTACCAAGTCCGTCCGGGAGACGTAGTTCCACGATGGCGTCCGAACGGGGTACGATCCACATAATCGAAGATATTATCGATACCGACATTGATATCTAGGTTCCATTTTTTCTTTTTCAATACGCTATGACGGGTATTCAATCGCCATAGCTGATAACTTTTTCCATCACCGTCTGTGATATAAAAGCGGGTGGATTGGTACCGGCCGAACAAGGTGACATCCAATTTATACTTTTTCCACGCATGGTTCCATGCTAGTTTCCAATTGGCATTATGGAATGAGGTTCCGTTGATCGGGGTGTAGAGCATATAATTCGGGTCGGCCGGATCATCCGTATATTGCGCTTTGGCATCCGTATAGCTATAGCCTCCACCAATAGCCAAGGAAGATAGGATTTGATAGGTGAGCGATATATCTCCTCCGAAAGAGCGGGCTTTGGATAAGTTTTTGTGTTGCATGCTGGCCTCGATCTCATCCAATCGGTCTTCGGCGCTTGTCGGGACCTCGGTCAGGGCGATCATGTTCTTGATACGGTTGTAGAATCCTGTTACCGTGATCTGCAGGTTCGATGCGTGATATTCTACGCTCGCCGAATAATAATTGGACTTTTGCGGTTTTAAATCCTTATTACCATAATAATGTTTCCACGGGCCGCCGCCGATCTGCGTGATATAATCATCGTGTAACTCCTTTAAGGTAGGAGCCTTAAATCCATTTGAGTATGTGGCTCGGATATTGAAGTCGCCTAGTTTGTACAGGGCGGAGACTTTAGGGGTAAACGTAGCCCCGAACTCTTGGTGCACGACGAAGCGCCCACCTACCGTCACATTCAACCGATCCGTCGGGTTCCATTCGTCTTGTACATAAGCGGAAGCCGTAAATACGGAGGCTTTCCCGTTCTCGATACGCCGGGGAGATTTCAAATGATCGTATTGATATTCGAGTCCGGCGCTTAGGATATTGTTTTCCCCGAGGTGGAATACGCTTTTGGCTTGTCCTAGGAAACGTTGTTGAGAGGTTTCCAGAATATGTTCTCCGGGATAACGAGTGATACGTAAATCCGTCTCCGGATCGAAGAAGTTCGTAACATCTTTATGATGGTAATTATAGAAATAACTATAGTTACCATAAGTTAGGTCTACCGAAAGAAAATTCAGTCCTCCCAATGTGTATTTAGCTCCTCCGGCCACATCGAAGTTCCGGTAGAATTGATCATAGGTATAATACTTGAATGCGCCGTGCAGACGATAATTCCATTTCTGGTAAAAAGAGCCATCGGCCGAGAGGCTCAGCCGGTCGTTCACTTTGTAGGTTAAGTTCTCCCTTAGCGTAAAGTTCGTGGATCGGTTTACGGTTCGTGTCACGGTTCCATCCATTACCTCGTGATGGTCCCATTCTTGGGTCGTATTTTGCCAGCCGTCCGTATGGGTCGTACTAAGTGAGGTGTTGGAATTCATTCTCTTATGCCCAAAGCCGATTTGTACGCTTTCCAATATATCTCCATATGATCCGACACGAGTCGTATTCGATAGGCTCACTTTATCCCGGTTCTTTTTCGTGATAATATTGATAACACCGGCGATAGCGTCCGAGCCATACAGGGAAGAGGCGGCACCTTTTACGATCTCGATACGTTCGATATTGGCGGGGTTGATAATACTCAAGTCGTTTTGTCCGCCGGTATCTCCGTTGATCCGTTTGCCATTGATAAGGATCAAGATGTAATCGTTGCCTAATCCGTTCATCTGGATGCCACTACCCATGTCGCTCGGATTAAAGGTGATGGAAGCGTTCAGCCCTTCCAGAATATCTTGCATACTGCGTCCTTGGTAACTGTCAAGGGCTTTGCCAGTGATTACCTCTGTTTGCACAGGGGCGTCTTTCAGATAGTGTTCGGTACCCGTACCGGTGACCACGACCTCGTTCAATAGCACGGAAAGTTCCTTCGGATCTTTCAATATGCTTTGGGCGCATACGGATTGTACGCATGCCACCAGAATAGCGAATGCTAAAAGCCTCATATAGTGTTTTATTTATACACGAAATAAAACAACAAGCCTCTATCTGGTTATGTCTCAAAAAATAAATTGAATCGTTTTTTGTATGACACATACTTCTATCCTGGAAGCTTGATGTTATTGTAAGACTTTAGCAGGTATTCTGGCTCTCCTCTGGTTAGAAACCTTCCCATTCCAATTCTGGAACAGTGGCTTTTGAACTTCTAACCAACTTAATGAGGATTACAGCTGCAGGAACAGCTCCGGATTCACACCGGATTCCCTCTCACCAAACTATGTGATAGCTTGGTTACTAAAATCGTGGGCAAAGGTAGGTCTTTTTAATTAAATAATACAGACATTGAGAAAATATTTCCATTTTCTTATTTACTTCATGCCTCTCGCTTTATAGATACGCTCCTTAGCCTCATTGATCTTTTGGAGTTTCTCATTGGCGGCCTTGCGGATATCTTCACCAAGGTTGGCTACTTTGTCCGGATGATGTTTGATAGCCATGCGGCGGTAAGCGGCACGCACCTCATCGTCCGTAGCCGTGGGTTCTATCTCTAATACTTTATAGGCGTTATCTAGGGAGTTTTCCTGAAGATTTAACATGGATTCAACTTCCTTTTCAGACATTCCCATCGCTATGGCTACCTCTTTTAAAGCGTTGATCTCGGTGGCGCAAACATTACCGTCGCTCTTAGCGATCTCGGCGAGGAACGCCAGCAGTTGCAGCCGCTCCTCATAACTTAGGTTGTATGCGATCTGGGTTCCGCATTCCCGGATGGTATTCTTGAATCCTATGCTATTCTCTTGCTCCATGCGTTTGGCTTGGTCGAAAAGCTTTAGCAATATCTCTTCACCTTGGCCTACGGCGATCTCGCCGAAGTTCCTTCGGAGGAATTGACGGACATATTCCATCTCGCTGTGCATGATTTTCCCATCGGCACGGATGATATAGGAGGCCATTACCAACATGGAGAAAAGGAAACTGTTACGCTCCCCGGCGTATGGGTCTCTTCGTGTATATTGATCATCGTAATTGGTTCTGCCACCGAAGGGCTGTCCCGTCATGTTTGCCTCTTCCTCAAAGAAAGAGCCTAATATAATACCGGCTAAAGCGCCCAGTGGTCCGAATGCCATAAACCCCAAGACACCGCCTATCCATTTTCCGATACCCATATTCTTCTTTGTTTTATTTGTCGTTAATCAATGGTGCGATATTCGCTATTCTCTAAACGCATCTCCGGCTGTTGCAATTTCTGGTATTCATCATTGTTCAATTTTGATACCGCAAATTCGCTCTATTTCAAAAATATATTCTTTGGGTGTTGTGAACAATACAGCTTCCATTCCAATCGCCTTTGCACCCAACACATTCACCATTCTGTCATCCGTAAACAAACATTCCGACGGTTTAAGGCCATATTTGTCACGAAGGCGAAGATAAATTTCCTTTTCTGGCTTGATGAAGTGTTCCTCACATGATATTACCATACCGTCAAGTAACCGGAATATGTCGAATTTCTCCATGACCCGGTAGATTGTGTCGCTCCAGTTCGTCAACCCATATAGTTTGAATCCAGATTGCTTTAACTTTTTTAGAAGTACACGCATACCTTCAATCTCTCCTGTTATCTCTTCTAGATAATTATCTTTGAAAAACGTGAAGGCATCACTATATTCAGGATACCTTTTTATCGCTCCGTCAATCATTTTATCAAACGGGATTATTCCACGGTCGCACATGTTTATAAATTTCGGATCTGATAGAATTTTGTGAAAACCGATTAGTGACACTTCATCATCCCCGAAATGTCGTTCAAGCAAGGGTTGCAAATCGTGATTTACGAGGACCTTGCCAAAATCAAAAATGAGGTTTTTAATTATTATCTGCGATATTTTTAATTACACGGCAAGGATTGCCGACAGCTATGGAATTGGCAGGAATATCTTTCACGACAACACTGCCTGCTCCGATGACAGAGTTTTTACCGATGGTCACACCCGGAAGGATTGTAGAGCCGCCTCCTATCCATACACCATCTTCTATAAGGACAGGTCGGGCAATTGTGTCGCAGATGGACGCTCCGGGATGTGTCCTTTCCGGCATCCTTTCCGCAAGGTGAACGGAATGAGTTGCGGTATATATTTTCACATCGGGGGCTATCATCACGTTGTTACCGATAATGATATTGTTATTATCGAGGAACGTACAGTTCATGTTCACGATCACCTTGTTCCCGAAATAGATGTTTTTCCCATACTCGCATCGGAAGTCTATGTCGATGTAAACATCCTTGCCGATACTTCCGAACATCTGCCGATAGATGCGCTGCTTTGCCTCATTGTCGGCATAATCCGTTTCTCTGAGTTGGTGTAGTAGCCTTTTGTTACGGACAGTCATTTCCGTTATTTCGGGCGATGAGCCGTCGAAAGGCTCCTCATCCATACATTTTTGATATTCAGTTTTCATGTGTTCAATTCATCTCATTGTAGAGTCTTATTCTTTATTTGAGCCAATTATTACGACAAGGTAACGCAAGCAAGAATAGGCAGCTTCAAATTGATATGCCTTCAAGCATACGCAAAGTTACACAAAATAGCTGAGAACACGAACAAACGAAATGTATAAAAACTGTACTTGCCTGTTGACTCTACAAAAAGTAAGGCTTTTTCATTTAACATCTCATTTAAGTGGAGCTTCTTGTAAATTTTAGCATGCGCTATTGTTTTCGGTGGAAGGATTCAGGAAAACACGTACGACCTTTCCAGAAAACACGTACGACTTTTTTCAAAAACATGTATGTGTTTTCGCAGAAAGATTATCCTGTTTTTTTAATTTTGATTTTTAATGCTTTATGCATAAGCTTCTCTTGTGAGCTTATTGTACGGAATTTTACTTGGGATCCGTGTATTCCGTATATTCCGGCCTGGCTGAAGTGGATAGTTAAATAAAAAATACTATCTTTGCCCCCGAATCGGTTCCGCATATACCATTCGGGTATGTGGATTAAAAGGGAATCGGGTGTGAATCCCGGACAGTCCCGCTGCTGTGAAGCTCCGAAGAACATCTTGAAACAACACTATCGCCACTGGTTCTAGCGACCGGGAAGGCTTCAAGATGGGAGTCAGTCAGAAGACCTGCCATTCATTAAAGGCTGTTTTTGCTCGAGGGATTAGGAAAGCAGTACGAAAAGAATAAGAATCAATAGTTAATGATTTATGGAGAATTTATGTCCTCGTGGCGACATGATCCGTAAAGTGCTTGTTGCGAATCGAGGTGAGATCGCTATCCGTGTGATGCGCTCATGTAAGGAGATGGGGATTCGCACTGTTGCCGTATATTCGGAGACCGATCGTACCGCTCGGCATGTAATGTATGCGGATGAGGCAGCCTTGATAGGCCCGGCGGCTTCCAAGGAAAGTTATTTGAATATAGACAATCTGATCGCTGCGGCGAAACGGCACCATGCCGATGCGATACATCCCGGTTATGGTTTCTTGTCGGAGAACGCGGACTTCGCACGCTGTTGTAAGCAAGAAGGATTGATATTTATCGGCCCGTCAGCGGAGACGATGGAAGCGATGGGAGATAAGATCGCCGCACGCAAACGCATGATCGCCGCAGAGGTTCCTGTGGTTCCCGGTACGGAGCAACCGTTGCAAAGTGCGGAAGAAGCGCTTCGGGTTTGCGAAGAAATTGGTTTCCCTGTTATGCTGAAAGCTTCTATGGGAGGTGGAGGAAAAGGGATGCGCCTGATACATGAGAAGGGCGAGGTTGTCGAGGCTTATCATACGGCTCGTTCAGAATCGTTGTCCTCATTTGGTGATGATACGGTATATATAGAGAAATTCGTAGAGGAGCCGCATCATATAGAATTCCAGATATTGGGAGATAACCATGGTAATGTCATTCATCTATTTGACCGGGAATGTTCGGTTCAACGTCGTAACCAGAAAATAGTAGAGGAAAGCCCGTCTCCATTCCTAACAGCGGACTTACGTAAAGAAATGGGGGAAAAGGCTGTGGCTGCGGCTAAAGCAGTTCATTATTCCGGAGCGGGAACGATAGAGTTCCTTGTAGATAAGGACCGCCATTTTTATTTTTTGGAAATGAATACCCGGCTACAAGTAGAGCATCCTATCACGGAAGAAGTGGTAGGGGTGGATTTGGTAAAGGAACAAATCCGTATCGCCAATAATGAGGTTTTGCATCTTCGTCAAGAAGATCTTTTCCAACGAGGACATGCCATCGAGTGCCGGATCTGTGCGGAGGATACGGAAAATAATTTCATGCCTTCCCCGGGTATTATCCGGCAATTAACGGAACCGAATGGTATCGGGGTACGTATCGATAGCTATGTATATGAAGGGTATGAGATTCCGGTCTATTATGACCCTATGATCGGTAAATTAATCGTATGGGCAACGACACGTGCGTATGCGATCGAGCGTATGCGCCGGGTTCTATATGAATATAAAATCACGGGCTTAAAGACGAACCTCAGTTATTTGAAACGTATCATGCATAATCCTGATTTCGTGAAAGGGGAATATAATACATTATTTATCGCTAAGAATGCCCGGATGCTACAACGGTCTAACGGTAATAACGAGGAAATCGAGAATATCGCCATGATCGCCGCTTATATGGATTATTTGATGAATTTAGAGGAAAATACTTCTACCCAATTGGTGGATACACGTCCTATCAGCCGTTGGCGGGAGTTTGGTTTACAAAAAGGTGTCTTACGGATTTAACGGGTATTGGTTATGGAAATACATATCGGAAATCGTGTGGCCGATGTGACATTGGTCAGTAAAGAAGGGAATAAAGTCCGGCTTTCTATCGACGGGAAGCCGTATGATGTGGATATCGTGATGACGGAGAACGGCAGTTGTTCTGTCTTGCACGATGGGAACTCATTTAACGCGGAGATCATCTCCGGAGAAGATCATCGGAGTTATGACGTGAATATGTTCTACCGTTCCTATCATGTGGATATCGTAGATACCCAAAAGAAATATTTGCGTATGCGTAAAAGTGCGGAAGAGAAGCAAGATGACAAGATTGTCGCCCCGATGCCGGGTAAAGTCGTGAAAATACCTGTGCGGAAAGGAGATCGCTTGGAAACGGGGGATACCGTGGTCGTACTTGAGGCGATGAAGATGCAGAGTAACTATAAGGTAAGCTCAGCATGCGTGGTAAAAGATATATTGGTATCCGAGGGAGATTCCGTTGATAACAATCAAGTGCTTATGACTTTAGACCTATTAAAAGATGATTCATATGAATAACGAGCAATTATATAAAGATTTTGAGGCTTTGAATAAAGAGGCCTCGTTGGGAGGAGGATTGAATCGCATTGAGAAACAACATGCTTGCGGGCGTATGACCGCCCGTGAACGAATCGAGATGCTGTTGGATAAAGGGACTTTCAATGAGCTGGATAAATTCGTGGTGCATCGGTGTACAAACTTCGGGATGGATAAGAATAAGATTCCCGGTGATGGAATGGTAAGTGGTTATGGAAAGATCGATGGTCGTTTGGTATTTGTTTACGCTTATGATTTTACCGCATACGGTGGGACCTTGAGTGCCACGAATGCCGCTAAGATCGTGAAAGTGCAACAATTAGCCTTAAAGAACGGAGCGCCGATCATCGCCTTGAATGACTCGGGGGGTGCCCGGATTCAAGAAGGGGTGAATAGCTTGGCTGGTTATGCTTCTATCTTTTACCAAAATACGATGGCCTCGGGAGTCGTTCCCCAATTATCGGCTATTTTGGGGCCTTGTGCGGGGGGCGCTTGTTATTCCCCGGCTTTGACCGATTTTATTTTTATGGTCAAAGAGCAAAGTCATATGTTTATCACGGGGCCGGATGTCGTAAAGGCGGTGACTCACGAGGTGATCGATAAGGAAGAGCTGGGCGGGGCGCAGGTACATAGCGGAAAAAGCGGGGTCGCACATTTTGTGTGTGATACGGAAGAGGAGACTTTGATGAGTATCCGGGAACTTCTGAGTTTCCTGCCTTCTAATAATATGGAAGACGCTCCAGTTATAGCTTGTGCTGACGATGTGCGTCGGGTAGAAGAGTCGTTGCAGCATGTGATTCCGGAAGATCCTAATGTCCCTTATGACATCAAGGATATTATAGAGCCGATAGTGGATAATCATTACTTTTTCGAGGTTATGCCTCATTTCGCTCGCAATATTGTAGTGGGATTCGCTCGTTTGGGAGGCCGTACCATAGGTATCGTAGGGAACCAACCTGCCTTTTTAGCGGGAGTCTTGGATATCGATGCTTCTGATAAGGCCGCACGTTTCATTCGCTTCTGCGATTGCTTCAATATTCCATTGATCACGTTCGAGGATGTGCCGGGCTTCTTGCCGGGCTGTACGCAAGAACATGCGGGAATTATACGCCACGGGGCAAAAATTGTCTACGCTTATGCGGAGGCCACGGTTCCCAAAATCACGTTGATTACCCGGAAGGCTTACGGGGGAGCCTATATCGTAATGGCAAGTAAGCCTACCGGTGCCGATATAAACTTGGCATATCCGATGGCTGAGATTGCGGTGATGGGGGCTGAAGGTGCCGTGAATATATTATACCGGAAAGCCAACGATGAGGAGAAGAAACAAGCAATTCGTGAATACACCGAGAAATTCTCAAATCCTTACCGGGCAGCCGAGCAAGGATTTATAGATGAAGTCATACAACCTAGAGACACACGTTTTAAATTGATTCAGGCGTTGGAAATGGCGAAAAATAAGAGCCAGAGTAATCCTCCTAAAAAACATGGAAATATTCCCTTGTAGTAATTATTATTTAAGGAAAATCAAAGCCTCTTCCTGTCGGGAGGATAGCTTAGAGGTTAAAAGATCCCGGTTCAATTGTTTTGTCCCGGGATTTTTTTATTTGGATAATAAAAGTAAACAAAAAAGCGAAAAGATATGATATATACGGAAAACATGCTATCTTTGTTCCCGAATCGGTTCCGCATATACCATTCGGGTATGTGGATTAAAAGGGAATCGGGTGTGAATCCCGGACAGTCCCGCTGCTGTGAAGCTCCGAAGAA
>ENA-ORUO01002695-ORUO01002695.1-human-gut-metagenome-genome-assembly--contig:-NODE-2695-length-13499-cov-2.263612_pt1 | contig 13499 bp, 8 predicted proteins | sample MGYA00242082_ERZ509215 | MGnify/ENA primary metagenome ERZ509215 (study PRJEB26280, sample SAMEA2338829) | human gut metagenome | biome: human gut; feature: human-associated habitat; material: faeces... | reverse complement strand
GTTGGTCATCCTGTCGTCATCCCAGGTTGCTTTCGATGGATCGGTGCTGCAGGGGTTCGTGGTCACCATGGCGGTGTCGTTGGTCTTCTACGTGGTGGTTGTCGGCGGCCTGGGGCTTGTCCGGAAGCGCATTCCCATCCCCGACGGCGGCAACCGCATCTTCGTGCTTTTGTGCGCATACGGCAACGACGGGTTCATCGGCATTCCGTTGGCCATGCAGTTTTTCGGCTCGGCCGGCATGTTGTACGCCATCGCGGCGAACATCGTGTTCAACATCACCCTTTTCAGCTTCGGCATCGCGGTTTTGCAGGACAAGGCGAAGCCCGATATCAAGGGCATTCTGCTGAACCCTTGTCTGATCTGCACCGTCGTCGCGCTCGTGCTGTACGCGCTTCCGTTCAGGTTCCCGACCCCCATCACGGACGCGTTCAATATGGCCGGTTCTATGATGACGCCGCTGGCCATGTTCATAATCGGCTACGAAATGTCGCGCATGAAGCTGTCGGATGTGGTGAGAGACAAATGGGCTTACATCGTTTCCTTTATGCGCCTCCTGGCCTTGCCCGCTCTGGCTGCGGTCGTCCTCTCGTTCGTGCCCGGGATCGACCCGCTGGTGGCTTCGGTCAGCGTCTTCCTGCTTGCTATGCCGTGCGGCACGCTCAACGTCATTCTGTCCCAGCAATACGGCGCGAACCCGAAGTTCGCCGCCCGGGCCACGACGCAAAGCATGTTCCTGTTCCTGCTCACCGTGCCGCTTATCCTGATCCTGGTGAAGGTGCTGTTCTGACTGATGGGGCGGCTCTTCCCGCGCGCCGAGCCTTCTATCGGCTCGAATTGTTTCACGTGAAACATTCGAGGCCCGACGCGGATTGTTTCCCGTGACACAATCCGGGCGCGACACGAGATGCTCTTCGTGGGACATTCGAGGTTGCGATGTGGGATGTTTCATGTGAAAAATCCCGGATGCCGCGCAGGCTCTTTCTGCGATGGGCGCAGCATGCGATGCCCTGGGCGAGCCGTGCCGATACCGGTTTTCCGACCGCTTGCGACCGCGTTGCCCGATCCCTTCCTCTGCCTGCCGCGATCGGTGGGCCCTCTGCGTGAACGCCTCACCCGTTGCCGTTGTGCGCCTTTGGCGTCGGCACCCTCCCCGCCGTTCGGCGATCGAACCCCCCGGAACTCATGTGGAGACCTCGAAAAGAACATGTGCAAACTCCATTTGCCTTCCAGATTGATATACTGTAATTCTGTGGTTCGAACACCGAAAGGAAAAACAGACATGCCGAGCACGGTTCTGATTGGCGCCCAGTGGGGCGACGAAGGCAAGGGCAAAGTCACCGACCTGATCGCGCGCGAATACGATTACGTGGTTCGCTACCAGGGCGGCAACAACGCGGGTCACACGGTCATCCACGGCGACAAGAAGCTCGCGCTGCACCTCATGCCCTCCGGCGTCATGTACGAGCATGCGGTTCCGGTCATCGGCAACGGCGTGGTCGTTGATCCCGGCGTGCTCATCAAGGAGATGGCCATGCTGGAAGCCGAAGGCATCTCCTGCAAGAACCTCAAGATCTCGTGCGACGCGCATGTGATCATGCCGTACCACAAGGATTTCGACGGCGCCGACGAGAAGCGCCTGGGCGAGAACAAGATCGGCACCACGAAGCGCGGCATCGGCCCCTGCTACCAGGACAAAGTGGCCCGAAAGGGCATTCGCATCCAGGACCTGCTGGACGAGAAGATCTTCCGTCTCAAGTTGGAAGCGGTGCTTTCGCAGAAGAACCCCATCCTCGAGAAGATCTACGGCCTGCACACCTACACGGTGGAGGAGATCTGCGAGGAGTACCTGCCCTATGCGCGCATCCTCAAGCCGTACATGGCCGAAACGGCCCAGCTGCTGAACGAGGCCGTGCGCGCCGGTAAGTCCATCCTGTTCGAGGGCGCGCAGGGCACGCTGCTCGACATCGACCACGGCACGTACCCCTACGTCACGTCCTCGTCGTGCTGCGCCGGCGGCGCCGCCACGGGCACGGGCGTGGGCCCCACGGTCATCGATCGCGTACTGGGCATCCAGAAGGCCTACGTCACGCGCGTGGGCGAAGGCCCCTTCCCCACGGAGCAGCGCTTCCCCGAGGATGGCGGCGAAGGCGAGGAGGCCGAGGTCGGAGAGCTGCTGTGCAAGGTGGGCCACGAGTTCGGCGTGACCACGGGGCGCAAGCGCCGCTGCGGCTGGTTCGACGCGGTCATCGCGCGCTACGCGGCCGAGGTCAACGGCCTCACCGACGTGGCTCTGACGAAGCTCGACGTGCTGTCGGCCTTCGACACCATCAAGGTGTGCACGGCCTACGAGTGCGAGGGCAAGGTGTACGATTACTTCCCCATGCAGCAGAGCGTGCTGTTCCACGCGAAGCCCGTGTACGAGGAGCTTCCCGGTTGGAAGGGCGTTGACATCACCGAGTGCCGCACGTTCGAGGAGCTTCCCGAGAACGCCCAGCGTTACGTGGAGTACCTGGAGAAGATCACCGGCGTGCCGGTCAGCATCATCGCTGTCGGCCCCGATCGCGACCAGACCATCATGCGAGGCTGGGATCGGTAATGTTCCGCCGTTCTGTCGAACGGCGGAACGACTCGACGCTGCGAAGCGCCGATGCCCCCGATCTCGCGGCGATGCCGACGGCTCGCGTACCGAAGTATCCCCTACGGGGACTTCCTTCGGGGCGCGCTTCGCCCTCGCCATCCCCACGATCTCGGGCACCTCGGCGCTTTTCGCTGACGTATGAGTTCGACCTATAAAGCGACGAAACGTTTCACGTGAAACACTTCGTCGCAATGACGTGCGACATGGGAACAAATGTTTCACGTGAAACAGTGGCAACACCAGCAGCACTGAAGCGCTTTTGCACGACGTAAGTAGTTTGAGGGTTTGAAAGGACCTGACATGAACATCTTGGTATTGGGTGGCGGCGGTCGCGAACATGCCATCGCGTGGGCGCTGGCGAAATCCCCGCGTACCGACAGCCTGTACGTGGCGCCGGGCAACGGCGGCACGGACGGCATCGCCCAAAACGTACCCGACCTGAACCCCGAGGACGGCCAGGCCGTGCTGGCGTTCGTTCGCGAGAACGCCATCGACTTCGTGGTCATCGGACCCGAGGCTCCGTTGGTTGCGGGTGTTGCCGACGTGCTGCGCGCCGCGGGGGTTCCCACGTTCGGACCGGACGCCCAGGGTGCCCAGCTGGAAGGCAGCAAGACGTTCAGCAAGAAATTCATGGACGCCAACGACATCCCCACCGCTCGCTACGCCAGCTTCACCGACCTCGAGCCTGCGCTTGCCTACGTGCGCGAGCTGGGCGCGCCCATCGTGGTGAAGGCCGACGGCCTGGCCGCTGGCAAGGGCGTCGTGGTAGCCGACGAACTTGAGGACGCGGAAGACGCCGTGCGCTCCTGCTTCGACGGCGCATTCGGCGACTCGGGCAAAACCGTGCTCATCGAGGAGTGCCTGACCGGCCCCGAGTGCTCAATGCTGGCGTTCGTCAGCGACGGCAAGGCGCACTGTATGGCCACCGCCCAGGACCACAAGCGCGCGTTCGACGGCGATCGCGGTCCGAACACGGGCGGCATGGGCGCGTACTCGCCGGTGCCCATCGTGACGCCGGACGAGCTGGCGGCCATGCACGACATCATGGAGCGCGCAGCGGTTGCCACCGCGCGCGAGTTCGACAACGATTACCGCGGCGTGCTGTACGGCGGCTTCATGCTGACGCCCGAAGGTCCGAAGATCATCGAGTTCAACGCTCGCTTCGGCGACCCTGAGACGCAGGTGGTACTGCCGCGTCTCGAGTCCGACCTGGCGGATATCATGCTGGCCGTGGCCGAAGGACGCCCCGACGACATCGACCTGCGCTGGTCCGAGCAGTGGGCCGTGTGCGTGGTGCTGGCCAGCGAAGGCTATCCCGGATCGTACGAGAAGGGCAAGGTCATCCTCGGAATCGACGAGGCCGAGCAGATCGAGGGCGTCACGGTGTTCCATGCCGGCACCGCCAAGAATTTCGACGACGAGCTGGTCACTGCGGGCGGCCGCGTGCTGAACGTGGTGGCGCTGGGCGACTCGTTCGACGACGCGCGCGAGAAGGCGTACGAAGCGTGCGATCTTATCAACTTCGAAGGCAAGCAGTACCGCAGCGACATCGGCAAACGCGCTGCGGCCGGTCGTGCCGCTTGGGAGAACTAAATGCTTTCAGAACGCTTGCTCACGTCCGTTGTTCGCGAATGCACGAAGAATTACCTGCGCCTCGAACCGACGCAAGAGCGACGCGTGCCCGGGCCGAAGCCCGGCCAGAAGTACATGCTGTACATGCACGTGCCGTTCTGCGAGCGGCTGTGCCCCTATTGCTCGTTCAACCGCTTCCCGTTCGCGGAGGATCGCGCGCGGCCCTACTTCGCCAACATGCGCAAGGAAATGCTCATGTTGAAGGACCTCGGCTACGACTTCGAAAGTCTGTACGTGGGCGGCGGCACGCCCACCATCATGATCGACGAGCTGTGCGACACCATCGATCTGGCGCGCGAGACGTTCAGCATCGGCGAGGTGTCCAGCGAGACGAACCCGAACCACCTGATTCCCAGCTACCTGGACAAGCTGCAGGGTCGCGTGCAGCGTTTGAGCGTTGGCGTGCAGAGCTTCGACAACGACCTGCTGAAGCAGATGGATCGCTACGACAAGTACGGCAGCGGCGAGGAGATCCTCGAGCGCATCGGCGAGGCCAGCCCCTACTTCACGTCGCTCAACGTGGACATGATCTTCAACTTCCCGGCGCAGACCGAGGACGTGCTGTTCAGCGACATCGAGCGCGTGGTGGAAAGCGGCACGAGCCAGACCACGTTCTACCCGCTGATGGCCAGCCCCAGCGTGGCGCGCTCGCTGGCGCGCACCGTGGGCAAGGTTGATTACGCGCGCGAGCAGCGCTTCTACGAGATCATCTCCGAAGTGCTGGCCGGCGGCGAGAACCCGCTGTTCGAGCACGGCAGCGCCTGGACGTTCAACAAGCGCGGCACGGGCGCGGCGGGCGAGGACGCGATGATCGACGAGTACGTGGTGGATTACGAGGAATACCCCGCCATCGGCAGCGGCGGCATCACGTATTTGGGCAACAACCTGTACGTGAACACGTTCTCGGTGAACGACTACAACGACGCCATCGAGCACGACCGCATGTCGTTGATGGGCAAGGCCACGTTCAGCAAGCACGACCAGATGCGCTACCGCTTCATGATGCAGCTGTTCGGATTGCGCCTGGACAAGCGCCAGTTCAAGAAGGACTTCGGCGTGTCTGTGGAGCGCGGTCTGCCGGTGGAGATGGCGTTCATGAAGGCCTCGGGCGCGTTCGACCGCGACAACGCCGACGAGCTGACGCTTACGCCGAAGGGCCGCTACCTCATGGTGGTGATGATGCGCCAGTTCTTCATCGGCGTGAACAACCTGCGCGATCAGGCGCGCGCCGCCCTGGTGGGTGAGGAACGCGAGCTTATCTTCGGCGACGGCAAATAACCGTCTGTCCGCATCCGCTCGAACACCGAAACGCCCGCGCATCTGCCGCGGGCGTTTTTCGTGTGTGCCGAGCCGCGTCCGGCAACGTGTTCCGGCTCGACTGCAGGTTCGGGTGTCCGACTGTTTCACGTGGAACGCGCTTGTTTCCGTGTTCTGCGGAGTATCCAACGTAGACGTTTTCATTGGCGGGCGCGCGTTTCGGCATTCCTCGGCAATGTACGTGCTATGATACAAAACCACAACGAGGGACGTTCTATTGCCTGATAGGAGGAGGAAACGGCATAGACATGGCCAAGAGGGGACGGCATACGGAGGGCTTTACGCTCGCCGAACTTCTGATGAGCGTTGCCATCGTACTCATTCTTGCTGCTATCGCCTTTCCTTCCATCGTGTCGGCGCAGAACAACATGCGCATGTTGGAGCTGAACAACGCCGCCCAATCCATCGCGAACGCCGCCCAAGCCCAGATGACGGCCAAGAAAGTATCGGGCACGTGGGTGGATGCCGTGAAGGACGGCGATTCGTATCGCGCCTGCTTCCCCGCCGCGCGCTCGGCGGATGTTTCACGTGAAACATTCGAGGGCTCGTCCCGCTCACAGGGCGAAACGGAACATGTTTCACGTGAAACACTCGGGTCCGACGAGGTTGCTCCTCCCTCCGCTTCTGCTGCGGAGTCTTCCAAACGTTACATGACGGCGGACACCGCCCGCGAGCAGGGTATCGTCCCGGCGCTCGCCGTGGAGGAGGCTGTGCGCGACGCCGACTATATCATCGAGTTCGATGCCGACACGGCGCAGGTGACCGGCGTGTTCTACGCCGACGGAAGGTCCGGCTTCTTCGGATCGACCCCTGCCTCCACGAACGCCGCGAAGACGTATTACGAAACCGAGGACGCCTCCACCGATCAGGCGGCGCGCATGGGCCACGACCCCATGATCGGCTACTATGGCGGCACCCCTGCCGGCGCCACGCCCGAGAAAGCGCTCGCGAATCCGGTGATCTGGGTGGACGAAGCAACGGGCTGTCTGATGGTGCAGGACCCCAACATTGCCGCGGACGGAAGCGCGGGCTCCACCACCTCCACGGTGGCTATCGAGAACACCGGCAAGAACGTGGCGTTCTCGATCTCCGGCTTGAGCAACGGAACGACCATGGTGTCGTTGTCCACGGCCGATGACGGTTCGGAGTCGGTTGGCTTCACCAACTTCGCCGCAGCCATCAAGCAGCAGACGCGCGACAACGCGAACGTGAAGGGCAATGTGTGGGCCATCGACCTCAACGCACTTTCGCAGCTGGTGGCGAAGGGGAATGACGGCAAGCCGACGGCGGATGACTCGCAGAAAGCGAAGCTCAAGCAGGTGTTCGACGCGTGTGTGGCGGGCGACGCCCTGACCGTGTCGGTGGAGACGAAGGACGCCTCGCGCAGCTGCGTGCCGGGCACGGCTGCCGCCCATGTGGAGTGGCCGAGCCCTGCGGGCAAGCTGACGATGCTGATAACCAACCCGTACTCCGCCGTCGTGGCCGGCGAGAAGAACGAAGCTTACATCGAGCCGCAGGTGCGGTCGGCGGTCGCGGACAGCGCGCATCCTTCCATTGGGGCGGGCTCCGGCAACGGCGACGGCGTGGTGAAGGACGGGCTGACGGTCACTCCCTTCTTCGAGGACAAGGAGAACCACTTCCGTACTTCCCCCGTGAACGCGCAGCTGAAGGGCGAGAACGAGCAGGCCGGCTATCAGTCGTACGCGGGCGGTTGGGTGGCGTCGTCGTCCGTGCGCGACGACGCCACGTACCGGCTCGAGGGAACTGTGGGCGCGTACAACAATCATGCGTACCAGATTTGGGAGCTGTGGATCAAGCGAGCCGACACCGGTGAATGCATGCGCGTGGGCTACTTGAACGATGGCAAGTGGGAATGGGGCGTGTTCAACCAGAAGGGGGTCAACTACGACTACCGTTTTCTGAACGACTGCTTCACCTGGTACGGAACGAATGAAACGGGCGATGCTTCGGGTACCCTTGCCGGAACCGATACCGATGCGAACAACGTCATATCCCTGCGCCTCGATGTGCGGAAGTTCTACGCCGAGGCCGAGAACCATAAGAACCACGGCTTGGCCGACGAGGACGGCAATGCAACGGTGTACGTGCGCACGGCTCCGAAGGCATCCGAAGTCCAGGCGTACTTCAACAAGCTGGCGGTTCCTGAACCGGCTTCGGTTGAGAATCCGTTGAAGGCTGCCTATCTGAGCGGCAGCGCCCAGGAGACCGGCTCGCGCACCGCGGATACCCCGTCGATCACGGCACGCGCCGCGTTCGAAGGCGAGTTCGGCGCCTCGTCGTCCGACGTGTCATGGGCGGTGTCCAAAACCACGGTCGCCGGGTTTTCCCAAGGTAACGAATACCTGAGCGCCGCCGGCACCGTGCCGGTGCGGGTGTACTACTCCATTGCCCCCGGGGTTGGTTTCGCGAACATCAGATCTTACGATAACGGCAACGGCAGCGGGTACCTAAGCGGCGTGCTCAGCACGCGCTTGACCAACGTCTCGCTTTGGCTGTACCGCGGTCCCTCTATCAACGATCTTGCCGTTATGCCGTCCGCCCTTCTGAAGAACTACAACGGGTTGGAGTTCTCGTGCCGCCAAGGAAGTACGTACGACTTCAAGATAACCACCCAAGAAGACTACCGCTTCTACCGGGCACTGCTCTACTACACCGAGCAAGGTGTTGGAAAACCCGATTATGCGGTTCAGCATGTTCCGTATTCGTCGATCGAGTCGGAAGTTGTTCTGGGTGAGGTCGACCCTCCTGCGAAACCCGAGACAGACGAGTTCACCTATCGTTTCGTGGGTTGGGAAACGGTTGATGTTCGCGATGCCGGATCGGGGTCGATCGTCTGCGTGCCGGGCGATACGGTCGGAAAGTACGACGGCCAGCTGGCATTCAAGGGAACGACGTTCGTGGCCAAGTTCGATGAGATACGCAAACCGAAGGTGAGCCTCGGTTTGGCGTATATCGAGCTTGATGCCAACGGTGCTGCGACCAGCTGGTACGGTTATTACGGAACCGACGAAGGCTCGTTCGTTAATGAGCTTCGCACAGACAACGCCATCGACGACTGGGGGTACTTCATCCTCGTTGGGGAGGGCACTGAGAAGTCAGCCATCACACAAGGCAAAGGTAGCCAGTACAAAATCAAGGATGAAGAAGCTATAACGGTTTCTTTGTCTGGGACGACGTATTCTGCATATCGCATCGTTGCGTCGGGAGATGTTGCGCTGAAGAATCAATCTACACCGGTGGAAGTGTTCGTGAACAAGTCCCAGCCGAACGAGTTGACCGCAACCTACCAGGTCAACTTCAATTTCGCCCGCGCCGTGACGCTTGATGGCGATGTTGCGAAAACCTGGGGAGAAGATGCTTCGCCCTGGAGCGTGCGCCATGCTATGCAGTTTCCTGGTTCATTGAAATGGTTTAACAATGTCAACGGCGTACAGTATGCGTACATGGGAGATGCCTTTATTCAAGAACATGATCTCGATATGAAGAACATCGTTGACGGGTACAAGTTCAACAACATATTCACAGGGGCTTACGATGGCGGAAGCTACCGTATCTTCAATTTCGGACGAGCGACGTATGCCAGCCTTGGCGATACTAGCGGCTTTTCCGTGCTGAACTCAGCGAAAGAGTACGAGGGTGTTGGGCAGGGGCAGGGTCTCTTCCCTTGGGTTCTCAGTGATGGAACTTCGTCTGCGGTTATAAAGAACGTGAGGCTTGTCGTTGACGGCAATTCGTATGCTGCCGTCGGTACGAACTCGAACTCGAACTTCGGTTTTCTGGTGGGCAATGCTGCGAAGTCCAAGATTGTGAACTGTACGCTTGAGGGTGCTAGCGAGAACGCGACTGCTGTCGTGGACAGGCTTTCCTACGGAACCCATGCGGTGTCACCGCTCATAGGGTATGCGGAAGAGTGCGACATCGAAAAGTGCAAGGTTTTCGATGTCGATGTCCGAGTCTCTTGGAGGGATACCGGGACGGTCGATGGATTGTCGGCGGGTTTGATCGTTGCTCGAACAAGCCAGGTGAACCTATCATCATGTTCGGTGACCGACGTCGTCTTCAACATTGAAAACAAAGTGAAGCCCTCCTCGGTCGTTTGCTTGGGCGGCGTTGTCGGTAGTGCCGGGTGGTCTCTCGACGAGAGTTACTGCACGGTGAAAACGGTGTCGTTCTCGTTTCCGGAGAACCAGCAGGTGCTTACCCGGCTTTCCGCCGGTTCGGTGATCGGCGGTCAAAGCGGTGCGTGTTCGGCGCACTACAACACGGTCACGCAGCCTGTTCAGTACTCTTTGGGTGGCAGCGCATGGGTTCCCATCGAGGCGGAAGTTGGTGGTTCCCTATGAAGCGCGTGAGGATCCTTCGTGACACTTCCGGGGCTTCTATTGTCATTGCGCTGGTGTTCTTCCTTATTTGCGGCATCGTCGGGTCGGTGGTGATGACGGCTGCCTCGGTGCAGGCCAAGGCAGCGCAGACGCATGTGGACTTGCAGCAGAAAGAGTACGCGATGCAGTCGGCGGCGAAGCTGATGGCCCAGCAGCTGGGCGGCGAGGATGCTGTCTGGGAGGAGAAATCGGTAGTCGTTAAAATCGCCTACGATACCGCAGGTGAGGCGAGTGTCGATACGAATAGCTTGCGTTCGATGATCGGCCAGAATTTCTGGACCGAACAGCGCACGAAGGACATCCTCGCCGCCCGCGCGGAGGGGAAGGATTACGTGCTGGGCGGCTCCGCATCCAATCGGTTGCTCATCGACCCTCCAAGCGAAGCGGGGGGTCTCGCCCCGGTGTACGGCTGTATCACGGTGGATCCCGACCTCAACATCACCGTGGAGTTGTCGCTCGATTCCGCTTTCGCGGCGGATTCCCCCTACAACACCACCATCTCCGTCCAATGCACGCCCACGTTCGATAACCAAGGCCGCGTGACGGTGATCGAGTACGGCGACAACACCGTCGTGAAGAAGACGGAGGCGGCGTGATGATCGGCAAAACGACGCGCGTGCTGCGTGAGAAACTGCAAGATTGCCACGGCGACACGATGGTGGAGGTGCTGGCGGCAGTGTTCATTGCGGCGTTGGGCGCCACAATGCTCGCCACGATGGTGACGGTGTCGGCATCTGCCTCGGCCCGAAGCCAGCAGGTGCTGAACGCCTCGTATGCCTCGGAGAATTCTTTATACGATTCGTCTTCCTACGGGCCTGTCGTGTCTGTAACGCTCCCGGACTCTTCGACCGCAGTTCCCATCAAAGTGAGCGTATACCAGTCGGGCGGCTATGCATACTACGAGGAGGGTTGGTAGCATGACACCCCTTCTCGACAAAGCGTCGCTTCGATCCCGCCTGCGCGACACGCGGGGGTTCATGATCGCGGAGCAGCTGACCAGCATAGTGTTCATCGGGCTTCTTTGCGTTGCGGTGGGCGTCGGGCTGCAGGTGGCCATGAACTCGTACGCCTCCATCACCCGGCAGGCGCAGGCCGACGCGCTGCTGCAACAGGCGGTGGAGGTAGTGAGCGACGAGCTGACGTACGCGCGCGACGTGGAGGGCGAGGGAACGCAGGCGCCCGATAACCCGCTGTACTTCACCAGCCCCACGCGTCACGAGACGTCGGTGCTGCAATCGAGCGAGACTGGCGAAGACGGCATCTGGCTAAACGCGGCTGGAGAGCAGTCGCAAATCGTGCCGGCACGCGACGGCCTCGCGCCCAAGCTGGCAGAGCTTTCATACAACGCGGACAACGAGACCTGGAGTTTCCGCATCACCATCGCATCAGGTGAGGACGGGGCGGCCGAAGCCGCCATGACCGTGAAGAGGATAGGATCGTAAATGGCGTACAAACGGTTGGGAGACGTGCTGATAGACGCGGGCCTCATCACCGAGGACCAGCTGGGACACGCGCTCAAACAGCAGAAAGAGACGAAACGCCGCCTGGGCGACGAGCTTATCGCCGAAGGCGTCATCACGGAGGCGGGCCTCATCGAGGCGCTGCAGATGCAGCTGGGCGTGGAGTTCGTCGACCTTTCGGCGATCGACCTCGACCCCGAGCTAAGCCGCGTGATCAGCAAGAACGTCGCACGCCAGTACAACGTGGTGCCCGTGCGCACTTCGCCCGACGAGGTGTGCCTGGCCATGAGCGATCCACTGAACTTCATGGCCATCGAAGCGGTGAAGAACGCCACTCGGAAGCGCGTCATCCCTATGGTGACCACGCATGATTCGCTGATGCGCGCCATCATGACGCTGTACGGCAACGAGGGTGCCGCCCGCGCCATCGAGGAGATGAAGCGCGACGCCCGCACGACAGGCGCTGACGACGCCTCGACCGGATCGTTCCAAACCTCCACGCTGGGCGACGACGCCGACGCGCAATCGGCTCCCACGGTGCGTCTTGTGAACAGCATCATCGAGCGAGCCGCCACCGAGCGCGCCAGCGATATCCACCTGGAGCCGCGCGAGATCGACCTGCATGTGCGCATGCGCATCGACGGCGTGCTGCGCACGATACTCACGGTGCCGAAGGAGCTGCAGGCTTCGGTCATCTCGCGTTTGAAGATCATGGGCGGTATGAACACCTCGGAGCGCCGCGTGCCTCAGGACGGCCGCGCAAACATCCGCTTGAAGAAGCAGGACATCGACCTGCGCATCAACACGCTGCCCACCATCCACGGCGAGACGGTGGTCATCCGCCTGCTGGACAAGAGCGAGGCGCTGTTCGACCCTGCGGGCATCGGCCTGGAGGGCGACAACCTGGAGAAGTACCAGCGGCTCATCGGCTCGAACAACGGCATGGTGCTGATCGTGGGCCCCACCGGCTCGGGCAAAAGCTCCACCATGTACACGATGATCCGCCAGCTGAACACCGATTCGGTGAACCTCGTCACGCTGGAAGACCCCGTGGAGTACAACATCGACGGCGTGAACCAGGTGCAGATCAACGAGAAGACGGGCATGACCTTCGCCAGCGGCCTGCGGTCTATCCTGCGCCAGGACCCGGACATCATCGCCGTGGGCGAGATCCGGGACGGGGAGACGGCGGAGATCGCCATGCGGGCGGCCATCACCGGCCACTTAGTTCTGTCTACCGTCCACACCAACGACGCCCTGTCCACCGTGGAACGGCTGAAGGACATCGGCGTGCCCAACTATCTCATCGCCGGGGCCCTGAACGGGGTCATCTCCCAGCGCCTGGTGCGCACCATCTGCCCCGACTGCAAACAGGCCTATGACCCCACAGCCCAGGAACTGGCCGAGTTGGGTCTGCCCGCCGACAGCAAGCAGAAGCTGTTCCGGGGCAAGGGCTGCCCCAACTGCTTTGGCCGGGGCTATCGGGGGCGCACCGCCGTATTCGAGATGCTGGTGCTCAGCCGCCGGATGCGCTCGGCCATCGCCAAGGGCATGGACCGGGAGGACCTGCGGGAGATCCTGCGCCAGGAGGGGGACTATGCCACCCTTCAGGAGAACTGCCGCCGCCTGGTCCAAGACGGCGTGACCACCATAGAGGAGGCGCGGAGACTGGGCAGCTCCGTGGAGTATGATGAGTGAGATCGAAATGAATGTGGAAGAGATCGTCCGCCAGGCCGACCAGCTGGGGGCCTCGGACGTACACCTCATTAAGGGCCTGCCCCCCTATTTCCGGGTGGTGGGCCAGCTGGTCCCCAAGCGGGAGGGCCGGCCCCTGACCGAGGCCGACTGCGACCAGGCCGCCGCCCAGCTGGCGGGCTATCAGCTGGAGCAGCTGAAAGCGGTGGGGGAGGTGGACCTGGCCCGGACCATGGTGGGCCGCCGGGTCCGCGTGAACCTGTTCCGCCAGCAGGGCAGCTTTTCCGCCGCCATCCGTCTGCTGGCCGACGAGATCCCGGCCTTAGAGAAGCTGGACCTGCCCCCAAAAGTGCT
>ENA-ORUO01002671-ORUO01002671.1-human-gut-metagenome-genome-assembly--contig:-NODE-2671-length-13593-cov-3.498670_pt1 | contig 13593 bp, 9 predicted proteins | sample MGYA00242082_ERZ509215 | MGnify/ENA primary metagenome ERZ509215 (study PRJEB26280, sample SAMEA2338829) | human gut metagenome | biome: human gut; feature: human-associated habitat; material: faeces... | reverse complement strand
GACCAGTTCAAAAACTTTATGGAGCGGGGCCAGGCCTTTAAGCGCCTGGTCCAGGCCCTCTGAGCAGAGAGACGGGAGGATTTGTTTGGACTATGAAAAGACGCTGGCCGGGCTGTGCGCCCTGCCCGGCCCCAGCGGGTTTGAGGGCCAGGCGGCCCGGGCGGCTCTGGAGCTGCTCCGCCCCCTGGTGGACGAGGCGTTTCTGGACCGCATGGGCAGTGTGGTGGGGGTGCGGCGCTGTGGCCGGGAGGGGGCCAAAAAGGTGTTGCTGGACGCCCATCTGGACGAGATCGGCTTTCTCATCACCGGACATGAGGAGGGCTTCCTCCGCTTCGCCCCCCTGGGCGGGGTGGACCCCAGGATGCTCCCTGACCGGGAACTGACCATCCTCACCCAGCCCCCTGTGGTGGGAGTGGTGTCCTGTCTGCCCCCCCACATCCAGAGCCGGGAGGATATGGACCAATCTGTGGCCATCCAGGACCTGTATCTGGATGCGGGCCTGGATCAGGAGACGGCCCAGGCCCGCATCCCTGTGGGCACACCGGCGGTCTACCGGGCGGGCTGTGCTCCTCTGGGGGACAAGCTGCTGTGCGGAAAGGCGCTGGACGACCGGGCCTGCTTTGCCATCCTGCTGGACGCCCTGGAGCGGCTGCGGGACAGGCAGCTGGATGTGGACCTGTATGTCCTGGGCTCCACCCAGGAGGAGACCCACAGCACCGGAGCCATCGCCGCCGCATACGGGATCGCCCCGGACTGCTGCGTGGCCGTGGATGTGACCCACGGGGACTCACCGGACGCATCCAAGGACAAGACCTTCCCTCTGGGCGGCGGCCCGGTCATCGGTCTGGGGCCCAACTGCACCCGCTGGATGGCCCGGCGGCTGGAGCGGAAGGCGGAGGAGCTGGGGCTGGACGTCCAGCTGGAGGTCATGGCCGGCTCCTCCGGAACCAACGGCTGGCCCATGCAGATCAGCCGGGAGGGGATCGCCACGGCGGTGCTCTCCCTGCCCCTGCGGTATATGCACACCCCCATCGAGACGGTCCACCGGGACGACCTGGACCACACGGCCCAGCTGCTGGCCGCCTTTCTCGAGGGCCTTGGAGAGGAGGCGGAGGCGCTTTGATCCAGTGTTTGGAGACCCTGTGCGCCCTGAACGGCGTCTCAGGGGACGAGGGACAGGTGCGGAGCTATATCCGCGGCTGGGCGGAGGAGCACGCGGACAGCGTCCGCACCGACGCCCTGGGCAACCTCATCGTGTTCAAGCGGGGCCGGAAGGCGGCGGAAAACCGGCTGATGCTGTGCGCCCACATGGACGAGGTGGGGGTCATCGTCACCCGGGCCACCGACGAGGGCTTTTTGAAGTTTGATTTTGTGGGCGGCGTGGACCGGCGGGTAGCCCTGGGCAAGCCGGTGGAGCTGGGGCCCGGCCGGGTCCCCGGGGTCATCGGGATGAAGGCCATCCACCTGCTCAGCCGGGAGGACATGAAGAAGGTCCCCAAGACCGACGCCCTGTACCTGGACATCGGCGCGTCCAGCCGGGAGGAGGCCCTCTCCATGGTCCCACTTGGGACCTGCGGGGCCTTTGTGGGACCGCCGGAGCGCTTTGGGGAGGGCCTGTTCAAGGCCAAGGCCATCGACGACCGGGTGGGCTGCGCCGTGATGCTGGAGCTGCTGCGGGAAAAGCTCCCCATGGACGTGACCTTCGCCTTCACCGCACAGGAGGAGGTGGGCACCCGGGGTGCCTTCGGTGCGGCCTTCTCCGTCACGCCGGAGGTGGCTCTGGTGCTGGAGACCACCACCGCCGCCGACCTGCCCATGGTGGAGGCTCACCGGAAGGTGTGCGCCCCGGGAAAAGGCCCGGTGATCTCCTATATGGACGGGGGGACCATCTATGACCGGGGGCTGTTCGAGGACCTGCGCCGTCTGGCGGAGGAGCACCGGATCCCCTGGCAGACCAAGGAATATATTGCCGGGGGCAACGACGCCCGGACCATCCAGCGCACCAAGTCCGGCGTGCGGGTGGCCGCCCTGTCCGCCGCCATGCGCTATCTCCATGCCCCGGCCAGCGTGGGCAGCATTTTCGATTTTGAAGCCATGCTGAAGCTGACCCGGCTGTTCCTGGCCGATCAGGCGGCCCAGCTGACGCTGTAACGATTAGGGAGTTGTAACATGGAACTGTTTGAATTGATCCAGACCCTCAACACTGCCCATGGCCCCTCCGGGGACGAGGGCGCGGTGCGGGAGGTCATTGCCGCCCTGGCCCGGCCCCACGCCGACGAGGTGACGGCGGATACCCTGGGGAACCTGATCGTCCGGAAGCGGGGGAGCGGTCCCAAGGTGATGCTGTGCGCCCACATGGACTCCACCGGCCTGATCGTCACCCACATCGAGAAGGAGGGGTTCCTCCGGGTGGGGACCCTGGGCGGGATCGCCGCCCGGGAGCTGCTGTACACCCCGGTGCGCTTCAAAAACGGAGTGCGGGGGGTCATCGTCCCGGAGGAGAAGGCGGAATTCGGCAAGCTGAAGCTGGACGCCTGCTATGTGGACATCGGGGCGAAGGACGAGGAGCAGGCCCGCAGGATGGTCCAGGTTGGAGACACCGCGGTCTATGATACCGCCATATTTTTGAGTGGGGATAAAGTGGTTTCCCCTTACTTGGATAACCGTATCTCCTGCGCTGTGCTCCTGCGGGTACTGGAGGAGTTGGACGCCTGTCCCAACGACCTGTATCTGGTGTTCTCCGCCCAGGAAGAGGTTGGGCTCCGGGGGGCGAGGACGGCGGCCTGGTCGATCGACCCGGACTATGCCCTGGCGGTGGACGTCACTGACGTGGACGACACCCCCGGCTCGGAGAAGCTGGGCACCGTCCGTCTGGGCCAGGGAGCGGCGGTCAAGGTGATGGACCGCTCGGTGATCTGCCACCCTCAGCTGGTGGAGACCCTGGAGCGTCTGGCCGGAGAGAGAGAGGTCCCCGTTCAGCGGGACATCATGCGGGGCGGCGGCACCGACGCGGGGGCCATCCATACCACCCGCATGGGAGTGCTCACAGGAGGCGTTTCCGTCCCCTGCCGGTATATCCACACCCCCACGGAGATGGCTGACCTGGGGGATGCGGCGGCCTGCGTGAAGCTGCTGGCCGCCTTTGCCCAGGAGGAGCTGACCCGGCTGTAATGCCGGGCGAAGCTCCCTCAATATTACAATAGAAACAGGAAGCGTAGAGGAATATGAGTTTACAGATCAGTGAGCGGGTCCGCGCCCTGGGCCGTCAGGCGCAGCAGGACCTGAGAGAGCAGTTTGACCGCATTGACGCCATTGCGGAGGAAAATTCCATCCGGGTGCTGGAGGCCTTCCAGGACCACCGGGTGGCGGAGGGGTATTTTGCCGGCACCACCGGCTACGGCTATGACGACCTGGGCCGGGACAAGCTGGACGAGATCTATGCCCAGCTATTCGGCACAGAGGCCGCCCTGGTGCGCATCCAGTTTGTCAACGGCACCCACGCCATCGCCTGTGCCCTGTATGGGGCCCTGAAAACCGGGGACGTGCTGGTGTCCGCGGTGGGCGCTCCGTACGACACCCTGCTGGGCGTCATTGGAGAGACTGGGAAGGGCCACGGCTCCCTGAAGGACTACGGTGTGGAGTACCGCCAGGTGGAGTTGAAGGACAACAAGCCCGACCTGGAGGGGATGGCCCGGGCGGCCGCAGACCCCCGGGTGAAGGCGGTGCTGATCCAGCGGTCCAAGGGTTACTCCACCCGCGCCTCTCTGTCCGTGGCGGAGATCGGGGAGATGTGCCGGGTGATCCGGGAGGCCAACCCCAACGCCGCCATCCTGGTGGACAACTGCTATGGGGAGTTTGTGGAGACCATGGAACCCACCCATGTGGGGGCCGACCTGGTGGTGGGCTCCCTCATCAAGAACCCCGGGGGCGGCCTGGCCCCCACCGGCGGCTATATCGCCGGCCGCCGGGATCTGGTGGAGGGGGCCGCCCAGCGGCTCACCGTGCCGGGCATCGGTGGGGAGTGCGGCTCCACCCTGGGAAACAACCGCCTGCTGTACCAGGGGCTGTTCCTGGCCCCCCACACGGTGGCACAGGCGGTCAAGACTGCCGTTTTTGCCGCCCGGGTGATGGAGCTGCTGGGCTATGAGACCGAGCCACACTCCAGCGCGGTGCGCCACGACATCATTCAGATGATCCATACCCGGGAGCCGGAGGCTCTGAAAAAGTTCTGCAAGGGCATCCAGTTCGGCGCTCCGGTGGACTCCTATGTCACCCCGGAGCCCTGGGATATGCCGGGCTATGACTGCCCGGTCATCATGGCGGCAGGGGCCTTCATCCAGGGGGCCTCCATCGAGCTGTCCGCCGACGCCCCCATGCGCCCCCCTTACACGGTGTACCTCCAGGGCGGCCTGACCTTCGAGTCGGGCAAGCTGGGGGTGCTGCTGGCGGTGGAGGAGCTGCTGCGGGCATAGTCCAAGCCGGACGGCGCATACCCTCCCCATATCAGGCCGGAGCGGAGAGGGAGGGAGCGCCATGGAGGGGCTGGACCGGATGAGGCGGCGCTGGCGGGCGCGGCGGTCCCCCGGCGGAGGCCGGGGCGGCTGGCTGGCGTCCCTGGCGCTGGGAGCGGCACTGGCCGCCCTGTGCGTGGGGCTGCTGGAGGCCCGCCTGCGGCCCATGGCGGTGACCATCGCCCAGGCCCAGCTCCAGAACGACGCGGCCCGCCTGGTGGAGCGGTGCGTGACGGAGGACCTGGCGGAGCGTGGGCTGACATATGCCGAACTGGTCTCCATCCAGAGGGACACCTCCGGGGCCATCGTCTCCCTCACCACGGACATGGCGGCCATGAACCTGCTGCGGGCGGAGCTGGTGGAGCGGGTGCTGGACGCCCTGGAGGGCGTGGGCGTCCTCCAGCTCCGCATTCCCCTGGGCAGTCTGCTGGACCTGGACGTCCTGTGGGGGCTGGGACCCTCCCTGAAGGTCCACGCCATGGCGGTGGGGACGGCGGACGCCCGGTTTTCCAGCAGCTTTTCCGAAGCAGGGGTCAACCAGACCCTCCACCGCATTGAGCTGGAGCTCACCGTGCCCATGACGCTGCTGCTGCCGGGCGGCCCGGTGGAGACTGAGAGCGTCACCCGCCTGTGCGTGGCGGAGACCGTCATTGTGGGCCGGGTGCCAGACGCCTACCTCCAGATGGAGCGGCCGGGCGGGGGCTGAGGACCCATTTCAAGGTTTACAGAAGAAGAGGAGGTTCCCCATGGACCATTTCGAGGAGCTCCAGGCCCTGCGCCGGGAGCTGGAACAGGCTAATTATGAATACTATGTCCAGGACGCCCCGACCATGTCGGACTACGACTATGACCACAAGCTGCGCCGGCTGGAGGAGCTGGAGGGGGAGCACCCGGAGCTCATCACCCCCGACTCGCCCACCCAGCGGGTAGGAGGGAAGGCCCTGGAGTCCTTCCAGCAGGTGGTCCATCAGGTCCCCCTGGAATCCCTTCAGGATGTGTTCGACTATGACGAGCTGCGCCAGTTTGACCAGCGGGTCCGCGCCGCCGTCCCGGGGGCGGAGTACGACGTGGAGCCCAAGGTGGATGGGCTGTCGGTGGCCCTGGAGTATGAGAACGGCCTGTTCGTCCGGGGGGCCACCCGGGGGGACGGCCAGGTGGGGGAGGATGTGACGGAGAACCTGCGGACCGTCCGGTCCATCCCTCTGCGCATCCCGGACGCCCCCGCCCGGCTCATCGTCCGGGGGGAGGTCTATATGCCCAAAAAGGTGTTCCACGCCCTGAACGAGGAGCGGGAGCGCCGGGGGGAGGCCCTGTTCGCCAACCCCCGGAACGCCGCCGCCGGGTCCCTGCGCCAGCTGGATCCCCGGGTGGCCGCCTCCCGCCGCCTGGACATCGCGGTGTTCAACGTCCAGTGGGCGGAGGGGGAGACCTTCCGAACCCATGTGGAGACGCTGGAATATTTGAAGCAGAAGGGCTTTAAAGTGATCCCGCATTACAGCTGCCGCGGCGTGGAGGATGCCATCGGACAGGTCGCCGCTATCGGAGAGGGCCGGGAGGACTTCCCCTTTGACATCGACGGTGCGGTCATCAAGGTCAACGACCTGGCCCAGCGGGAGCTGCTGGGCAGCACCGCGAAATTTCCCCGCTGGGCGGCGGCCTATAAATATCCCCCGGAGGTAAAGTCCTCCCGGGTGCTGGACATCGTGATCCAGGTGGGCCGCACCGGGGTGCTCACCCCCCGGGCGGTGCTGGAGCCGGTTCGCCTGGCTGGGACTACCGTTACCAGCGCCACCCTCCACAACCAGGATTTTATTGCGGAGAAGGACGTGCGCATCGGGGACACCGTCCTGGTGCGCAAGGCGGGGGAGATCATCCCCGAGGTCCTCTCTGTGGAACTGGAGAAGCGCCCGGAGGGAGCCGAGCCCTACCGCTTCCCCCAGACCTGCCCAGTGTGCGGCGCGCCGGTGGAGCGGGACGAGGACGGGGCCCACATCCGCTGCACCGGGGCCGAGTGCCCCGCCCAGCTGCTGCGCAACCTGGCCCACTTTGCCAGCCGGGACGCCATGGACATCGACGGGCTGGGCATCGCGGTGGTGGAGAACCTGGTGAACGCGGGTCTGGTGAAAACGCCGGGGGACCTGTACTTCCTGGAAGCCGGCAAGGTGGCGGAACTGGACCGCATGGGAAAGCGGTCGGCCCAGAAGCTGCTGGAGGCCATCGAGCGCTCCAAGACCCGGGACCTGTCCCGGCTCCTGTTTGCCTTTGGCATCCGGCAGGTGGGGCAGAAGGCGGGCAAGGTGCTGGCTGCCCGGTTCCGCACCCTGGATGCCCTTCAGGGCGCCACGCTGGAGGAGCTGACCGGGGTGGACGACATCGGGGCCATTACCGCCCAGAGCCTTCTGGACTGGTTTGCCAGCCCCCAGAGCCAGCACCTCATTGGCCGTCTGCGGGAGGCCGGTGTGAACATGGAGGCGGAGGAGCAGGGGAGCGACCAGCGCTTTGCCGGCATGACCTTCGTCCTCACCGGGTCCCTGGAGCGGTTCACCCGGGACGAGGCCTCCAAAATGATCGAGGACCGGGGGGGGAAGGCATCCTCCTCTGTGTCCAAAAAGACATCCTATGTGGTGGCAGGGGCGGCTGCGGGCTCCAAGCTGCGCAAGGCCCAGGATCTGGGGGTGCCTGTGCTCACCGAGGAGGAATTTCTGGCCCTGATGGACTAACTGATATTTGTCCTGGCAAGAAAGTTGTGCTATACTGTACCCGGAAGCGCCCGATGTGCGGCGGGGGAGAGAGGAGAGCGGGATCTCATGAAAAAGGGCTATCTCTATATCATTGTGACCATTGTGATGTTCACCTCCTATGAGGTAGTCCTGCGGTATATCGCGGGGCAGATCAACTCCATGCAGCTGACCCTGTGCCGCTTCTCCGTGGGCTTTCTGATCCTGCTGCCCCTGGCTCTGCGGACCCTGAAGCGCCGGGGAAAGCGCCTGGACGGCCGGAGCATGGCCCGTTTCGCCCTGCTGGGCCTGCTGGGCATCGCTCTGAGTATGCCCATCCTCCACCTGTCGGTTCGGTACGCCGGGTCCTCTGTGGCCGCTGTGCTGTTCAGCTGCAACCCGGTATTTGTCACCTTTTTGGCCTTCTTTCTGCTGAAGGAGCCCATCAAGCCCCGGCATATCTCCGCCCTGGCCCTGGAGATCGCGGGCACCGTGGCTATCATCGACCCATTAGGTCATGCGCTGAACCCCCTCGGGGTGGGGCTGGCCCTGCTGTCCACCCTGCTGTTCTCCCTGTACGGCGTGCTGGGCAAGCGGCGGGTGGCAGAGTACGGCGGCGCGGTGGTCACCTGCTTCAGCTTCCTGTTCGGCAGCCTGATCGTTCTGGGGCTGATCCTGCTTTCCCATGTCCCGGCGGTGGCCCAGGGGATGACGGCCGCCGGTCTGGAGGAGTTCGCCCGCATCCCCATCCTGGCGGGGTACACCCTGGAAAACCTGCCCTACGTTCTGTATGTGTCCGTGGGGGTGGCGGGGATCGGCTTCTGCTGCTACTTCCTCGCCATGGAGCAGCTCCCCGCCAGCGTGGTCTCCCTGGTCTACTTTTTCAAGCCTGCGCTGGCCCCGGTGCTGGCCTGGCAGCTCCACGGCGAGGCGATCCCCGCCAACATGATGGCCGGGATCCTGCTCATCGTGGCGGGCTCCCTGTGCACCATCATTCCCGGGCTTCTGGACGCGCGCCGGAAGCAGCGGGCGTAAGGGCGGGAGACCGTTCCCGGAACGCGGCCCACATCCATACCAAAGAATGAGGAGTGAAACTTATGTCAGTTTCCAAGGTATATTTTACTGATTTTCACACAAAGGCGTTCGGTGATGGACTGCCTACCAAGCTGAAAAAGCTGATCCGGGCGGCCGGGATCCAGAAGCTGGATCTGGACGGCAAGTTTGTGGCCATCAAGATGCACTTCGGCGAGCTGGGCAATGTGAGCTTTCTCCGCCCCAACTATGCCCGGGCGGTGGTGGATGTGGTGAAGGAGCTGGGCGGCCGCCCCTTCCTCACCGACTGCAACACCATGTACCCCGGCAGCCGGAAGAACGCCCTGGAGCACCTGGAGTGCGCCTGGCAGAACGGCTTTACTCCGCTGACGGTGGGCTGCCCCATCCTCATCGGCGACGGCCTGAAGGGCACCGACGATGTGGAGGTCCACGTGGCGGGGGGCGAATATGTGGAGAAGGCCAAGATCGGCCGGGCGGTGATGGACGCGGATGTGTTCATCTCCCTGACCCACTTCAAGGGCCATGAGATGACCGGCTTTGGCGGGACCATCAAGAACATCGGCATGGGCTGCGGCTCCCGGGCGGGGAAGAAAGAGCAGCACGCCAGCGGAAAGCCCAAGATCGACCCGGAGGCATGCCGCGGCTGCCGGCGCTGCCAGAAGGAGTGCGCCAACAACGGCCTGGTCTTTGACACCGAGACCGGAAAGATGACCGTGGACCAGGACAGCTGTGTGGGCTGCGGCCGCTGCCTGGGGGCGTGCAACTTTGACGCCATCTACTTCACCAACGACAACGCCCAGGCGGCCCTGAACTGCCGCATGGCGGAGTATACCAAGGCGGTGCTGGACGGGCGGCCCAACTTCCATATCTCCCTGGTGGTGGACGTGTCCCCCAACTGCGACTGCCACGGCGAGAACGACGTGCCCATCCTGCCCAATCTGGGGATGTTCGCCTCCTTCGACCCTCTGGCCCTGGACCAGGCCTGTGTGGATGCCTGCCTGGCGGCGGAGCCCATGCCGGGCAGCCAGCTGGCCCGCCACCTGGCGGAGCCCGGCTTCCACGACCACCACGACCACTTCACCAACTCCACCCCCGAGTCGGAGTGGCGCAGCTGCCTGGAGCACGCGGCCAAGATCGGCCTGGGTTCCCGGGAGTATGAGCTGATCCGCCTCTGACCCGGTCCCGACAGGGGAGGGGCGCGCCCTCCCGGAAAAATCAGACAAGAAAAGGACGATGCACTATGCCCACCAACACATACGAAAGCCCGCTCTCCTCCCGCTATGCCAGCGATGAGATGCTCTACCTCTTTTCCGCCGACAAGAAGTTCTCCACCTGGCGGCGGCTGTGGGTCGCCCTGGCCCGGGCGGAGATGGAGCTGGGCCTGCCGGTCACCCAGGAGCAGGTGGACGAACTGGAGGCCCACATCACCGACATCGACTATGAGAAGGCCGCCCAGTGGGAGAAAAAGCTGCGCCACGATGTGATGGCCCATGTCCACACATACGGGGAGCTGTGCCCCAAGGCCATGCCCATCATCCACCTGGGGGCCACCAGCTGCTATGTGGGGGACAACACCGATGTGATCATCATGCGGGAGGGGCTGGAGCTGGTCCGGAACAAGCTGGTGCAGGTCCTGTCCAGATTGGCGGACTTCGCCCGGGAATACAAGGCCCTGCCCACCCTGGGCTTCACCCACTTCCAGGCGGCCCAGCTGGTCACCGTGGGCAAGCGGGCCACCCTTTGGATGAATGAGCTGCTGATGGACCTGGAGGAGGTGGAGCACCGCATCTCCACCCTGAAGCTGCTGGGTTCCAAGGGGACCACGGGGACCCAGGCCTCCTTCCTGGAGCTGTTCGAGGGCGACCATGAGAAGGTGAAGGAGCTGGAGCGCCGGATCGCGGAGGAGCTGGGCTTCGACGCCGTGGTCCCGGTCAGCGGGCAGACCTACTCCAGGAAAATGGACTACAACGTGCTGTCCACCCTGGCGGGGATCGCCCAGAGCGCCAGCAAGTTCGCCACCGACCTGCGGCTTCTGTGCCACCTGAAGGAGGTGGAGGAACCCTTTGAGAAGAACCAGATCGGCTCCTCCGCCATGCCCTATAAGCGCAACCCCATGCGGTGCGAGCGGATCTGCTCCCTGGCCCGCTATGTGATCGTGGACGCCGGGAACCCCGCTATCACCACTGCCACCCAGTGGTTCGAGCGCACCCTGGACGACTCGGCCAACAAGCGCATCTCCATCCCGGAGGCCTTCCTGGCCGTGGACGCCATCCTGAACATCTATATGAATGTGGCCTCCGGCCTGGTGGTCCACCCCAAGGTCATCCGCCGCCATGTGATGGAGGAGCTGCCCTTCATGGCCAGTGAGAACATCATGATGGACGCGGTGAAGCGGGGCGGCGACCGCCAGGAGCTCCACGAGCGCATCCGGGTCCTGTCCCAGGAGGCGGGGCGGAATGTGAAGGACCTGGGCCTGTCCAACAACCTGATCGACCTGATGGCGGAGGACCCGGCCTTCGGCATGAGCCGGGAGGAGCTCACCGCCCATCTGGAGCCGGAGCGCTACATCGGCCGCTGCCCGGAGCAGGTGGAGGAGTTCCTGTCCCAGGAGATCGCCCCGGTGCTGGAGAAATATGCTGCGGCTCTGGGTGGGAAGGAAACGGAGCTGAAGGTTTGATGGAGAAAGGCGGGCTGCTTTGAAGCATCAAAAGTACGGCGCCTATCTGGCCGCCGGGGTCACCGCCTTCGCGGTGATCGCCGCAGCGATCCTGCTGTTCTTTGTGATCTACCACTTTTCGGCGGTGCGGGCCCTGTTGGAGCTGCTGGCCTATATCCTGCGGCCCATCTTTTATGGGCTGGTGCTGGCCTTTCTGCTGCTGCCCGTCCACCGGCAGATCTACTCCTTTCTTGCCGCGCTGTGTGAGGGAGTGGCGGAGCGCGGGGGACGGAAGCGCGCCGCGCTGAATTTTCTGGCCATTGTGCTCAGTCTTATTTTTGCGGTACTGGTGGTCTATGTGCTTCTGGCCATGGTGCTGCCCCAGTTGTACCTCAGCATCGTGGGGCTGGTGAACGCGGTCCCGGAGTACATTCGGATCATGCAGCAGTGGCTGCTGGACTTTTTGGCGGACAATCCGGAGATCCAGACGGCGGTGCTGCCCTATTACAACTCCCTGGCCCAGTCGGTAGAGCAGTGGCTCAGCTCCGACATGCTCCCCAACCTGGAGTCGGTGAACAGCACACTGGACTGGCTGAAGGCCGAGATCCTGCCCCAGCTCACCGGCGTGGTGAGCAGCGTCTCCTCCGGCGTGGTGGCCCTGGCGCTGCTGTTGAAGGACATCCTGATTGCGATTATCGTCTCAGTCTATCTGCTGGCAAGGAAGGATGTCTTTGCCGCTCAATCCAAGAAGATCGTGTACAGCGTGTTCCGCACTGATGTGGCGGATCTGCTGGTGGAGGAGACCCGGAGCGCCTACCGCATCCTCAGCGGATTTATCAACGGCAAGCTGGTGGACTCCCTAATCATCGGCATTATCGCCCTGGTGTGCTGCAATCTGTTCCGGTTCCCGTACCCTATGCTGTTGGCAGTGATCATCGGGGTGACCAACATCATCCCGTTCTTCGGCCCCTTCATCGGGGCCATCCCCTGCGCGCTGCTGATCCTGCTGGTCAGTCCCCTGAAGTGCCTGTATTTTGTCATCTTCATCTTTGTGCTCCAGCAGTTTGACGGCAACATCCTGGGCCCCAAGATCCTGGGGGACTCCACAGGGCTGGCCTCCTTCTGGGTGCTGTTCTCCATCCTGCTGTTCGGCGGCCTCTTCGGCTTTGTGGGCATGGTGCTGGGTGTTCCGGTATTCGCCATGTTTTACAGCGTGGTCAGCCGACTGGTGCGCTGCGGCCTGAAAAAACGCGGGCTGCCCCTGGAGACCGAGCAGTACCTGGGGCGGACCGGACCGCTGGCCGGAACAGGTCCAGGGGTGGAGGACTCCGGGACCCGGTGAGCCGGTCCATATCCCTTTATCCGCCCGGAGAGGCGGACAAGTTAAAAAACAAAGCTGCGGCCCGTACGTTCAAACGCACGGGCCGCAGTTTTTTCATTGCGGTTATGAAGTATCAAGAAGAGTGTCTTACAACTGGGTGGTCAGGACCTTCTTCAGACGGGCGAAGCGGGGCAGACCGTTGACCCGGGGAGCCTTGGCGTCGCCCTGGATCAGGGGGAGGACATAGTCGATGAACTGCTGGTTGACGCCGTTGCCCGCCTCATTGATCCACTCGCGGGGGACCTTCTTCTCGAAGTTGGCCACGATGTCCAGGGGCTCCAGAATGGTCTCACAGCGGTAGCCGTCCTCGCCGCGGGTGCAGCGGAAGGCCACCATCTTATCGGTAAAGCCCTCCACGGCGGCCTGGACCGCGGCGGAGCCGGCCAGCAGAGCCTCCTCCGCGTCGGTCTCAGAGTCCAGATGGGCACCGCAGCGCTGGAGGAGGGAGAGCTCGATGCCACGGACCTTCACACCGAAGGCCTCCTTCACCGCGGAAGCCAGGTGGGAGGCCAGACCGCCCAGCTGGGCGTGGCCGAAACCATCGGTGGCAGAGGTCTTGGCCTCGGAGACAAAGGTGCCGTCGGCGTAGTGGATGCCCTCGGACACGGCCACCAGGCAGTTTCCGCTTTGGTCGTAGACGGCCTTGACGTCAGCGAGGAAGCGCTCCATGTCGAAGTCGGTCTCGGGCAGATAGACCAGGTCGGGGCCGCAGCCGGTGAGGGAGGCCAGGGCGGCGGAGCCGGCCAGCCAGCCGGCGTGGCGGCCCATGATCTCAATGATGGTGACCATGCCGGTGTCATAGACATGGGCGTCCTGCCAGACCTCAGCGCAGGATGTGGCGATGTACTTGGCTGCAGAGGCGAAGCCAGGGCAGTGGTCGGTGCCGTTCAGGTCATTGTCGATGGTCTTGGGTACGCCCATGATGCGGCACTCATAGCCCACCTTCTGCATATACTTGGAGATCTTGTTGCAGGTGTCCATGGAGTCGTTGCCGCCGTTGTAGAAGAAGTAGCGGACGTCGTACTTTTTGAAGATCTCCAGAATACGCCGGTAATCGGCGTCGTCCACATCGGGGTCGGCCAGCTTATAGCGGCAGGAGCCCAGGGCAGAGGAGGGAGTGAACTTCAGCAGATCCAGTTCCACGGAGTCCTCCTGTCCCATATCGTACAGCTTGTCCTCCAACACGCCCTTGATTCCGTGGGCGGCCCCCAGAACGTGGGTGATGCAGTCAGCCTTCAAAGCGGTCTGAATCACGCCCTGAGCACTGGCGTTAAT
>ENA-ORUO01002657-ORUO01002657.1-human-gut-metagenome-genome-assembly--contig:-NODE-2657-length-13658-cov-2.272366_pt1 | contig 13658 bp, 12 predicted proteins | sample MGYA00242082_ERZ509215 | MGnify/ENA primary metagenome ERZ509215 (study PRJEB26280, sample SAMEA2338829) | human gut metagenome | biome: human gut; feature: human-associated habitat; material: faeces... | reverse complement strand
TAACAGCCGAAGCTGGTATTACCGTGGCGGATGTAACTCCGCCTGAAATCATATATGTGTCTTTCGTCTACTATTCATCTACCGGTTGATCCAACCATTCCCATTTACAGGCTGTGCATATTTCGCGATTGGCTCTTTTTCCTATGCAGTGACATCTTTTATCAAATTCCTTGTATGGGCAATTGATATTGTAATAAATCATGCTTTCCTCACTGGCTCCGCAATCATCGAAGCTTACCCTCTCCAAGGTATTTCCATCCTCTTCCAAGCCATCCAGAAGTAAATTGATCATATATTCCCTGTTTGTCATCCTATTTTCCACGCCCCTTTCGTTTCTGTATTCATGATATCATTTTTCAATTTATTCATTTTTTCGCAGACAAAAAAGACACCTAGAAATAAATCCAAGTGTCTCTTCTTCCGCACGCTGCGGGGCCACCAAGTGACGATTACGATAAATCTTTTTTGAACTCACGACGGACATACCGTTCTTTGTTCTTATTCATCAGCGCATTCCATTCACCTTTCCGCATACAGATATTCATTCTTGCAAGACATGGAACAAATGTACTTCTGTTTTTGTTCCCATCATAATCAAACAAATTTTCTTTTCTTCTATACGCAAATTTGTCGCTCAAACGTTTCTGATATTCAAACCCTTTAATTACATCTAATTTTTCAATCAGTTCCGGGAAAGATTCTTCCTCTTTCAAATATTTTCCAAATATTTTTTTATAATCTGCAGTCGTAACTGGCGTAATTTTTAAAACAACCGGAGGCTTCTTCTGTACGGTTTTTTCGCCAAGCCAAAATACGCTTGTCGCCATAGTTGTGTATTTATTTCCGTAAGAATAGCCGTCATATGAGGATGTATGATGTTTTATCGGGACTAATTCAGTAGACCACGAATGTTCAAGTTTCATCTTCGGCTTCCCGTCTTTATCTAGCTCAGGCTCCCCGTCAATATTGACCGTTGCGAAATCATCAAATTCACCTGCAGCTGCTCTTTTTACGATATCTGCATGATAAAGGTCGAACAGATTAGAAAACATAACTCTGGCATCCCATACATTTTCCCACACATAGTCAGCTACACGTTCGGAAATAATTTTACAATATGCCGCTTCTACGGCTTCATTCATATGGTTATAATAGTCATTTTTACTTACCAGTTCAGCTTCCCATACAAGAGGAACATCCTTAAGATCATCAATTGTGACGTGAAACATCTTTAGCAGCTCTTTATTTTCCGGATATACCTCTTCAGGCGTTTTCACCCGATAATTGATAGACCTGACAGCAGGAAGTGCGACACCAGGAAGCATCAATTCTGTGCCATTTACTGTCGCGCTGCACTCTTCCGGGAAGTACATTTCTTTACAAGTAAAACTTTCATCTTTGAAAAACAACTGTATTGTTTCATTCAAAAATACCGGTAGCCAAGCCTGCTGCTGTGCATCCATAAGCTCATTTAGACGGTATCCTTTTTTCACAACACTCAAAAAGGTCGTGTCGGCAGCTTCGCCTGAAAACTCTGTAAAAAAGATATTCCATGGTGCATAGCTGCTTCGCTTTCCGTAGTAATACTTTTTTATGTTTCCATAATTGGTCATTATCGGCATTTCATACATCCAAAGATTTTCGCCATTTTTCACTGCAAGCCAGATGCTTCGTTTTGCGATTTCTTCAGCCGTCTCTTCTTCTGTCAATTGCTCATGTTCCATGATATTCCTATGTCTTTCATCCCACATTCCATCAAGCCATTTTCGCCGGTGATTCATGTACACAGCTTCTTTCTTTTCAATTGCGCCAAATGCAATGACACAACTTTTATCCGAATTCATAACAGCATCTCCAAATTCTTTTTCTGTACCGAATTTGCATACTTCTGTCATAATTGCTGGATCCTCAGAATTTCTTTCTCCTTTCCGTAACTGGTAAATGTTTTTTCGTCTATACTCATTATCATAGGTTGTCAATCCGTCAAGCAACGGATCGATGATCTCTGTCAGGTTTTTAAAATCCTCAATTTTTGCATCAAAATGCATTTTCTTTAACATTATCACATAAAGTTCGGCTTTCTTTTTCCATTCAGCCTTCGTTTCGTCTGCAGCAAACAGTTCTTGCAGCTTCTGCGCATTTTCCAGTTGTTTCATGTCACCGGACAACATTTCCCGAAGTGGGACAAGAATGAGTGGTATTACCTTATTCCAGGTATCCTCCAGGACAGCCATTTGCAGAAAGTCAGCCTTTTGCCCTGCTTTGGAAATCTGTTTCATCTGGTCACAACAATTCCTATAAAAGTCCCGGATATCTTGATTATCTCCATTGATCTCAACCGTCAACGGCGTATTAGACGTCTCATACGAATGATTTATTAAATCATACAGAAGCTCTGCCGCATTTTTCACAGTATCAGTGCTATTTTCCTCACATAAATTTTTCTGTTTTCCATCGTTATTCTCCATAAATGTTCCTCCAAATCCATCTGACTTTTCCTATGATTAGGATTAGGATATCAGACGCCAATATATTTTATTTTTCTAAGGCGTAACAAGAAAAACGCCCGTAATCGAGTAAAAACTCAATTATCACTCGATTACAGACGATATTCCATTGTAAAGATTTTCCTATTCCTTTTCTTTTTTCCTCCTTGCATACAAAAAAGACCGATCCTTTCGATCGATCCTTTTGCACAATGATTGCTGCTATGATTGCAGGATTACTCTGCAACCTCTCCCGCCTTTTCACGCTCTTCGGGCTGTTCCGCTTCTTCTTTTCGCATGCTATTGATTGAGACTTCATATGCAACTCGCTTTTCGCTCTCTGTTTCGGAAATCCGCTTTGTATATTCCCGGCTCTGGATTCTTCCAAGAATATTCACCCGGTCCCCGACCTTATATTCGGACGCAATTACTGCATTGTTTCCCCAACAGATACAAGGAATGTAATCTGAATGTCTAAATGGACGGTTCACAGCAATAAAAAGATCTGTAATCTCACGTCCTTTTGGAGTCTTACGATAAACCGGTGTCTTGCAGATATAGCCATCTAAGTGTACCCTGTTTGACTTTCTCGCATCCGGTTCCTCATCCGTGAATGTGATCTTCTTTGCAAAAACAGCTAATAATACACGGTTTTTCCGCTCACCTCGATTGTTATAAGAACGATAATTTCCACGTACCCTAACACATTTGCCGACATAATCCCCTGCCGTATCAATTAATGTCTCCGGAACAATCAACTGGATATGGTCTTCTACATCACTTAATCTTTTTACTGCAATTTTTGTCATATAAAAACTTTTATTTCCGCTTTTATGACTGAATTCAAAATCAGACTCCACCTTGCCCGTAACTGTTACATAATTTGTTCCGATGTTTTTGTTTGCATTCTTATTTGCCATGATAAATTCTCCTTTGTTTTAATTATGTTTTTCTATAGTGAATATGGAATTTTAGAAACACCAAAGACAAAATACCACCAAAAACACAATGCTCATCGCAATATAACTCTTAATTATTTTTTCCTTTGATATGCCCATATGCCACACTTTTTCTTTTGTTTTACAAAATACGTAAATATATATCCCTACCTGTATCACGCCGACAACAGCCAGTATAGGACCGGCAAGCATAATGAACGTCAACCCAATCCATTGTAAAGAATAAGGCAAAGCTGCAAGGCCTTGGACATAGGTGCATCCAAACAAGTCCTTGCTTGTCCCGTAAAAAATTCCATATATAAGATACCATACCGACCACTCACCAAATAGCAGCCACGGCAGGAAACTCAGCTGCCAAAAACAAGCAATCATTCTTAACATATCACTTTCTCCTTTACTTTCTTCATTTCTCTCACCTCATAATAAATATGGAAGATTGCGAAACAAAAAGACCAGCCACTGCTGATCTTTCTGTCTCGGAAAACGTTATCTGTTTTCAACGCCTGCATTCTTTCGGTTTTCAAAGAAATATCGGTCTGATTCTTTTCGCTTATTCCAGTAAATTCCGGATTCAAATCGTTCAATATCCGTTTCAATCATATGCTGCACGTAAGCCCAATCTTCAAACGTCAAATTCACTGTGTTGTTCCGAAGTGTTGTCTGGTCACGCTGTTTCACCTGTACATTCAACATTCCGTCATCTTTTTTGATTACCGGAGCGTAATAGTTTACGATCGTGATCATCAGCGGCCTTTTCTCTCCAAGCAACCAGTCCACCGTAAGTTCATATACAAAACTCATTCCGGCATTATTCTTGCGGTTTACCAGGGGCCGAAGTCCACTGGAGTACAGAGAAATCCTTTTCGTCTGCCATTTTCCGACTGCATCTGCATCCAACTTTCCTTCCTTCAGGAGCTGAGAAGCATTCACAATTGCATCCATTTGCGTTTTGTTTTTTGGATATTTGCTTAAATTATTTTTCAGGAAGGTGTACTGATTATTCAATAACTTCTTTCCCTCTTCTCCGTCATTTAGCAATACATCTGCTGGAGTCCGACCTTTTAACGTTCCGGAAGTAATTGTCACCGTATATGCAAGAGGAAGCTCCTCTTCTTCATTACTTCCACTATTGAACTGATACAACATCTCTTGCTGCATAGCAAAATGGCTCTTTTCCAAAAAACCAAACATTTCTTTTACATTCAAATTTGCAGTCGCCGCTTTCTTGTCCTGATTGATGATCAAGAACGAAAAACGGCTAAATTTCCTGGAATGAAGCGTCAAAGGCTCTTCCTCGTTTTCAATATCAGCCTCTGTTAATCCGTCCAGTACAGCAAACGTACTTTTCTCCACAATATAAGCTACTTCCCTTGGATTTTTACTTTTGTTTTCCATATTTTTCCTCCTATAGTCTATAATTTCGAACTAAATATGGAATTTTGAATTATTTTCTTTTGCAAAAACGTGAACATCATATGTTACTATCAAACACGCCCCAGTAATCAAAAAGGACGATGGGATGTATTTATTTATTTATTTCAAAACATCCTATGTTACTACCAAACTTTGCCTATGCAATGTGCCTTAACACGTGGGAGCAATTTCAAAACATCCTATGTTACTACCAAACCTACGGTTTTAAGCCATTTCTCGGCTCATCAATTTACGCGAAACCGCTCAACCGCGGGATTTTATTTAAATTTTACCAACCGACGCTCAATTTTCATAATGATTCCTGAAAATGCCAGTTTTCCTTGTAAAATCAGGCTTTTCAGTATGTTCACAAAAATTCCAGTTGGTAAACCTCTACTATAAAAATGAATGATTTTTGGAAAATCAGTCCCATTTTTGGAACCTGGTTCCATTTTTGTACCATTTCTCCACAAGAAAAGAGAACCGGTTTCCCGATTCTCTTCCCTTTATCTTCGAATTATTTCAAAGAGTTGTAGATCGCTGCTCTTGCTGTTTCCGATACTGTTGCTTTCAATCTTCTGCTTCAGTTCTTTCGTTTTCTCTGCACTGATCTTGTAGTTGGTTCCCGCATCTTTCGCAAAGGATCCGGTAAGCAGTGCTTTGTAAGCAGCGTTCTGATACCACTTTGACATGACATTCAGTCCGCCGTTATCCGAAGAAGCTTCGATCTCTTCCGTGGTCATTCCGTGGAAATCTATATCTTTATTCTTATCGTAATATTTCTGGGTAATGAAACGTACCTGCTTCCGTACTGCTTCATCATCATCTCTCCAGTAATCACTGCCGGAGTCGATCACATTGACCTTGATCTCCTGGATCGTTTCCTTGCCCATGCTGTCTTTGACTTTGAATGTTACCCAGACTACTGTGTTTCCATTCACATTCTTGAAGTCCGTATCTTTGTAATCCACAATGGTGATCCGGTTATTGATCGTGCCATCTTCTGCGTCCGTTGCCTTCAGCTTGCCGGATGTAATCGCATCCTTCAGGAGTACATCCTGCGTGATTTTTCCGGCCTTGGCATCTTCCATTGTAAAGTACCGATCCTCTGCTTTAATCACTGGGAACTCATTATACTTCACAGTAATGGTTGATGTCTTTGTCGTGGTCTTACCGCTTAAGTCTGTGACCTGATAAGTGATCTTATGCGTAACCGGAGCTTTCTCTTTCGGGAGCTGCTGGAACCAGGTATCCAGTTTTTCGGAATCCGGCATACCGTTCGTCCAGCTCTTCGTATAAGCAGCCTGCGGTTTTCCATCTACCAGTTTTCCGGCAGAGTACTCGATCTTCGTGATGATCACCTTACCGGTCATATCACCGTCTTCCACATCAGATGCCTTCGTTACGTTCTTGAGGAGCATCGCTTTCGTGATGTTCTGTCCCTCATAATATGTTGCGTCTTTAGCTTCCAGTTCCGGCGCTGCGGAATACCATTTCGCATATAAGGTAACAGTTCCGCCGGAATTTGCAGTTAAGTTCTTCACGGAAGCCTTGTCTGCATAGGAGGTTCCTGTTCCATCTGCTTTGGTGTTCCAACCGCTGAACCGGTATCCGGTCCGTTTGAACGTGTTCGCATTCAGGGTTGCTGCCTTATTATAGGTCAGTTCCTGGTTTGCCATCGTTCCGGTTCCGCCATTTGCATTATACGTCACAGTATACTTATTCGCAGTCCACTGTGCATATAAGTTAACGGTTCCGCCTGCTGTTGCAGTCAGATTTTTCACAGATGCCTTATCTGCATAACTTGTACCCGAACCATCAGCTTTCGTATTCCAGTTCTTAAAGGTATATCCTGTTTTGGTAAATCCATTCGCAGTCAATCCCTTCGCCGTATCATAGGTATGTGAGCTACCTGCAGTGGAACCGCCTGTATTTCCATTTCCATTATATTTTACTGTATAAGCGTTCGCTTTCCAGTCCGCATAAATGGAAATCGTCACATCTCCTTTTTCCAGCTCCAAGAGTTTTCCGACTGCACTTGCGAGGTCCTGCGTCTTGGTATAGACATTATTCCCTGCATCCAGAAGAATTGTTCCCGTTACGCTGTTTGCATGGTATTTATTTGTGGAAGTATATCCGGTACGAATGAATCTTCGCGCATCCCATAATCCATAGCTTGGAAGAGATGCATCATAATTAAATGTATCACTTCGGTATTTAGCACTGGAATCAATCGTGCTGACTGCCGATCCATCTGCTACCGAACTGGTATCCACTTTCGTCGCCCCATTCGGATAGTAATTCACGGTCAGTACATTTGCCCGCCAGTGCGCGTAGATTGTCGTATTTCCGGCTCCCATTGTAGTAGCCGTTCCAACTTTGGAACCACCGCTTGCTGCCGTAAACCATCCGGTAAAGGTATAACCTGTCCTAGATGGTGTCGGAAGCGCTCCATACTGAGAACCATAAGTCAGTGTTTTGGAAGTCGGTGTTACGGTTCCACCATTTGGATCATAAGTCAACGTATAACTGTTGATCTTCCATTGTGCATAAAGCGTAATAGTTGCACCGTCTGCCGCTGTCAGACTCGTAACTTCCTGTTTATCCGTATACGTAGTTCCAGAACCATCTGCCTTCGTATTCCATCCGGTAAAGGTATAACCCGTTCTGCTAAATGCATTCACCGTTAATGCCTGTTTCACACCATAGGTAAAGGTCTGGTCTTTCATGGTTCCAGTTCCGTTGTTCTTATCAAATGTTACGGTATACTTATTCGTCTTGAATTCCAGCACGACGCCAACATTGGATGTGCCGATCGTTCCTGTGATACTTCCGGAATGGACTCCGACATAGGTATGTCCGGTTACTACTTTGATATCCTTGATCTCATACTTGCTTCCATATGGAATCTTCTGATAGAAATCCGTCACATCATTGGCTTTTTGTACGCCGTCTACATAAATGTCTGCAGTTCCATATCCTGTGATATTTCCAGCAGATTTGTCATCCAACACTCCATTCAGATCCAGATAATAGGAGTTCTTAGTCCACTGTGCATACAGTGTAATGTTCTTCGTGTATGTCCAGGTCCAGCTCTTACCGATCCAGCTTGTCCAGTCGGTTCCTGTTCCATCTGCTTTCTCATTCCATCCCACGAATGTATATCCGGTTCTGGAGAAAGCATTTGCTTTGGTCACATAACCTGCACCGTAAGTCGCCTTATCGGTTTCCATGGTTCCGGATCCACCGTTGGCATTATAAGTCACAGTATACTTACTTGCGGTCCACTGCGCATACAATGTAACGGTTATCGCATCTGTTGCAATACTATCCATATTGCCTCCGACGTCCAATGGCAAGATTGTTGAACAATACTTGATAAACATTACCACATTTTTTACAATCGGAAGCGCTTTTTCTTTGAAATTGATTTCATCTGACCAGTCATTCAACGTCGCAGCTGTCACTTCTACGAAATCATAAAACTGGTTAAATCGGCCAGGAAGATTTCCTCTTAATGACAGCATTTGTCCATATTCTTTTGCCTGATCATTATTCATGATATTTTCTTCTAAACTCCTAGCTTTATAAACATTATGGTATTTTCACCTGGTTTATCTTTTTACAGAAGAAAAGAGATTCCTTAATAGAAATCTCCTTTCATTCTCCGCTCCCTGCGGGACCACTCATAGAATTCAGTTTACAGCAAACATACCAATACAAGGAAAATTACGAAACATATTGCAAGACTTACGTTTGTTTCATGTCTTTCAAGAGAATCAATATATTCTCTACTCCATTCTGGATTTACACGAATCACTTCTTCGCTTCCTATTTGCCATTTCTTAAATGTGTAAACATTTGAGCTGTATCGGTTTCCATCTTCATCCTGCCATACCGGTGAATATGTAAGATATGGTTTAGCTGATCCATGCTCTTTATGCTGATTTACATGCACACATGTAACTGACACTTCTTTTGAACATTTTGACATCTGCACAAAATGCAAAGAAACCCATTGACCTAATGCCCAGAGCAATACAACTCCTGAAATCAAAACTGCTAAATAATTGTACAACATAATAATCTCTCCATTCATTTTATCTTTTGTTTGAATTGCTTAATGGTATTTGAAATAAACTTATTCCGTTCTAGTAAGTTTCATATTGTTTCCTCCTATATTTTTTATTTCAAATACAATATGAATTCTTTTTTCATTTTAAATTTTTATCCCCTTTCATACTCCAAATGAAATTATAAACCAAACAATAGGAGGAACTAATTATGCAGCAAATTTATGAATTATCACTTACACCAACTTATGTATCGGACTGGGATTTTAAAATGGCTATCCGGGAATTGATCCAAAATGGAATTGATCAACAAGCAACCAATTCAAAGTGTACATTTTCTATGGAATTTGTTCCGAATGAAAATGATTCCACTAGAGGCAAGATTCTTTTTACCAGTAAGCAGTCTCGTCTGAAGGTAAACACCCTTCTACTCGGATGTACTTCCAAAGAAGATGATACCCTTACAGTAGGACAGTTTGGAGAAGGGTACAAAATTGCAAGTCTTGTCCTCAACAGGCTCGGCAAAACCTTTGTCGTCCATAACAATATGGAAAATGAAATTTGGGTTGCACGTTTTAAAAACAGCAAAAAATGGCGTGGAAAAATCCTTGCATTCTTTGTTGATAAGGTGGACCAAATTGACAGCAACGACCTGGTTATCGAAGTCGGGAATGTGACTGATGATGAATATTCACTTCTTCAGGAAATATGGCTTGGTTACGAAGACGACAACAGCTATGAAAAAATCGAAACATCATATGGAGAAATTTTATTAGATAGCTGGGCAAGAGGAGAAGTTTATGTAAACGGACTCTACATTGAATGCCATTCGAACTTCACGTATGGGTATAATTTTAAACCAGAATATCTCACATTGGAACGGGATCGTAAATCATGCGATTCATGGATGGCTAAAAACCTTACTGCAAAGATGGTATCTGAAGCTATGGTAAACGGGGGCGTCGAAATTGAAACCGTTCATCATATGATTGAACAGGATTCGGATGATGTGACCAATATCGACTATTGTTCTTATGAACAGAAACAAAATGTTGTCGATTCGTTAAAAGAAGTATTCGATGAACAGCACGATAAAGGTTCTATTCCAGTTACAGATCAATCTGATTATGATATGATCTGTAACATGGGAGGAACGCCTATATTTGTTCCTCGAAGTGTAGGCAGGTTATTATCAGATGTAAAAGAAGAAAGGATCGACAAACTTGTAAATTCCGCAAAGCAGAAGGCTATTACTCCAAGAGAAAAACTGCAATGCTGGTATGATCAGTATTGCGACCGCTTATCATCAGATGCAAAAGAAGAATTGAAAGAAATCATCAATATGCTGTAGAAAAAAGACCAGAGGGCTTTATGCTCCCTGGTTTTTTTCAATAAAGAGACATCTTACAGACACCTCTTTTCTTCCACACACTGTGCACTCTGAATCGACCTTCTTCACAAACACGGAAAACTGACTGAACCCACAGGCAAGCCTGTGGGGTTCTACTGATGGAGTTCTAGGATCTGCGTACACCGCAAAAGTTTTGGCAGAAGCATCTGTTCCAGAGCAGCAGAAACGGGAAAGCAACCCATCGGTCACATTGCTCCCATCCGCAAATGAAGCGAATAGGATCTCCCGTTTTCTCAGACAGAAGGAGTCTGTTTCCTAATGTCCGACGGACATTCAGTCAAATGCCCTTGAAATCTTAGTGTATATGTTACATTTAGGCAGCCATACCTTTTGTACGGATGCCGGAATTCATAATCTTTTTTCCTGAACGGGCGATAGAATCTACCATCTCCTGTTCTAATTGATAGAGGTACTTGAAAAACTCCAGACATTTCCTTTTATCAATGCCAGTATGTTCTTCGTTGATGCAATATAATAAAAATGAGGAATACCAGTCTCTCTGAACGAGCGTGCCATCAGCCAGGCGGTACATCCTCTGGGAAAGGGTTTTCTTGATATAATCATCAGCCGTATGGTCATACTGGCTGGCACGGTAATCCACAGGAACTTCAATATAGACACCACCGGTTGACTCGAACTTTTTCTTCAGACATTCCTGAAAATAGCCAGGACACCGGTTCCGAATCGACTTTCCGAAGCGTTTCTTGCGCTTCAGTTTTCCATTCTTGTCAAGTGAATCTTCCGGGTTTGCTCGCTTCTGGAGTTTCTTAGCATTCTTCGGCTCTGTAATCAGGACATTTCCCAGGGATCGGAGCTGATTTGCCAGTTCCTGGCAGGCAAGTTTCCGGTTTTGTGCATTGATCCGGCAGAGTTCCTGATGTCGCTTCTGCAGCTTCCGGTAACGGTTTGATTTGATCCAGACCTTCTTGCCTTTCTTAATTGTACCATCCGGGTTGTAATTTTCCGGGTTTGTTGCCCTGCGCGATCGGTCCATAGCACGGAGGATACGCCGTTCCATTCGCTCGGAATGTTCAATCGTATTCCCGCGTTCTGCCAGGTTTTCCAATCCGACTTTATTTGTGGAGGTATAAGCAACCGTCTGGGTTCCGATGTCGGTCCCAACATTCCCTTTTCCATACTGGTGTCGTGCATGTCCGTTCTTTGTTTTCTGGATGGGATTTCCCTCAATTGTCAAATGGACATAAACTCGGAGCTTTCCACGGATTTCTTTGCAGACCAGGGAAGCATAGCATGGACGGAACGTATCAATCATCCCCTTATCCATGGAGGATACTGCATACGCATCACAAAGATCCGGATTTTTTAGATACGCAAGGATTGCATCCTGTTCTGCCAGTGCCCAGGTATCTCCTGGTTTTATTTTGCAGTGGATGTTCAGATCCCGATATTTGAATACGAGGCCGGAATCAGAAGATTTTATGACAATTGCGCGGCTCGCCTGTTTTGCCCGGATTTCCGGTAAATCCCCACGTTTCCGGAAATGAAGTTGTTTTCCATCTGAATACAGGATCTTCTCGACAGAACGCCAGATATCTTCTGCTCTTGTAAGTGCAAATACACTTGGTACACCATAGCTCTCCTTGATCGATTCCATCTGTTTCCGGCAGAACTCCCAGGTCACATGATAGAACTCCTGCATCTCTGACATGGATGCTGCACAGGATTTTAATTCGAAATGTTTCTGCTTTAGAAGAGTCTTCTGATCCCTTGTAGGAGATTCCAGACTCTCCATCTTTTTTACTGTTTCGGAAAGCGTTCCATATAACTCTTTCAGCCGACGGTATCGTTTGGTGCGGGCCAACTGCTCATAGTTGCGTTTCATGATGCCAACAAGGGTATTTCCGCACTGGCGGACAAGATCTGCATCATAAAAAATCCTGCGTTTCTCATCTTCCGTCAGATCCGCTTCCAGAACGAGAACATGACGCGCGGATGTTTTCCTGTAGTCGACAACTGCCTTTTCATATTCAGTTAATTCCGCACGCTTCTTTCTTCCCTTTGCCATACAAAACTCCTAAATCTTTGATTTTTGTTCTTCTATGTATTTCTGTACAGTTGCACCGCTGATTGTCCCGACTGATGATATAAAATACCCTTTTGACCATAAAGAGCCACATCTTGCGTAAAACCGTTTTAATTCAGGATATGCCTGAAATAATTCCACTGCAGTTCTGCTTTTCAGGGTGCGGACTACATCACATGGTGCAACAGTCTGTGGACAATCAATAAAGATATGGATATGATCCGGCATAACCTCAAGTGCCTTGACCTGGTAGCCGTACTTCTGACAGATCCTGTGAAGGATCTGTTTTAATGTTCCTTCAACATCATCCAAAACGCAGTAACGGAATTTCGGACACCAGATGATATGATACTGGATCAGATATTTACAGTGGTTTCCGCTATGATAAGAATTCTCCATCTTAATCCTCCAACTGATATTTTTCTTTAATCCCACGGCGTATCAGTTCCTGAAAAGTAACGGTCCTTTCTTCTTCTACGGAATAGATCCGTGCAAGATTCTCCAGTTCCTTTTTCCATAACTCCGGAATTGCGATATTGACTTGTACATTGTTCGTTCTAGGCCTTCCCATATAACACACTCCTCATTATTTCTATACATATAGAATATATTTAGTCTACGTATAATTCAAGTGAGTTTATAGAAATTTAATAACATTTGTACAGGATTCACCCCACAGGCAAGCCTGTGGGTTATCTCCCCGAATGAGGAACTTTATTTTATATCCTTGATTTCCTGACCGATGATAAGGTCATTTGCCGTTACCCACTTATTTGCCAACTCCATTCACCACTCAATCTTTCTTTTTGTATTTTTCAATGATACGGGCGATAGCTTGTAAATCTTCCATCTCCATTTTGCCCAAAATAGATCCATATTTAAGCGCATCTATAATGGATGTTCTTAACACGGAACGCTGATGCATCCTATAAATTTCTTCTTTTGTAAGAAAAAGAATATAGTCAGCCGTTCCTCTCTCATACACCTGCCTGAAGTCGTTTTCAATGCTAAACTTTGCTTCACGAAATGAACATTTCTTATTAACAGCTGTGATGTATTTTGAGCCAACCGTTTTTACTTCCCACTCCTGGATGCGATTCTCAATGCCCGGCTTACAGTACCTTGCAGCGTTTCCCACCACATAAATAAATACGGTCTGTCCTTTACTAAAATCTTCTTTCTTATAACTTCTCATGCCTTTTTCCTCCTCTTGTTGATGAATTCAGTCTGACTGAACCCACAGGCAAGCCTGTGGGATTCTACTGATGGAGT
>ENA-ORUO01002653-ORUO01002653.1-human-gut-metagenome-genome-assembly--contig:-NODE-2653-length-13671-cov-19.909592_pt1 | contig 13671 bp, 7 predicted proteins | sample MGYA00242082_ERZ509215 | MGnify/ENA primary metagenome ERZ509215 (study PRJEB26280, sample SAMEA2338829) | human gut metagenome | biome: human gut; feature: human-associated habitat; material: faeces... | reverse complement strand
GTTGTAGACCCGGATCGGGCCGACCTCCCGCGAGGCCAGTTCGCGCGCGATGCGCTCGGCCATTTGCTCCGTGTTGCCGTACATCGAGGCGTAGGCCACGACCACGCCCGGTTCGCCTTCGTAGCGGCTCAGACGGTCGTAAATATCCAGAACCTTTGCGATCTGCCGCTGCCATACGGGTCCGTGCGTCGAACAGATCGTCCCGACGGGCAGCGTGCGGACCTTCTGGAGCGCCTTCTGCACGGGACCGCCGTATTTGCCCACGATGCAGGCGTAGTAGCGGCGCATCTCGTCCCAGTAGCGGTCGGTCTCGACCTGCGAATCGGTGATGCCGCCGTCGAGCGCCCCGAACGTGCCGAAGGCGTCGCCGGAGAAGAGCGTCCGGTCGCCGGCGCACCACGTGACCATCGTCTCGGGCCAGTGCACCATCGGGATCATGTGGAACGACAGCGTCTTGCCGCCCAGATCGAGCGTGTCGCCCTCCTTGACCTCGACCGTGCCCCCGGCGATGCCGTAAAACCCTTCGATCATCTGGAGCGTCTTGGCATTGCCGACGATCTCGATGTCGGGATAGATGCGGCGCAGCGCCGCGATCGACGACGAGTGGTCGGGTTCCATGTGGTTGACGACCAAATAATCAATCTTCCTTTCGCCGATGGCCTCGCGGATGTTGGCTTCGAGGCGGCTGCCGAAGGACTCTTCGACGGTGTCGATCAGGGCGATCTTTTCGCCTGCGACCAGATAGGCGTTGTACGACACGCCCATCGGAAGCGACCAGAGGGCTTCGAAGCGCGTGGTGGTGCGGTCATTGACCCCGACGTAGTGGATGCCGGGAAGTATTTCGGTAATTGCCATAAACCTTTTTTGTTTTGTTTTGGCACAAATTTACGAAAAATATTTTTCCGGTGCTACTGCCGGCTTTTTTATTGCTCCGGCAAGTTGCATGCCGGGGTGCGGAAGAGTCCCGTGCGCGGCGAGGCCTTCGCCCGGAAACAAAACGCCGCAACCCGGTGAAGGGTTGCGGCGCATGCCGGCAGGACGGCGGTTCAGAGGAACCGCGGCATATCTTCGGCCCTGCTTTGGGGTGTGGACTCCAGCGCGCCGGAGATGATCTCCGACGGGATTTCGGCCTTGACGAAGACCGAGACGTCGCTCGTGCTCGAAGTGCTGGTCAGCGTCATCCGTGTTCCGTCCGCGTTGAACGAAACCCGGTACGAGGCGCTTCCCCACGGGGTGTTGTCGCTGTACCGGCCGTTGAGCGTGGGTTTGTCGTAGGAATACGTGCCGTCCAGGTGGACGTATTCGGGCTTGTAGAGCCGCTGGTAGATGTCGAACGAACCGGACTCGCTGAACGAGAGGTAGACGTCGGCGGACTGGAGCGAACTCCACGAAACCAGATGCCAGCTGCCGACGACGTTGCCGTCGCCCTCGGGTTCGGGCGTATCCTTGGACGAATCGCCGCACCCGGTCAGCGCGAATGCCGCGGCGAGGCCGATCAATAACAGTTTGATGCTTTTCATAATGTGTCCTTGTTTTATAACCAACCTCCGTTCTGGGAATGAACCTCACGTGCGATGAAGGCGAATTCCTTCGTGATCGGCATGCCGTTCATTCCGCTGTTGTTGCCGTTTCCGGCGAGCAACTTGATCCGGACCACCGCCGAACCGGGTTTGGTGCACTTGAGGATGATCTGGTTGGCGAATATGGTCGGGTTCGCCGAAATGCCCAGCCGGTCCATGTCTTCGGCCGAAATGGAGATTTCCGTAATCTTCAGGTCCAGATTTCCGCCGCCGAGGTACGGTTGCAGGTTCAGCGTGTACTGGCTGCCGACGGGAATCGGGATGCAGGTGATGCCGCGGACGTTCATCAGCACCTGGTAGGCGTCGATGTAACCCGTGCCCATTCCCTTTTTGTACTGCGACAGGTCGAGCGTCGCCAGACTGCCCTTGTCGGTGAAATACTGTTTCGTTCCGGTGCAGTATTGGTTGATGTCGTTTACCGATGTCAGCAGCAGCGTCGTGAATTCGTTCTGGGTGAAGGTCTTGCCGAGTTGCAGCGCATAGGACAGCCCGAGCGCCGCCACGCCCGAAACGTGGGGGCAGGCCATCGACGTGCCCTGCATGTAGCCGTACTTTCCGCCGTTGACGGTCGATAACACCTCGGACGCTCCGGTATTTATGTTTTCCAGATACGACTGGTAGGCGTCGCCGCCGGGAGCCGCAATGTTGCAGCCGGGACCGTAGTTGGTGTAGTAGGCCGGGGTGTAGTCGCACGACATGGCCGTTACGGAGATGTAGTCGCGGTAAGCGCCGGGATAGCCCGATATGCCGGTCAAGTCGTTGCCGGCGGCGAATATGGCCAGTCCTCCCTCGATGGCCGCGCAGTTCTGTTTGGCGATGAAGTAGTCGATGGCCTGCTTCTCGGCGCTGGCGCCGCTGGAATAGGCCGTGTCGGAGGTTACCGAGCCGGCAGGATAGCCGTAGCTGCACTGGATGATCGCCGCGCCGTTGTCGGCGGCGTATTTGATGGCCTTGGCCGACGTGGCCGCGTCGCCGCCGTCTTTGTCGTGGAAAATCTGACAGGACATGATCTTCACGCCGTCGTTTTTGCCCGAGCCGCCTGCGATGCCTGCGACGCCCGTGCCGTTGTTGTTCACGGCTGCGACCGTTCCTGCCACGTGCGTGCCGTGGTCCGGTGCATCGCCTTTGGTGCTGATGGTCAGCGTCGTATTGTCGACGAAGTTGAAACCGTGTATGTCGTCAGCATAGCCGTTCGAGTCGTCGTCACGGCCTTCCGAGCCGTTCAGCTCGGCGGTGTTGGTCCACATGTTGGCGGCCAGGTCGGGATGGTCCCACTGCACGCAGTTGTCCACGACCGCGACGATAACGCGCGGGTCGCCCGTGCAGAGCTTCCAAGCCTCGTCGCAGTTGACGTCGGCACCCGCCTTGATCTTCGAATAGATCGACTTGTCGCCGGTGTTGATGTAGTGCCATTGTTTGCCCAGGTGGGGATCGTTGAACCCGACGGCCGCACGGGTCTGCGGCGCAGCGCCGGTTTCGGCCAGCGGGATGACCCGGCCTTCGTGCACGTGCATCAGCTGCTGGTTGAATTCCACCTTGCTCACTTCGGCGATCCGGGCCATGTCGAGGGCCGCCTTGTCGAGATCGGCGGCGGCGTCGAACTCCACAACGTACCAGCGGTGCAGGCCGGCGGCGCGCGTGCGCTCCTCGTTCCGTTCGTCTACCGGGAACAGACGCTGTAACGCCTTTACCCCGATGCTGCCGAGCACGGCGTCGAAATCGGCGATGCCCGAACGGGTGGCGACGCCGCCCGAACGCGTAACCTGCATGACCGACGATTCGATGCCCGCTACGGCCTCTTCGCCGAAGCAGACCAGCAGTTCGCCCCTGACGGCGTTCTCCGACGAGAATACGAGTTTGGAGGCCGCTTTCGCTTCCGGTTCGGGACCCGTCGCCTGCTCCGTCGCATCCTTGGTGCACGACCCCAGGGCGAGCGCCGCAGACAGGAGCAGCAGGCTCCATAAAGTTGTTGTCCTTGTCATAATCTTATAATCCTAATATTAGTGCATGTCGTGACCGATGTTTCGTTTCATTGGACCACAGAACCCGACACGGTCGCTCGGACTGTGTCGGGTCGTGTGGAACAATATGCGTCGGTTATTTCAAAACCGGGAGGTTTTCGCGGATTTTGAAATCGGCGCGGCGGCCGATCTGTTTCGGCAGCGGCTCGCATTTCGCCGTCTTCACGCTTAACGTGCGGACGCCGTGGTTCGTGTTGTCGCTGTTCCTGACGAATGTGGCGTTCATCTGGAGACCGCGGCTGTCGAGCGACTTCCCGATATGGGCCGGAACACGGACGCTGCTGAACGGGATCTTCGTGCGGACGCCCTGAACTTTGGCTGCGGATGTCGTTCCGCTCTGCTTCGTGATGGTCGTTCCGTCGGTATAGTATGCTGCCAAGGCTCCGACGATCTTGTTGACGGTGAAATCAGCAACGGGAACCTCGACGTCGGTCGTCAGCGCTGAAACTTGTTTCGACGCCGGATCGATCGTCAATACGATCGGATCGCTGCCTTCGCTCTCTTCGGTTGCGAACGAGAAGATACCGTAACCGCGGGACTTGTCCGGGGTGAGCGCCTCCGTGAATTTGCCGAGCAGGTTGCCGTTGTCCTCCCGGCCGAGCTGCACGCCGCTCATCGTGAGCGTCGACTTGGCCGAGTCATAGGTTGCGTACCATTGGGTGCCGTCCTCTACGGCGAAATCCTTCACGAAAAATTCGGTGTTGCTTCCGACGGTAGGTATTACCTCGAATACATTTTCGAACGTGTCTTCAGCGCTGGCCGCGTAGGACATGCCGTATTTCCCGATGATCAACTCTCCGGTATAGGGCGGTATGTCCGTCACGAACGGTTCGCACACGATCAGTTTTTTCTTGCCGTAGTTGTTCGTTGCTTCGACAACCAGCGTATAGGATGCGCCCGGTGTCAGATTGATCATTATGTCCCAATACTTTCCGGTTGTTGCAAGTTCTTCCATCGCATCGGCATTGAGTTCTTTACCGTATTTATCGACTACATCCTGCAGGGTCAGGCCTCCGGTTTGAATCTCGATATTGTCGATTATGGAAGTTTTGTTGAAGTAGGTTTTGATCTTCTTCATCTCCGTGCCGGTGATCTCGTACACGGCCGATGAGTAATCGGGATACTTCGATACATATGCTGCGGCATCGGGATAGGCGCTGACTTTATAGAGCGAGCCGGCGATGTCGTTGGGAACCGAGGTCCCTCCTATGCCCGGGAAGTAGAACGATGCTGCGGAAGCTTCGCCGGAAACCGGTTTTTGCGCTTTGTCAAGGGGCAGGGCGACTACGGTATAGGTTCCGGGTCCAGGCAGTACGGCTTCGGCGGAGACTTTCTCGCCGCCTACGGTGAAGTCCTGCAACTCGTTGATGTTCTCGGCTGATCCGTCGGCGATCGCTGCGACAAGCGTAGCGGTTTCGGCCTCGGTCAATTCATTTTCGACGAGAACATAGCGGATGCCCGTAACGTCGGCGCCGTAGGTGAAGTCGATGACGGCGCTCGCCGTCTCTCCGTCGGCGCTGACCTTCATGCCGTCGTATACGGCGGAGAGCGTATAGTCGACTATTTCGGCGCCCGGCAGCATGATGCGGAACGTACCTTGACTGTTAGCGGGAAATTCGCGATCCAATCCGACGAGTTTTGCGGTCAATCCGTCCTTCGGGAAGGTGATGACGCCGTTGACCAATGTGCCGGGTTCCGCCGAGGCGATCATAAAGTTTCCGTAACCGTTACTGTTTTCGGTAATACCCGACCATTGTTCTTCAATCGTCACTTGAGTCGCATTGCTGCAATCGATGACGATATTGGACGGAGTGTAGCTGAACTGCTCCGAAAGCTCTTCTTGCGTAGCTCCGAAGAATTCGGTCATATAAGGCCAGCCGAGCATCTCTTCAACCATGTAGATACCTTCTTTCGACTTATGGCTGTGTACCGTGACATCGATTTCGAACATATTGCCGGTGAATACATCGCTCAACCAGCCTTCGCGGAATTTGCCGGTTCCCATTTTCACCCACGGCCAGGGCATAACCGTAATATCGAGGCTGCGGTTGCCGTAGGGCGTCGTGTTGTCCTCGTCGTTGATCAGGAACGAAAGGGGGTATTCCTTGCCGTCTTCGAGTTTGGTGCGGTCGAAGGTGATCAGCAGTTCGGAAGTCTCCTTGCCGGCTGCGAACGATACCGACGACGGAATGGTGAACAGACCCGACTCGTCGCTGGCGAGAACCGCTACGGTCAGCGCCTCGTCCTTGGCGATGCGTTTTACCGGGATGGCGATGGAGGAGACGTCGTCGCTGATGCTATGCTGGGTGGTCACATTCTCGGGGAAGTAGACCTGTGCGCCGTCGACCTCGGGACCTGCTTTGAAGTCATCGTCGCTGCAGGCCGTGAACAGCCCCGCGACGATGGCGACAGTCGCCAGAAAGAATATTTTTATACTTTTCATAAATAGCGATGTTTTTTATTTAACAGACTTGACCGTTTGGGTCGGGTTGGGGTTGTTCTTGCCCGCAAGCGCCTTATTCTGCTGTACGGCGTTCAGCGGGAACACGCAGTTCCACCAGGGGGCGCGTCCGTCCGTGGAAAGCTGGGCCATCGGGGGAGCGTTCGTGCCGGTGTCGCCGTTGTGCATGCCGATGTTCAGACGCTTCAGGTCGTAGAAGATGACGCCCTCGCCCCAGAACTCGATCCGCTTCTGGAAAATGATCTCGTCGATCAGGTCGTTGGCCGCCGGAACCGTATAGGCCGGATCGCGGTTGGCCATGAACGACTGCAACAGCGACTTGCCGGTGGTGGCGTCGTAGTGCGCCGTAGCCTCGGCCTCGATCAGGTACATCTCCTCGACACGCATCATCGGGATGCTCGTCACGTTACCCGTGGAATAGTTTCGTTTTTCGCCGTTGGCCGCGTGGAACTTAAACGATGCGTAGGGGGCTATCGTTGCGAACTCCTCCTCGGTCAGGGTCGTATAGGGTGCGATGGCGTCGAACGAGCGGTCGGCTCCGACAAAGCTCTTTTTGCGGAAGTCGCCCGACGAAATGCGGTTGTAGCTGAATACCGAGATACCCGGCTGCGCTCCGTAGCCGTAACCCCAGATAGCCTCGGTCGCCATGTGGGCCGACCACGACAGCAGGTTGTTGAGCACGGTGTCGGTGGTCTGGATCATGGCCCACATCCACGACGAATTGACCGTGTTGAACCCGGTCTTCGGGTCGAGCCACTGGCTTTCGGTCATAATCGTGCAGCCCGAAGCGTCGATGGCCTTGCGGGCGTATTCGGCGGCCAGACGGTAAGCGGCGTCGCCGGTCGGAACTTCCGCATACGATTCGGTGAATCCGCCCAGCCAGAGGTAGGCGCGGGCCTTGAGTCCGTAGATCACGGCCAGCGAGGGCAGATTTTTCGTCGCCGGCGTATAGTTGGCCAGCAGGGTCTCGGCGGTGTTGAGGTCCTCGAAGATGAACTTGAACATCTCCTCACGCGATACGCGCGGGTTGTTCTCCAGTTCCTCCATGCTCGTATCTTCCCGGACGATGGGAACGGTCAGCCCCTTGACGGCTTCCAGCTCGGTCTCGTAGGCGGGACGTTCGGGAGCCTTGGCCGGCAGCGCGTCGTAGAGACGGGCCAGGTCGAGGTAGCAGAGCGCGCGGAAAGTCTTGGCAATGCCCATCATCTCCTCTGCGCCTTCGCTCTGGTTTGCGATGTCGATGGCCTCATTGGCCGTGAAGATGAACTTGTAATAGTTGGTGTAGAAGAACGGGGACATCTTGCCGTTCGCTGCCAATCCGGTCGAGTTGCCCGGATAGAGCCATGCCTGCCAGCGGTCGTAGTACTGGTTGCCGCCCGGCAGGTTGCCGCTGACGGGGAACACCTCGCCGACCATGCGGTCGGTGGCGCCGAAGATGCCCGGGTAGCCGAAGTCGATGTGCTCGCCGAGGTCTATATAGTTGGTGATGAGCACCGTCGGCATCGCAGTGATAAGACCCTCCTTTGCGAACGGAGATTCGGCAGTCTGATCGCTGGTGGCGTATCCGCTTTCGGGGAAGGTCTCCTTGATACAGCCCGAAAGAAGCACGGATGAACCGAGAAGCAGCGCCGTTGTTTTCAGTATGTTGTTCATTTTCATAATATTCGTCGTTTAACAAATTAGAACGTTACGGTTACACCGCCCGAGAAGGTGCGAATCGGGGCGTAGTAGTACGGGTTCGTGATTCCGTTGATGGACTGACGCGGGTCGAGACCCTGACGCTTGGACCAGTACCATACATTGTCGCAGGCGAGGTAGATACGCAGATTCTCGACGAGGAACTTGCGCGTGATACGCTTGGGCAGCGTATATCCGAGCGTGATGTTCTGGATGTTCAGGTACGATGCGCTGGTGAGGAAACGGTCCGAGACGGCTGCCTGATTCGAGTCGTTGTAAGCAAAACGCGGAATGTTCGAACCGGAGTTCTCGGGAGTCCACGAATTGAGCAGGTCGTGGTGGTAGTTGTTTCCGGTCGACGTTCCTGCCGGGGAGTTCATGTAGAACCTGTAGCCCTGGTCGAGAACCTGTCCGCCGAGCTGGTAGGTGAAGCCGATCGAGAAATCGACGCCGTAGAAGCGCAGCGACGTGCCGAAACCGCCGTAAACGTCCGGCAGGGCGTCTCCGTGCATTTCGCGGCCCTCCTGCGAGGCCACCGAGTAATCGGAGGTCTTGATGCGCTCCTTGTTGCCGGCATCATCGGTCTTGTAGGTGTACCACAGCGATTTTCCGGTCTCGGGGTCTACTCCCGCGTAGGTCGGAACGTAGAACGAGAAGACGGATTCCCCTTCAGTGAGGAATTTGGTGTCCTGCCAGCGGCCCACGTGTTTGCCGTCGGCCGTCGTGTTGTTTTTGAACTGCTCCGGCAGGTGGGTCACCTTGTTCTTGTAGTGGGTCATGTTGAGCGAGAAGTCCCACACGAGGTTTTTGGTCCGGATCAGGTCTGCGTTCAGTTCGATTTCGAGACCGCGGTTGACCATGTCGCCGATGTTGGTGAAAATGGTCGTGTAACCCGACTCGATCGGAGTGGCCAGCTCGAACAGCATGTCGGTGGTCTTGCGGTTGAAGACATCGATGCTACCCGACAGACGGTTGTCCCAGAGGCCGAACTCTACGCCGACATTGAGGTTGGCGTTGGTCTCCCAGGTGATGTCGGGGTTGCCTTTCTGGTAGAGTACGCTCGTAACGCCGTCGCCGCTGCTCAGGATCTCGCGGTAGTCGGTATAGCGGTAATAGGATTCCGCTTTCGATCCGAGGTTGTCGTTACCCTGCGAACCGTACGATGCTTTGACCTTCAGCATGTTGACCCACGAAGCGTTGAACCAGCTCTCGCGGTTGATGATCCAGGCTGCGCCGAGCGACCAGAAGTTGCCCCAGCGGTGGTCGGGGTGGAAGCGCGACGATGCGTCGCGGCGGTACGATCCCGAGAAATAGATGCGGTTGTCGTAGTCGTACTGTCCGCGGAAGAAGTAGCCCTCGTTGTTGTACTCCAGAACCGACGAACCCGACCGCGACGAGTCGACGACGGCGCCGCTGAGTTCGGTGTTGTCCGGCGAGAACATCATGGTCTTCGAGCCGTACAGACCGTAGGATTTGCGGTTGTACATTTCATGGCCGAAGAGCAGGTCGAGGTTGTGGACGTCGGCGAAGGTGTTGGTGTAGGTCAGGAACTGCTGCATGTTGTAGGCGATCTCCCGACTGTGGCTCTTGAAAACGGCGCCGCCCGATTCGGCGAACTGTCCGTAGTAGGGGTTCGACACCTGCGTACCGCGGGTTTCGTCGAGCGACACGCTTCCGTTGAGGGTCAGTTTCAGGCCCTTGTACAGGGAGAAATCGGCAAAACCGTTGGCCATGAAGGCATTGCCCTCGTTGATGTATTTGTTGAGCTGAATGTCCTGCAGGTCGTTGCTCTTGCCGCCGTTGGTGCGCAGTGCGCCGCCGTTGCGGCCGTCGCCGGTATCGTACATCTTGAATCCGTACTCGTCGATCATAATGTTGCCGTTGCCGTCGCGCATGTAGACCGGATAGATCGGCGCCATGCGGATCGCCGTGGCGAATGCGTTTCCGCCGTCGGCGTTGCCTTCGCCCTGACCGTCGCCGTCGTCGTTGGTTTGGTTGCCGTTGTTCCAGACGAAATGGGTGTAGGACATGTTACCGCCGACTTTCAGCCACTTTTTGGCCTGGTAGTCCGCGCGCAGACGGGCGGTGTAGCGCTCGTTGCTCGAACCGTCGACGATACCCGTGTTGTCCAGATAGCCGAGCGATGCGAAGAAATTGGCGCGGTCCGTCGCGCCGGAAACGCTGACGTTGTACTCCTGACGGAACGACGACGATTTGTAGATTTCGTCGAGCCAGTTGTCGGGTTGCAGGTAGAACTGCTGGCCCTTGGCGTCGGTTACCAGGCGGCCCTGCTTCGCACGCGGATTGAGACGGCCGTTTTCGCCGATGAGGTTCTGGCCGTCGGGCACGGTGAAGACGTTGTAACCCAGACCGCCGGGATCGTTCGACGTCAGCAGCTTGTTGGCGGCGATGTTGGCGGCCAGGGGAGTGTACTTCTGGTCGAGCGTGTAATAGTTGTACAGCGACTTGTAGTGCATCTCGTAGTATTCGCCCGCATCCTCCACGATGTCGTAGGTCTGCAACGCACGGGTGTTGATGCCCCACTTGCCGTCGAAAGTCACGGTGGCCTCGCCGGCCTTCGCACGCTTGGTCGTGACCATGATTACGCCGTTCGCGCCGCGGGAGCCGTACAGGGCGTTCGACGCGGCGTCCTTGAGGACGCTGATCGACTCGATGTCGGCAGCGTTGATGTTGTTGATGTCGCCTTCGTAGGGCACGCCGTCTACAACCCAGAGCGGGTCGTTTTTGGCATTCATCGAACCGTAGCCGCGCACGTAAATCTTCTGACCGGAACCCGGACGGCCCGAGGCGGAGGAGAACTGCACGCCGGCGATTTTGCCGACGAGGGCATCCCCGACGTTCGAAGACTGCGTTTTTATCAGATCGTCGGATTTGATCACCTTCGCCGCTCCGGTGAAGGCGTCTTTCTTGGCTGTACCGAAGGCCACTACGATCACGTCGTCGATGGCCTGTGCGTCTTCTTTGAGCGAGATGTTGATTCGGGTCTTGCCTCCGATGGCCACCTTCTGTGTTTCATAGCCGATGAAGGATACGACCAGCGATCCGTTTCCGGGAGCCGTGATGGTGAAGCTACCGTCTCCGTTTGAGGTCGTGCCGACATGCGAGCCGTCGACCATAACCGTTGCTCCGGCGACCGGTTTCCCGTCGGGACCGGTGACTGTTCCGGAAATTTGCTTACTCTGGGCCAGCGAGAGTAATATTCCCCCCCCCAATAAAGCAATTAACGATAGTAGAATTTTTCTTACCATAAGCGTTAATCTAATAGTTTTTTTTAAAATAAAAAGTTCACAAGCAAAGGTATGAAATTGCTAACTCGTTTACAAATAAATTATTAAAATAATCTACCAATATAACATATGTGTAGAAGATTGGTTGATAACGGTTACGATTTTGAAAATATCATCTCAAGGGGATTACAAATTGTAATCCCCTTTTCGGGTGTTTTCGGGTGTTTTGAGCGAATGTGTTAGCTGCGTGAACTTCTGCGTATATGTGAATCGGTCCTCAAAGGCGCTCCCGGACTTTTTCCAGGTCGGTATCGCGGTACAGCGTATCGAGGCGTTTCGAGAGCCGCTCCATGTCACCGTCGAGTTTCGAGTGGGTGATGGTCGCATAAATCTGCGTAGTCCGTATGTTCTTATGTCCCAGCAGCTTGCTGATCGTTTCGATCGCCATTCCCTGCGAAAGCGTGATCGTCGTGGCGAAGGTGTGCCGGGCCGAATGGAACAGAACCCACAAAGCAGCCGTCGGCAAACAAGTGACGATAAAACGTAACACGTTTGAAATGAGCGGTTTTTCATTGTTCTGCCAAATGTCGGAGACGCAACGGAGTGCGGAATATTGAGCTATTTCAGTTACCAAGCCGTTAGCCGTCAGTTACCGAAGCAGGGACAGGTAACGCACGGAAAATGAAATTGTTGCAAGTCCGTGCCGATTGCGCTGATACGCACCGTTCTGCAAATCAATGGACGCTTACTCGTAAGTTAATTTTGTGACAAAATCAGTAAGCGTATGAAAGTTGAAAAATTCAAGGTGCTGCTCTACCTGAAAAAGAGCGGAACGGACAAGTCGGGCAAAGCCCCGATAATGGGAAGGATAACGGTGAACCGTACGATGGCGCAGTTCGGATGCAAGTTGTCGTGCAAGCCGGAGTTGTGGAACGCGAGGGAAAGCCGTCTGGACGGCAAGAGTCGCGAGGCGGTGGAAACCAATGCGAAACTGGACAAGCTGCTGCTTGCAGTCAATGCGGCATTTGATACGTTGGTGGAGCGTGGGCAGGACTTTGACGCAACGGCGGTCAAGGACTTGTTTCAGGGAAGCATGGACACGCAGATGACGTTGCTGAGAATGACCGACCGTATCTGCGAGGACTTGAAGTCGCGTATCGGCATCGACCGTGCCAAAGGAACCTATCCCGGCTATTACTACATGAGAAGGAGATTGGGCGAGTTCATCGAGTGGCAGTTCAAGACGAAGGACATCGCTTTCGGGCAGCTTTCCGAACAGTTCATACACGATTACCAGAATTATGTCATGGATGTGAAAGGCTTGGCGGTGGACACCGTGCGCCACTATCTCGCTATCTTGAAAAAGGTATGCCGCATCGCCTACAAGGAGGGGTATGCCGAAAGATGTCATTTCGCCAATTTCACCTTACCGCAAAAGACAGAGCGTACACCGAGGGCGTTGAACCGTGAGGACTTCGAGAAGATACGCGATGTGGAGATACCCGCATGGCGCACCACGCACATCCTTGTGCGTGACCTCTTCCTGTTTGCCTGTTATACGGGAACCGCCTATGCGGATGCGGTGAGCGTCACAAGGGACAATCTGTACACCGATGACGAGGGATGCCTTTGGCTGAAATACCGCCGCCAGAAGAACGAGCTTCGGGCGAGCGTGAAACTGCTGCCGGAAGCACTCGCCCTGATTGAGAAGTACCATGACGAAAACCGCCCGACGCTGTTCCCGATGATATACCATCCGAACCTCCGTCGGCACATGAAATCACTTGCCGTCCTTGCAGGGGTGAGCAGCACCTTGTGCTACCATCAGGCACGCCACTCCTTCGCCTCGCTGATTACGCTGGAAGCCGGAGTGCCGATTGAAACCATCAGCCGGATGCTTGGTCACTCCGATATAACCACGACCCAGGTCTATGCCCGTGTCACTCCGAAAAAGCTGTTTGAAGACATGGACAGATACATCGAGGCGACCAAAGACTTGAAACTTATCCTTTAATCCTAAAACATTACATCTATGCGCAGTACATTTTCCATATTACCGTACATCAACCGTAACAAGGTGAAGGCTGACGGCACGACCGCCGTCCTCTGCCGCATCACCATAGACGGCAAGAGTTCCACGATGGCGACGGGCATCTATTGCAGACCGGAGGACTGGAACAGCAGCAAGGGAACCATCCGCACCGTCCGCGAGAACAACCGCTTGCAGGAGTTCAAGAAGTCCGTTGAACTTGCTTATGAGGATTCGTTGAAGAAACAGAACGTGGTGAGCGCAGAGATACTGAAGAACACGTTGGCAAGGAAAGCCGTCATCCCCACCAAGCTGTTGCAGATGGGCGAAAGGGAGCGTGAACGGCTGCTTGCCCGTTCAAAGGAGATAAACTCCACGTCCACCTACCGCCATTCGGGATATTACCAGAAATACCTGAAAGACTATCTCACATCGTTGGGCAAGGAGGACATCGAGTTCAGCGATATCACGGAAGATTTCGGCAGTTCCTACAAGGCTTTCATGAAGCGCAACAAGAATTTCAGCGCACAGCAAATCAACAAGTGCCTGTGCTGGCTGAGCAAGCTGGTGTACCTCGCCGTGGACTACGAGATACTCCGTGCCAACCCGTTGGAGGACATGGAATACGAGAAGAAGCCCGCGCCGAAGCACAGGC
>ENA-ORUO01002652-ORUO01002652.1-human-gut-metagenome-genome-assembly--contig:-NODE-2652-length-13675-cov-7.878928_pt1 | contig 13675 bp, 9 predicted proteins | sample MGYA00242082_ERZ509215 | MGnify/ENA primary metagenome ERZ509215 (study PRJEB26280, sample SAMEA2338829) | human gut metagenome | biome: human gut; feature: human-associated habitat; material: faeces... | reverse complement strand
GCTTGTTTTGTATTCTATGTTATAAAAATAGAAAATAATAATCGGATTTCCTAGTATTTATCGTGTATAATAATTAATTTATAATTTATTAATACATAGTGGGTTGTGTTGTTGTTTTTTGTAAAAGAAAATACGAAATACCAATAAAAACATGTTGTTTTTGCCCCATTTTCGCTTGTAAATGTACAAAATAATGTACAAATTTGCCGCACAATTCGAGTAGATATGGGATTTACCATACGCACCGTTTGCCGTGAATACTCTAGTTTGATTAACAAGGGCGCAAAAGGTGACACCATGATTGAATTGAATCTTGCTATATGCAAAGATGGTAAGACTGTTTTCAAGTCTTACAAGATTAAAGGAAAATTAGAATTAAAACATTGGAATCCGGATTTGGGACAGGTTCGGAAAGGGTGTATGTATGCAGATGAACTTAATATTTTAATTAAGGACACAGAAGTTGAATACACTCAAGTTGGATTATCCTGGGAAACAGTTAAAAGAGACTTTACATCAGGTGAATTGATCAATTACCAAAAAGCAGCAGCATCAAAAGAATCGTTGTTTGAATATATTGAACATTTGATAGATTTATTTAAGAAAAGAGGAACTGGCAATTTCAATATGTATCGTAATTTGTTAGGAGAAATGCATTCTTTTACAAAAAATAGAAATGTAAAAATGTCTGATATTAATAACAAATTTTTATTTGAATATATAAAATGGTGCCTTGCTGGTGGCAATGATTCTAAGACGGTTTTGAATAAGTTTTATAGGCTTAAATCAGTAGTTAAAAAAGCAAAAAATGATGGTATATCAGTGTCAGATATTACATTGACTTATACTCCTACCAAAAAACCAATTATTAAACGTGGTTTATCTGAATCGAACGTGCAAAAACTTCTTGCCTATAAACCCCGCAAAAAAAAGTGGGAGTTTGTAATGGATATGTTTAAGTTCATGTACTATTCTGCTGGAATCTCGTTTAGAGATATGGCTTTTTTAACACAAGATAATATATCCGATAACCATTTGTCTTATATAAGATTTAAAACCCACAAACCTATTAATATACCACTTCCTGAAATATCAATGATGATTATTGATAAATACAAATTTTCAAAGGATAGGGGTAAATATTTATTTCCGATTATTCCGCTAAAGAGGCAACACTTAGATTATATAGAGCTATATACATGCATCAATAGTCGGATTTTTGGATATAATACATTGCTTGATAAAATTGGTAAAGAATTAGATTTACCAATTAAATTGACCTCTTATGTGGCTCGACACTCTTACGCAACCCAGTTATTGCGATCCGGTATTCCACTACCCATGATCTCAAAAGCTCTTGGTCACTCGACGATACAAATGACACAAAATTATTTGAATTTGAACGATTTCGATTTAACAGTGACGTTTGATTGTTTAACGCCTAAATTGAAGGAAGAAAAGTTAGATGGAATAGGAATGGCATTCATGAATCATTTGAAATCTAATCCAGATTGGGAGAAGTATTGGAGCATGGTAACGAAAGAGGGTGAAGTACTTCCGAACAAAGCTACATTAGTATATAGTGGCAATCGAGGCTGGCAATATATATTACCCCTGGTAGATAAAAAAGAATTGAAAGGCGTGGTAATATTCCCTGTTAAAGAAAAGCCTGGTAGTTCTTTGTTGTCTGGAGAAATTACTGAACCATTAGTTTTCTTTCAAGATGAAATGGAGAAAGATATTTCAGTTCAAGGTTTATTGCGTTCTCCAATGAGAATAGAATGGGAATATGATGTGAATATCACGAGTGCGATGTCGTTGGAAACCGTCACTAAATCTCCGTTATCATGTTCTGGTTATGATGGGTATTATGATGCTTCTTATGTTTTGGTGTGTAGTAATACCATAGATTGTTCTGGGAATAAAGCTCTAAATGAGATCGACATGGATTATCTACAATATGTAGCAGATAAGATCGGTTGTCAATTTTCATGTAAAGTAAAAGTCAAAAACGATGTGATTATAGTTGAAGGCCAAAGAGAAAGAGAAGTTTGTTTTTTTTATAATTCTTTACGGGAGGAACTTGAAAAGGGGCTTTGGTATATCTCTTATAACTACTTGTGGAATGATTGTGAGAAGCAAGCTTATGGGGAGAACTCGTTTGATAGTTAAATAAAAATTAGTTTTTCAAAATATAAAGTACACTCCGAAAGTTAAATTGGAAACTTTGGAGTGTACATGTTTTTGATAGCTCTTTTATATCAGCCACGGGTTTCTGTAAGGATCAAAGTTTGTTTGAAAAGCGGCCATCTGCCAATCTGTAACCTGTTCGTTATTTTTATCCACTTTTCTCGAAATTCGCGGGTTAATCCTGAACTTTGCACAATCTTGTAGCCACTTGATAGAATTTTCGTAATCTATTATTCTTGTATTTGCCACATTCTTTGGGGCAACTTTCTTGCACAACTCGAACAACGCTATTTGCGTCATGTGTTTCTTCAAGTTCGGGTGCCGTGGGTCATTTTTTACCAGATTACTTCCAATACTTATCTCATCCGCGTTCACATCCATTACCGGGTAAAATACCTCTCCATCATAAACCACGTATTCATGATCAGACAATTCATACGAGTTGTATTCAGGATCATAAACCGCTATTTCTCCCCAGTTGTCTGTTAGACTTTCTGGTATTTCAAAAGCCTCGTATCCATCCATGTTGAACAAGGTGTAAAATATATTGTCGCGTTTCACCACGGCATGAAGCCCGTAATCCATAGGGCACCATTCTTCCACGTTTATCATTTCCCAGCTATTCAAACCTGGTATTCGAATATCATTCAACTCGTACCCGTTTTCTATCACGCATTCATATTGCTTCTCGTTGAACATGACCACTTCGCCCGGGTAATACGTTCTAAATTGGGAATATCTGGGAGAGCTTGTTAACGTTGAGCTAGATTCCCTCCAGTAAACTTTACTAGTTGGAGCTTTGAATCCATTAATAGGCCGGATTACCTTGTATATCTCCTCGTTTATTGTTACATGTGCCCCGATAGGGTAGCAGATACGTCTATCATGATCCAGTATAGCCTTTCCAATATTAAATTCACTCTCTATCTCGTACATCTCCGTGAGATGCTCCAAGATCGTAATCTCGGCCGAATTCTCGGCGTTAATCACGTCACTCAACTTTCCTCTAGTTATAGATAAAAAAGCCTCTTCCGTGATAATCCCGTGATAATCCTCGTTTTTAAGAAACCTGTTATTTTGCATTAGTATGTGAAATTAGGAGTTATTATTGAAGTTGTAATAGTTGGGATATTTGTCCCTCCACGTTGATATTTTCCCCAGCTATCGCTCAAAAAAGTACACAAAACATAGTCTAACGTGTCCGAACAATGCCCGTATTTTTCAAATTTCATACCGGTTTCAGCATCGGTTACTTTTGCCTTGTTTTTCGTGCCATCCTCGTTAGTAGTCTGGTATATTAAATCCTCTGTGAGTTTTCTACAACGCATGTCAATGTAAATTGTCCACCCGTCTTTTCCTTCAAACAGCTCGTTTATCCATTCCAGTCTTGTTTTTTGGGGTGGTTGCTTGGACAATAATTTTACAGTGGAACTTAAAACACCGTTCTTAAATGCATTTTCTATAATGATGAAGTTATTTATTCCTTCCTCTGTTTGGGTACTTCTTGCTGTTCCTGCCGGGTCCCCGGTAATGACAACCCCACCAATATGTTTTTCTTTTAGTAATTTTTCTTGAATGGCCTTTGCTAGTTGTGGTGTGTTGTTTTGCTTTTCTTTGGGTTTCCCCAGAATTTCTTCCAGAAAATAAACATTTTTGTTGGTATAATCAATTTGAACAACCGAGCAAGTCATGTGTGGGAACACGTTAAAGTCAAAAGATAAAATTAATGGCTTAAACGGGTCATATACCTTTTCTTTTAACCCAGAAACAAGATGTTTGTCCCCGTTGAAAGACTTGTACGCGGCCACGTCATTAGATTTGACAAAACACCAGTTCCCGTATAATAATCGTGCTTTCGTTGCCGGATCTTTTATCTTGTTTAGTGATGCCTCGTAAATTTGCCGGAAAGCCGCATCTGGATTGTCGTACACGCTAAACGGTACATACCTGTGATATTGTGCTGGTACAACTGGTTCCAAGTTTTCATCAAGCACGAATCGATCACGAACCCAACCGAGACACGGGTTTGTTGTCATTAATAACTTCGGAACTTTGAACGTCTCGTGAATCTTCCAGCGTAGACGTGATGACAAAACTTCTATAGCTTTCGATCCAATCTCGCTGACCTCATCCACGAAAGCAATCGTGTATTCGCTTGATCCTAACGAGTTAAAATCTGGGTCTGACGGTGATTCTGCCAGATCCTTCATGATAATCACGCTACCATTATAAAATTCAAGAGTCCCGTAAATATTATTGATAGCGTAATTGGAAAATTCACTCATATTTGCCCCCTTCCGTCCACTTTAAAGTGATCCCCTAAATTCACTCGAAAGTGATCCCTTAAATTCACTTTAAAATGATCCCCCAAAAGTGAGTTTGATTTTTGTTTATCCGGTCTATAATTCTATTTTGTTTGTTAAAAACAAATAAAAGTCATTTATGCCCAATAAACAATTAGGAATGGAAAAGATTCGTCAAGTGTTACGCTGTTACTCCCAGGGTCATGGGACCAAAAGTATCAGCAGTATGTTAAGCGTCTCTCGCAACACGGTCAAGAAATACTTACAAGTATTTCAACGTAGCGGTTTGGATTATGAGCAGATGTTGTCCCTGCCGGACCAGGAACTCTCAAAGTTATTCCACGAAAAGAGCAGAGTAAAGACGGAAAGTGAACGGCTGGGAGAACTAAAGTCGTTGTTACCCGAGTATTGCAAGCGGCTTAAGAAGAAAGGTGTTACCCGCGAGGCATTGCATCGCGAGTACCTTTCTTCCCATCCGGATGGCTACGGACGCACCCGCTTCTATATTCTGATTCAGCAATATATAGCCTGCAGCCGTCCCATCATGCATCTTGAGCATAAAGCCGGTGATAAAATGTTCATAGACTTCGCCGGCGACAAACTTTCCATCATCGACCTTGATACGGGAGAAATCATTCCTGTGGAGGTTTTTGTCGCGATTCTTCCTTGCAGCCAGTTAACCTATGTGGAAGCTGTCATGAGCCAGAAAAAAGAGGACTTGATCCGTGCTTCGGAAAACGCCCTGTTATACTACCAGGGAGTTCCCTCCGCCATCATCCCGGATAATCTCAAGTCTGCCGTTACCAAGAGCAGTAAATACGAGGCTATCCTGAATGAAGACTTTGCCGCTTTTGCCGAACATTACGGCTGTACCGTAATCCCCGCCAGGGCTTACAAGCCACGTGACAAGGCGCTGGTGGAAGGTGCCGTTAAACTGATTTACCGCAGTATCTATCCCAAGATACAGGAACGCGAGTTTTATGACCTGGATTCACTGAACGCGGCTATCCGCGTGGCATTGGAACTCCATAACAACACTCCGCTCACAGGCCGCAAATACAGTCGGCGGGAACAGTTCGAGGAGATAGAACGTGATTCCCTGCGCAAACTAAATCCCATCCGCTTTGAACTCAGGCATCGTTACAGGGCTACCGTGATGAAAAACGGCCATGTCCGCCTGGGGGAAGATGCCCATTACTACAGCGTGCCTTGCCGCTATATAGGCAAGAAAGTCATCCTGTCATATACCTCACGCCAGGTATGCATCTATTACGGCTACGAGCTGATTGCCACCCATACCCGCAACAGGGCCCGTTGCCGGTACACGACCCTGGAAGAGCATCTGGCTTCACACCATCGCTATATCACGGAATGGAACCCGGACAAATTTATACATGAGGCGGCAGCTATCCATCCGGACGTGGAGGCATATATCCGTCGGGTGATGGAAGAGAAAAAACATCCGGAGCAAGCCTATAAATCGTGCCAGGGCATTCTTAGCTTCGCACGCAGGGTCGGCAACACCCGACTGACCAATGCCTGTCGTTGGGCTACAAGTTACGGTCTGTACAATTACCCCATCATTGAGCGCATCCTTAACAACCGGCAGGATGAGTTCCCGTTGGAAGACAGTGCCGGGCAAGAAACGGAGATGCCTTCCCATGAGAATATCAGAGGAAAAGAATATTATCAATAAACCAACCAGATGCAATATGGAAATGAATCAGGATACATTGGAAAAGATGTTAGGAATGAACCTTAAAGGTATGTATTATGCCTTTAAAACAAGTTTGGAAACACATCGGACAGAGAGTATGACTACCGACCAGTTCGTCTCATGGCTGGTTTCAAGTGAATGGGATGACCGCAGAAACCGTGCGGTAGAGAGGGCTATCCGTCAGGCCTCCTTCAGATACAAGGCCACCATTGAAGAAATAGACTTCTCGGTGGAAAGGGGGCTGGACAAGAACCTTACCCTGCGTTTGGCCGACCTGACTTTTGTCAGAGAGCGCAAAGACCTGTTTATTACCGGAAGCGCCGGAACAGGTAAAAGTTATCTGGCAACAGCTTTTGGCTTCCAGGCTTGCCAAAAAGGATATAAAGTGTTATATGCCAATACATCCAGACTTATGGGGATGCTTAAGGTTGCCAAGGCAAAAGGTACAATCCTGCAAGAACTCAAGAAAATCGAAAGGTTGGATATGCTTATACTGGATGATTTTGGTATACAACCTTTCGATTCCCAGGGGCGGATGAATCTGATGGATATCATAGAGGACAGGCATGGTAAAAAATCTACCATCATAACATCACAGGTACCGGTAAAAGACTGGTATGACGTTATTGGAGAAAAGACGATTGCCGATGCCGTTCTGGACAGAATTGTGCATCAGGCCATACGCATTGAACTCTTCGGGGAGTCGCTGCGGAAATGTAAAAGTAAAAAATAATCGTTATATTTGTAAACGAAATTTAATGTAGAACCCGGCATAACGGACAGGAAGAATACGAAGAAAACAAGAATAAACAGAAGGGAGAATGGGAAAATTTAACAGGGGTCAAATTACTGTGAATTAAGGGGACTACTTTGAGTGGATTTTCCACAGGTCTTCTGACTCATCCCTTTTCCAGAGTCTTCCCGTTATAGATGAACAGTGACATATTTCTGGAAATTAATTTCTTAATGAAATTAGGAATTACAGCTGCGGGAACAGTTATCGATTTACACGATATTCCCTTTTAATCGAACTATGATTTCTATCAAAGCATGAACCTTTAATATATAACAAATGCCATTTTTAAATCTTTAATAAGAACTCAATACAAATGTAAAGATATTAATTTGACAAGCAAATGATTTACAAAAAAAATATTCAAAAATATAACTATATTGCAAGCGCAACAATTTTTACAAACTGAAAATCGTTGATAAGATGCTGTTCATACAGCACAAAAAAAATATTAGTATCTCCATCGTCTTATGCTTTGAAACACCCTTCTTCTGTATATACCCAAACACTTAAATACATTTAACTATGGAAAATTATAGTATATGTAAAAATATTACTTTAAGAAATAACGTACATAAAAAAATCCCTAAGGTCCGGATTCCATGGTAGACCTTAGGGACTTTATAACTTTTAAACTTTATAGACGAACTAGAATACAATCGTCATCTCGTTAATCAAATTCTGCGCATTCGCAATCTTGTCCACGATGAACAACATATAACGAGCATCCAAGTTGATACATCTTTGCAAGTTTTCCTCGAAATCAATATCACCGGACATAGCCTCGGAGTTTCCGTCAAATGCGGTTCCGATCAACTCGCCGTTACCATTGATAACCGGAGAACCGGAGTTACCACCTGTAATATCATTGTTCGTGATGAAGTTCACGGAAATGTTGTCAGCACCGTAACGTCCGAAATTCTTTGCATAATACAAATCTTTCAAATTTTGCGGAACTTCGAATTCGCCACCTTTCGGGCCTTCTTTTTCCATAACACCGGTTAACGTAGTGTAATAATCATAGAACACGGCATCTCTCGGCTTGTAGCTCTTCACGTTTCCATAAGTCAAACGGATAGTAGAGTTAGCGTTCGGAGCCCATACTTTGTTCGGTTCCATTGCCATCAATCCATTCACGAACAAACGATCTCCTTTGGCAATATTGCTACGCATAGAACTCATTTCCCCGCTTAATTTCTGGTAAACCTCGAACAGGCTCTTTCCCGTGATATAACCCAAATCTTTATTCAATTTCTTCATATCCGGTTTTTCAAGGAACGCGTTCAAACGAGCCTCATCCGTGAAAATAGATTTGTCGGACAGTTCTTTAGCGAATTTCTCGTAATTACCTTTATATTTCTTGTTGATCAAATTGATCACTTCCGGATGCCATTCAGCAGCCACGTTATCGCTATAAATTTTGAACAAAGCAGCCATCAAATTTTTGTCAACATCTTTGTTGAAATCTTTAAAGAAACCTGCTGCATTCTTCTTGATAGCTTCAAGGTACATTCCCTTCATTTCAGCCGGGGTATCTGCATCCAAAGCTTTTTCCAAGGTATTAGCCACCTGGAAGGCAAACAAGGGAACTTCAGGACCTTGTAATGCTGCCTCCTGCATATAAGACATAGCCACGTTATACGGGTGCATAGCCTCGTAACCCTCTTTGATCAAAGTCAAAGCATTACCATATTTAGCTTTGCGAGCCGGATCAGCATTCACCCAAGCAGTAAATTCACGCTCGATTTTCTCTTTTTCGCCCATCGTGTTCAGATTCTCTAAAGCGATATTTTGCTCGTGAGAATATTTCCAATAGTTTGCACATGATGCATATTTAGATGCATATTGAATACGGGTGGCAGCAGCGGCGTCCATTCCTTCTTTCATGATACGCAACTTCTCTGTACGTACTTTGTAACGAATATCATTGGTTACATCCATCGTCTCTTTCAAACCGAAGCTAGTCAAGAAACGATCGGTTGTTCCGGGGAATCCCATGATCATGGCGAAATCACCATCCTGTACTCCTTTGGCAGAAACAGGCAAATGATGTTTCGGTTTCAACGGAATATTATTCGTGTTATAAGGAGCCGGTTCTCCGTCAGGACCCGTGTAAATACGCATCATACAAAAGTCTGCCGTGTGACGGGGCCAAGACCAGTTATCCGTGTCACCACCGAATTTACCCATGCTTTGAGCCGGTGCGCCTACTAAACGAACATCGCGGTAAATCTTGTAAACCAACAGGAAGAACTGATTCCCCTCGAACATCTCCTGTACCTGAGCGTGAAGGTTAGTTCCTTGTACTGCCTTGGCAGAAATTTGTTTAGAAATAGCATCAATAGCTGCTGCACGTTCTTCTTCTGACATATTATCATTCAAAACAGCGTTCACTTGATCGGTCACGTCTTCCATACGTTGCAGGATAGATGCGGTAATACCAGGATTCGGTAACTCTTCGCTATATTTGTAAGCCCAGAAACCGTTTGACAAGTAGTCATGTTCCACGGTTGAGTGCTTTTGAATCACGCTGAATCCGCAGTGGTGGTTCGTCAATACCAATCCTTTGTCCGAAATGATCTCTCCGGAACAGAAATGCCAGAAAGGACGTCCGGCGTTTCCTAATCCAACGATCGCATCTTTCAATGACGCTTGGTTCACGGAATAAATATCTTCCGCCGTCAATTTGCAGCCTTGTGCCTGCATTTGCTCGATATTTTTCCCGAGCAATGACAAAAGCCACATACCTTCATCCGCCCGCACGATTGACGTTGAAAGCAAAGCAAATACAATAATAAAAACTCTCTTCATCTGTTTAAATTTCACGTTTAATTATATAATCTGATCTAATTCAATTCCTGTCAAATTATGCCCTCGCCCCCTCACAAACGATCGCGAATATACAATTTAATTCTATGAAACCTTATGTAACTCACCGTGATTTAATATTATTATAACATTTTACAGCACGCTGTCAGAGTAAATTAATCTCGTCTTTTTATCCTGTTAGATCTCATCGACCACTTCATATTATTAAATTCCACACTTTCTCCTTTATTTTTTCAATCACTATTTATTAAAAATGATATATTTTTCCAAACTATCAATTCACAACATTCTTCCATAATTATAAAGTCCGTCTCATTTTCTTGTTGTATTTTTGCAACGCAAAAAGTGATGACATGGAAAAAACGAATATAAGAGCGTACACGTTACAAGAGTTAGCAAACGTCCTCGTACAACACGGGGAAAAAGCATTCCGGGCAAAACAAATCTGGCAGTGGCTTTGGCAAAAGGGAGTGACCCGTTTCGAGGACATGACCAACTTATCAAAAGATTTCCGGGAATTTTTGAACAATCACTTTATCCTGCAAACAGCCACGCTCACCCATAAACAAGAGAGTAGTGACGGTACGACAAAACTCGGCTTTACCCTTCCTGACGGGAACTTGATTGAAACTGTACTTATCCCAAGCAAGGATAAATCGACCGTGTGCGTCTCCTCGCAAGTCGGATGCAAACTAAAATGTAGCTTTTGTGCCACGGGTGGGTTAGGATTTACTCGGAACCTGCTGCCGGAAGAAATATTCGACCAAGTCGTTGCCGTGAAACGCCTGGGAGAAGAACGGGGACTACCGTTATCCAACATCGTACTCATGGGCATGGGCGAACCGCTCCTAAACTACGAGAATGTCCTTGCCGCCATTGAACGCATCACGGCAGAGGATGGATTAGGAATGTCCCCCTATCGCCTCACGCTATCCACCTCCGGCATCGTGGAAGGCATCAAGCGACTGGCAGATGACGACGTTCGTTTCAACCTTGCCATCTCGCTCCATTCGGCTGTCAACACGACCCGGGATAAAATCATGCCGATAAACAAGGCTTACCCGCTTACCAAACTCGCCGAGGCCATCCGGTATTTCGTGGATAAAACGGGGACACGTCCCACGTTCGAGTACCTGTTACTGAAAGGTGTCAATGATAGTCTCGACGATGCCAAGGCACTCGCCTTGTTCTGCCGGCAATTTCCCGTGAAAATCAACATTATCGAGTACAACGAAGTGGACAATGCCCCCTACCGTCACAGCCCGGATGCCAGCAGGGACCAATTTGTTCGCTACCTCGAAAGCAAAAATATCGTGGTGAATGTCCGTCGCAGCAAAGGAAAAGATATTGATGCGGCTTGCGGGCAATTGGCCAACAAAAATAGTTAACCTACCATATTCCCTTTTATAAACACAAGAAGACTGACCAACAAATCAGACCATTCTCTCTATGGTAAAACTTAGCACCCAACAAAGCATATATCAGATTACTATAAGGTGAGTTATTCCGGATGATTACCGTCATAAACCTTATAGATACCTTATAGAAACCTTATATGAACCTTATATATAATAAGGTTCATATAATATTCATATACTTTAATTAAAATGTTACTTTCGGTTATAATCAGGTAGAAATCAATTAGTAAAAACAAATTCTTTACAAACACGAGGGGCAAAAAGGATGAACACCCCATTAAATACAAGCCTCCCCTCTCACAAACCCAGCACTCCCCCAAAAGACGTTATGAACTTTACAGACTTTATAAATCTTATAAACGAACATCAGACCCCAACTTCTCGTATTACGAGAAACTAAACACCTAATTATCAACTCATAGTATAAAATCCTTCTTATTAGCCATATTGCTCGTCGGATGCAATATCATAGCAGCAACAGCACAATCCGACAAGATCATTGATAATCGAGCTATAGACACACTAAATTTAAAAAAGTATGTTGGTCTGTGGTACGAAATCGCACGCTTTGACCACCCTTTCGAACGAGGCTTGGTCGGGGTGACGACCGAGTACACCATCAAACCCGATGGAAGCATCAAGGTTATCGGACGAGGTTACCAAGACAGTCTCCGGGGTGAGAAAAAAGAAATCGTGGGCCACGTTCATATCCCGGACACGACTCAACCGGGAGTCCTAAAAGTGACCTTTTTTCTGATCTTCAACACGGACTACCACATCCTGGAAGTCGAGAAAGATTACAGCGCAGCCCTTATCGGAAGTTCCCAATGCGATCATCTCTGGATCGTAAGCCGTACACCGAAGCTCCCGCCTAACAAACTGAAAGACTTGATGCAACGGGCTCAGCGCAGAGGGTACGACACTACCGCCCTCATCTTCGTCCCGCACGGGCAAGAACAAATTCAAGAAGAGTTGACCAAACTCTGAGTTATTTTCCATATTTTTGAACAACTAAAGGTTCAGAAATATGGAATTATTTATACTTATATCTTGCGTTTTACTTCTCGTTCTCAACATGATCCTCATCGGATTGCACGTTCGTTCCCGCAAGAACAACACCGCCCAGGAGGTATCACGGTCCATCTCGGACCTCGAAAAAGTGATTCGGGACGAATCCCGTTATAACCGGGAAAACGACGAGAACCGCTCCCGCAAGGACCGGGAAGAACTCGCCTCTACCCTCAACCATTTCCGGACAGAACACCGGGAAACCTTGAAGAATATCACCACCCAAACCAACTCCGCCATACAAGCTTTCCAGAAAAGTTTTGCCGAAAGCATGGAATTATTCAACCGCCTGCAACGGGAAAAATTCGGAGAGCTATCACTCCGTCAACAGGAACTCCTGCAAAACACGGAAAAGAAGTTGGAAGAAATGCGAGCCACCGTGGATGAAAAATTACAGAAGACCCTACACGAACGCATCGGGCAATCGTTCGAACTCGTCAGCAAGCAACTGGAAAATGTGCAGAAGGGACTAGGAGAAATGCAGACGCTGGCACAAGATGTAGGTGGACTAAAACGGGTGCTTAGTAACGTGAAAATACGGGGAACGATCGGGGAAGTACAACTTTCCATGCTACTGGAACAGATCCTAGCCTCGGATCAATATGACACAAACGTGAAGACCAAACCCGGATCCGACAAGCTGGTCGAGTTCGCCGTGAAACTTCCCGGACGGGCGGAAGGTGACGAATCGGTCTATCTTCCCATCGATGCCAAGTTCCCAAAGGACGTTTACGAACAACTCCTTGATGCCTACGAATCCGGAGATTTGCAACGAGTGGAAACTACTTCCCGCATACTCGAACAGACCATTCGCGGCATGGCAAAGGACATCCGGGACAAATACCTGGCCCCACCGCACACCACGGACTTCGGGATCATGTTCTTGCCTTTCGAAAGCATATACGGCGAGGTTACCCGCCGGGCTGCTTTGCTCGAACAATTACAGCAGGAATACCACGTGATTGTCACGGGGCCCACCACGCTGGCAGCGATTCTCAACAGCCTGCAAATGGGATTCCGCACGCTTGCCATCCAAAAACGTAGTAGCGAGGTGTGGCGCATTCTTGGCGGTGTGAAAGCCGAATTCGAGAAGTTCGGGGGACTTCTGGAGAAAGCCCAGAAGAACCTTCAAACCGCCAATAACCAACTGGAAGAAGTCATGGGAAAACGAACCCGCGCCATACAAAGACAGCTTCGCTCGGTCGAAGCACTTCCGGCTAAGGAGGAACAAAACGCATTATTGGATTCGTTCTCAGAAGGGGATGAAACATAAAAACGGCAAAAATTTTCACCCGAAATAAAACAAAACATGACTTGCTAGATTCTTTCCGCAGTTTTTATTAGCTTTGCCCGAAAG
>ENA-ORUO01002643-ORUO01002643.1-human-gut-metagenome-genome-assembly--contig:-NODE-2643-length-13707-cov-6.471140_pt1 | contig 13707 bp, 17 predicted proteins | sample MGYA00242082_ERZ509215 | MGnify/ENA primary metagenome ERZ509215 (study PRJEB26280, sample SAMEA2338829) | human gut metagenome | biome: human gut; feature: human-associated habitat; material: faeces... | reverse complement strand
TCAAGGGTCAGCCCATCGTCCAGATACCGGGCAACGGGACGGCCACAGATGGCAACGCCGCACAGACGGTCCCCATCATAGCAGGCCACGGAAAATTTACCGCCCACGGGTGGGACGCTGTGCCGGTGATACCGGCCCACATAGTCCCTTGCGGCCCGCAGGTGGCATGGCTTGATGTTCAATGGCATTTTCATCCCTCCAATCAAAAGGGGGCGGGCGTCAAGCCCGTCCCCCGGAAAAGCGGCCCTCACCGGGCCGGGTGGTCATCAAGCGGTATAGCTCCGTGTTGTGCGGAAAACGATTGACGAAAGGCACCAGGGCAGAACCGTATTTAATCAGGCCGCACCCGGCATCCGCATTGGTGATATAGCTCATCTGCTCCTCGGAGATATTCAGCAGATGGGCCAGCTTCTCCCGGTCGCCCGCCGCCTGATTGAGCATGACGATGAACTCGGAGTTACTAAGCATGGTGCTGGCCTGCACGGAGTCCAGAAGATACTCCACATTCTGGGTGATGGCGGTGGGGTAGGCGTTGCGCTTGCGGAACTGCCGCCACGCGGAGTTGAAAAAGGCGGCGGAAAACTCGTTCTCAAACATCACATGGAACTCGTCGATAAAAACATGGGTGCGCCTGCCCTTCTTCCAGTTCAGGGTGACGCGGTTGAGCATGGTGTCGGTGATGACCAGGTGGCCGATGGGCTTCAACTGTTCGCCCAGGCCGTGGATGTCGAACACCACCACCCGCTTGTCCAGGTCCACGGTACTGTCGTGGCCGAAGATGTCCAGGGAGCCGGTGGTGAACAGCTCCAGCGCCAGGGCGATCTCCCGCGCTTCCGCCTCCGGCTGTTCCATCAGCTTTTCACGGAGAGCGGCGAGGGTAGGAACTGTACCGTTCTGCTCTGCTTCTTCATACAAGTCCCCCGTACAGCGGTCAATGATGGACTTCTGCTTGGCCCCCACGCCCTTGGGGTCGATGCGCTCCACCAGGGACATGATGAACTGCGACTTCACCACAATGGGGTTGTTTTCGCCGTAGCCGTCCACCATATACATGGCGTTGAGCCGGTCTTTCCCCCCAGCGGCCACCCGGATCACGCTCCCCACACCGTCCATGGCTTCAATGAGGGGGGCGTATTCTCCCTCCGGGTCTGCTATGAGAATGTCATCATCCGTATTGAGAATGAGGAACACAATTTCCTCTTTGACGCTGAAGGACTTGCCGGAGCCGGGAACGCCCAGCCGGAAGGAGGACTGATTGAGCAGATTAGCCTTGTTGCACATGATAAGGTTGTGGGAGATGGCATTCTCCCCGAAGTAGATGCCGCCCCGGTCCATGATCTCCTGCACCTTGAAGGGTATGAACACGGCCAGCGATTCCGTGGTCAGGGTGCGGAAGGCGTTGATCTTCCGTGTCCCGATGGGCAGGGCGGTGTTCAGGCCGTCGATCTGCTGGTATTTCAGCACCGCCAGTTGGCACCGCCCGGACAGGGAGCGTATCTTCTCCGTGTCGGTGTCAAGCTGCTGCTTGGTGTCGGCGGTGATGACAAGGGTGAGAACAGCCTGCATCATCCGCTGGTCGCGGGTGGTCAGGTCGGCCAAAAACTCCTTGCTCTCCCTGCGCTGTAATTCCATATCGTAGGGGACGATGGCGGAGAAGTTGTTGTTCTGATTTTGCCGGCGCTGCCAGTTCGTGATATTCGTCTCTACCCCCAGCAGACGGTTCTCCACCTCCCGCACAGCCTCGTCCGTGGGCACATTGAGGATGTCGATGGACAACATCATATTGCGGTCCAGGTCGGTCAGGTTCGTCACGATCTCGTCCTGGATATAGTTGGCATAGTCCTTCAGGAACAGCACCCGGCAATAGCGGTCGCCCAGCTTCAGATAGTCACTGTGCTTCTCAATCCCGTCCGGGCAGATGTAGTCCTTGAAGTCGTGACCCTTCCGGGCCATATCCGCCATATCAAAATGAAAATTGCCCTCGTCTCCGGCCCGGTAGAAATCGTGGAGAATACGGAGCCGGTCCGTGGCGTCCAGCTCCACGCACTTGGAGCCGAGGGCGGCGAAGCGGGCAGTCAGGTCGGCCCCGATCCGGGTGAAATAGGCGCGGGCGTCCTCAATATCCCGCTTGTAGACTGTGATGGTGACATACTTCTCCTGGGTGATGCCATTGGCCCCGGTCGCCTTGTCCATGAGCATTTGATTGTACTCCCTGCGGTACTTGTCCAGTCCGTCCTCCCGCATGGGCATGAGGACAGACTGCTCAAAGTCCGCTTGGCTTTGACGACGGTTGCAGATGGTGAGCTTGGTGGTAGCGGCGCAATCCAGGCTGTTCAGCAGTTCTGAGTAGACCCGAAACATGGTTTCTTTATCCTCCTGACCGGCCACCTTGTAATTGATGTCGGTGAAGCGGTAGGTCTTGGAGAACTTGATGCCTACCTTAAAAATGCCGTCCGGCCAGACGCATTGAATGGGGATCACATCCTGCACCCTGCGGGGGATACGGTACGGCTCCCGGTCCTGCCGCATGATGGTCTTGATACTTCTAATCATGGCGCTTGTATTCCTCCTTTTCCCACTTGTCTATGCTGGGCTTCAAGAGATCGTAATAGAGGGTGGACGCTTCAAAGCGCAGTTCTCTGGGTTCCAGCACCTCCGAGCGCAGCCACGCCCAGATGAATTGCTCCGCCGCCATGCCGTGGTAGGTGAAAAAGCCCAGGGCGGCGAAGGGGGCCGCGCCCAGAACGCACACCCAGGACACAGTTTCCGTACCGGCATAGGGCTTCATCAGAAAGTACAGCCCCACGGCCACTGCCACCGCCAGGGCAGAAAAAATGAGCTGCCGCAGAGACAGCCCGAAAAACATACTCTCCGTGTAGTTACGGATCTCGCGGTTGATTTTGACTTCCAATGTGTTCCCTCCTGTCATCGCTCCTGGCGTTCATGCTGTTTCCGGCTGCGCCGCCGTTCAGCGGCCAGGGCCTTTTGACGCTCCACCTCTTTTGCGGCGGCGTCCAACTGCTCCGCTGTGACATAGTAGTTCAGGACATAGCAGCCGAAGTCAGGATAAAACCAGGTGAGCCGTTTCTGATCGGGTACTCTCCGGGCGTCCTCCCATTTACCGACAAGCTCTGTCTGTTTCTCAATGCGCTGCCGCAAGGCGGGGGCATCGTGTACTTGGTCATTCATCGGTGGTGTTTCCTCCTTTATCGCTCCATGCCCCTTTTCTGCCTGGGCGGTTTCTGGTGGGAGGGATAGGGGATAATCTCCTCCTCCCCCTCAATGATGCTGAACTCCGCGCGCAGAAAGGAGTGGGTTTCGCGGCTCTGCCACAGGCGGATCATCTCTAACGCTTCCGCCCGTGTTTCCATGCGGCCTTTCTGCACCCCGTCTTTGAATAGATAAAACCGTTTCATCCAATGTGCCTCCTATAAGCCCATCATTTCCCGTACCACATGGTCGGACATCTTGACGCTGCCCACCAAAATAAGCATATTAAAGGTAATTTCGCCAATATAGCTCCACACCATCGAGGCCGCCGCAGCGTCCGGGTCAGCAACAGGCGGGGAACTGGCGAACACGGAGAAGATGATACAGGCCAGCACGATGACGGCTCCCTCCAGACAGACGGCGGCGTAGCTTTTGAGAAAGCTCTTGCCCACATTCTGGCTGGGTTCCCCGGCAAAAGTAGACAGGGGGATGGGGGCCAGCGCCGCATACATATACATCTTAAAAAAGCGCCCGTAGACGCTCAGGATCATTACAAAAGACAGGACCCAAATAAGAAGCCCGCCGATCAGCGTCACCGCCCATAGGGGGATGCTCTCAAAAAAGCCGCAATCCTCAACGGCTGTCACGATCTCCGCGGGTAAAACAGTGGACGATGGCGCGCCGAAGCCCGCCGCGTTCATAATGGAGGACACCACACCCTGGATGATGTCCAGAAGGGCCAGCATCAGCTCCATGCCATAGGTGATCAGGGCCTTTGCCAGAACAAAGCGGACAAACAGCTTCAGCGCGTGTTCCGGCTTTTTGACCTCCACAAAGCTGCCGCAGGTCTTGACCACGCCCACCACAAAGAACAACACCAGCAGGGCGTAGCCGATGGCCTGGAGCGCACCGTGAATGTCCGCTATCACGGCCCAGATCGCGCCGCCCTTGAAGTCCTGGGGGGATTGGGTGATAAGCTGCCAGATCTCGCTCAACTTGCCATTCCAGACCTCCAGCGCATTTTCCAGGTTTTGCACGACCCAATTATCCGACACGCAAAGCACCTCCTTTGGGGGCAGGCTTTTGGGGCCTGCCCCCTGTGTTCGGATAACTTGGCATCATCAGCCGGTGATAAGGGTCAGAATTTCTTTGGAAAAGGTTATAACAATGCCGCCAGCCAGGGTGAGGAAGCCGTTGGACCGCTGGGAGGGGTCATGGCTCTGGAGGGAGAGGCCCACCTGAACGATGCCCCAGCCCAGCAGGATCAGGCCCACCGCCCGGATCAAACCAAAAATGAACTCCGACAAATTGTTGACCACCTCCAGGGGGTCATCGGCGGCAAAGGCCGTCATGGAGCAGCAGCCCAGCAGGGCCGCGGCCATTACCAGCGTGCAGTAGCAGCGAAAGCCCTTTTTTACCTTACCGGGCATGGGGAGCCGCTTATTTTCCTTTTTGTTGTTCAGCATTTTCTTGTTCCTCCAGTTCAATGAATTTTTGTTCCAACTCCTCCTCCGTGAGAAGAATGAAACGATGTTTCGGCGCGTCCTGACCATCCTTTTCCGCTGCCTGCTTCAACAGCTCCTTGTCAAAGCGGATAGACACGATGCTGTGGACATCCTCACCGTGCCGGTATGGTTCCGCCCCGCCGTCTGTGGTGAGTTTGATATTGGGATGTTTAAGGATGTCATACTTGAGGTCCCGCACGGGCCGCTCTCCGCGAATAAAAAGAAGCGCGTACTGGTTATCCAGCATACGCACTTCATCCGGCATGAGCAGTTCCCGGCCCGTGAGCTGCCAGTTGGTGGAGTAGCTGCCGCTTCTTCCTTTGGACTGGCCGTAGGTGTTCGTATCAATGGTTTCCTTGCCCAGCAGCTTGGACACATACTCATGGGTGGATTGCTCGTTGCCGCCCATATACAGAAATTCATCGCAATTTCCCACAAGGCTCTCCCACTGCTTTTCAAAAAGGGCCTTGAGCTGGGCGAGGTTCTGGATAATGATGCTCACGGAGATTTCACGGCTCCGCATGGTGGCAAGCAGTTTGTCAAACTCATCAGGCAGTGCGACATTGGCGAACTCGTCCATGACGAAATGCACATGGACGGGCAGCCTGCCGCCGTGTACCACATCCGCCTGATAGTAGAGCTGTTGGAACAGTTGGGTGTAGAGTAGGCCGACAATGAAGTTAAAACTGGAGTCATTGTCGGGGATCACGGCAAAGATGGCCGTCTTTTTTTCACCTAAACTCCACAATTCCATCTCGTCCGTCTGCGTCATGCCGGCCAGCGATTCCAGATTGAACTTCTCCAGCCGGGACACCAGCGTGATCTGGATGGACTTCAGGGTCTTGCCGCTGCCGGAGCGGTAATTGCGGTAATATTTCAGGGCGATATGCTCCGGGTCCCGCATTTCCAGGCGGTCAAAGAGTTCATCCAACGGGGATTGGTAGGTGTCATCATCCTCCCGGACCTCGCCAGCCCGGATCATTTCCATGACCATGGAGAAGTTCCGTTCTTCGGGCGGGGCTTCGTAGTGGAGATAGAACACCAGCGCCAGCAAGAGCATCTGCGCCGCCTGATCCCAGAAGGGGTCCTGTGACTGTGCGCCTTTGGGCGTGGTGTTCTTGAACAGGTTGGTCACAAGCCGCTGGATGTCGTTGTCGTTGCGGAGATAGGCAAAAGGGTTGTAGCAGTGGCTTTTCTCCATGTTGTTGAGGTCAAGCACCTTGATGTCGTAGCCGTTTGCTTCAAGCAGTCCCCCGGTGTCACGCAAGATCTCACCTTTGCAGTCCAGTACGATCAGGCTGGTGTTGGCGTTCATAATGTTGGGTTTGGCGTAGAACCTGGTCTTGCCCGCGCCGCTGCCTCCCACCACCAGGACATTCAGATTGCGCCGGTGTCTGCGGCCATCCAGCCCAATGGCGACATTTTGTGTGAGAATTTTGTTCGCGGTCAGCTCCTTGTCCGCATATTTCCTGTTGATTCCTTTTGGATCGCCCCATCTGGCGGAGCCGTGTTCCTCCCGCCTGCGGTAGTTGCGGTCGGTGGAGAGGTAGACGCCAATCCCCAGCCCATAGCAGAGCAGAAAAATGAGGACAGTTTTCAAGCTGTCCTCACACCATACAATGTGAAACGGATGGTCCAGCGCGGCCCCGCCGTACCGCACCAGCCCCACCAGTCCGCCGCCCATATAGGGGGCCAGCAGCAAGGCCAGCCAGACCACAGGAATGATGCCGCAGGCGTAGAGGATCAGGTGGGCTTTGGAGAACTTATCTTGCCTCACGGTCAGACCTCCGTTTCTCCCGTCTTGTGGGCGCGTCTATAACTTTGAGAATGAGATCGTCCACATCTTCGGTGGGTTTGCCGTCCCGGAGCGCATCGTTGCGGAAGTCAGTCAGGCCCCGCACCATAAGCCGCTGTTCGTAGTCATTCAGCGTGACCACACGCTTCTCATCACGCATAGAGCGCCCTCCTTATCTCGCCTCGTCATCTCGGTTCTTCTGCGCCTTTTCCTGGGCGGCAAAGAGTCGGTTCATATCGGCGGAGATACTCCCGGCCACATCCCGCATGACACCCGCCTCAGCCCGGAGCGCCCTGGCGTCCATCCCGGCATAGCTCTCCGGCAGGCGTTCAAAGGAAAAGCCCTCTACCGATACGCCATTTCTTTTGCACAGCATATAAGACACGCTGTACGCCGTAAAATCGGGGCTTTCACAGGTAATCCCATCACGGTCCATGTGGGCGCGGGCAAGCTCCTGGGCCAGCCCCCGGAAGATGGTGGGGGCATCCAACCCCTGGCGGACATGGACGGTATGCTCCTGGGGATGATAAGTCACATTGACGCCCTCCGGCAGTTCGTTGGAGATAGCGAACCGGCAGGGGGCGTTGTTCATCAGGGCTTTCAGCAGCAGACGTTCATCCCGGACCGTGGCGGGGGCGGGGCGTTGGGCGGCCCTGGTCTGGGAAATGTCAAAGACCTTCCGAACATTGTAGGACACGCCCACGCTGCCATCGTCCCGCTGGTACTCCTTACCCGGTTCCAGGATGGTGATGGCGTCGGCTCCATGTCGGACATACACGCCGCTGGCCTTCCAACTGTCGAAGTCGGCCAGTTTGGTAGCCTCTGGGCACTGGGCCGCGATCAGGATGGCGTTGCTCACGGAGTAGAGGTCAAACCGAGCCTGCACATCCAGGTAGGCTTGGAACAGCCCGCCCTCTTTGCCCATATCCTGCACATAGCTGTCGATCATGGCGTAGACGCCCTCACGCTCCGCCTGCTTTCGCGCCGCCCAAGCCGTCTTGTCAAAGGGCTTCTCCTCCTGCTGGGTGGGCTGGCCGGTAAACAGATCATCATAGTTCGGCATACATTACCTCTCCTTTTGCTTTTTGATTTTCTTTTTTGGGGGTGCTTTGTGCTGGACCGGCTTCTGCCGTCCAGCGTTCTCTCTGGCTTTCTCCTCCACCCGCTGCTTCTGCTCCGCCCGTATCTCCTTCAATGCCTGACGGACAGAGGGACGGGGACGCTCCAGTGGATCAGGGATACCCGGCTCGGCGGCCTCTTTGGGCTTTGAGGTAGGCTCGGACAGACGGGATTTCTCGGTCCGGCCCACGGTGGGGTTTTCGGTCCTGCCCTCCTCTCTGGCAGAGGACGCGCCCCGCGCCGCCTTCAAAAACTCATCCAGGTCCCGGTCCGGATCGTCGCGCTCCGGAACAACCGGGCCATGTTCCGGGGCCGGGGCAAGCATGGCGTCCAGAAATCCATCCATCTCCCGCTCAGTCATCGGCTCCTGGGGAGTGTCCACCCCGGCTGCCGGTTCCGCCGCAGGTGTTTCCGGGGCGTCCATCCGCCGCTCCACCCGGCTCTGTTCGATCTCCTGCTTGACCTGGGCCATATCTACGGTGGCGAGGCCGAACCGCTCAATGATGCGGTTGATCTTGCCGGCGTCCTCCGCCCTCGCCATGATGTCGGTCAGTCCATCCGTGGCGTCCCGGTCCTTCAATACACAGTAGAGGACGCCGTACTTTTTTGCCTCCCGGCAAAAGAGCTTGAGATCGCTGTCCTTGACGGCAAACACCTTCAGCTCCTTGCCGCTGCGGAGCATATTGGTCAGGCGGGCCTTGCCCGCCGTCTTTTTCTGCTCACGCAGGATGGCATAGATCAAAATGGCAAGCTGTTTGGCCCCGGAGCCGGCCAGCCTGACCGCAACCTCACCTGTTTCCAGCGACATCCTCACGACTTGCTCCGCCGCGTCGCCTGAATAACTCATCGTTTGATCGCTCCTTTCGTTCCAGTTCCTTTTGCTTCACCAGCCGTCCCAGGTTCTCACGGACCTGCCCGGAACGCTGGGCGATGCCGTCACATAAGACCACATCCTTTCTCACTGCCCTGATCCTACCGGACAGGGCGCTGATCCGCTGTTTCACCTCGCCTGCGGCCATGGTGTCACCCTGACGGCTGCGCCGTCGAAGCTCCGTTCGGAGTTCCTGCCGCTGGGCAGTCAGGGCTTCCACCTCCACCAATGCCGCTTCCCAGTGGGTAGTCAACTCCTCCATCGTTCCGATGTGGTGTTTCCCCAAAAAGCGGGTTTCGGCGTCCAGCCGGTCCAGCTTGGCGATGTCCTCCCGCAATAAAAAAGACACCCGCTTGACGGATGCCGGACGCTTGACGATGATGTGGAGTTCGTAGCAGTAGCGGAAGTACAGCGCCCGCAGGCCGGTGACTTTCTTCTGGGGCTTTCCCCGCACCCGGTAATGCTGGGGCAGGTGATGGACAAGCTCCGGGAACGGGGGCTGCTTGTGAATGTTGCGTAGAATACGCGATCTGATCTCCTCCAGCGTGTAGCCCTCGCCCAGCTTGTGGAAGCGGAAATAGCCCCTTGCGTCCGGGGGCTTCAAGGCTGGATATTTCAGGGGCTTTCCATCCTTCCCATGGGTCTTGATCTGATAGCCCATTTCGCCCATCACCCGCAGGAAGTCGCGCTCGGTAGTGGAAGCGCGGATAGCCCGGTCGATGTCGGCCCGGATAGTGCCCCGGTGGGTGGTTTTTCCATCACGCTCGGCCCGCCATTCGGCATAGTCCTTTGGCTGTCTGCCAGGGTTCTCGATCACGGAAATGGCGTATTCCCGGCACAGATGGTCCGATACCTCCCGCATTCGGGCGTAGTCGGCGGGAGAATTGTAGAATTTGTAGCCGTCCATAAAGGACACGGAGTTGATGACAAAGTGGTTGTGATAGTGTCCGGTATTGCAGTGGGTCGCCACTACAACTTCAAAACGCCCGCCCCACAGCTCCTCCGCCAGCCTGACGCCGATCTCATGGGCTGTCTCCGCCGTGACCTCATCCGCTTTGAAGGACTGATACCCGTGGTAGCATACCCGCCCCCCCGACTTGCCCCACAGCCGCTTCGCTTCCATGAACTGCGCGGCGGCGGTGTCCTCCCGGCAGTTCAGGCAGGACACATAGGACCGGCGCTCCGTTTTCATCTCGTCGGCGGCATACTCCACCACATCCTCAACGGCATGGAGGGACGCCAGCTCCGGCAAGCCGGCCTCAGTGGTCTTTTCCGGGTTCCGGACGTAGTCGATTACCTTGTCCACGCGCCCATGAATGGGCCAGATGGAGGTCACAGCCATGTCAGTCGGAAGGCACGGTATAGGTGTCCGCGATCAGCTTCTCCACAGCCCGGTTATCCTCCAGTGCCTTGCGGAGCTGGGGCACATCCAGCAGGCCGAGGGCATTGGCCCGCTTCATGATCTGATTCAGGTTATTCCCCACGCGCCGCACCTCCTGGATCAGCACAGGTACATCGGCGGGCGGGGCCTCCTTCACCTCCGTGCCGTTCAGGACGCGGCGGCAGTAACCCTCGCGGGACAGGCCGGACTTGCGGGCCTTCTTGGTAAGGGCGTCCAGTTCCGTTTTGGTAAAACGGACCTTCATTTCAAGTGTTCTTTTCAAAACGATCATCCTTTCTCAATGCAGGGTCATAGGGGCGGCAAGCCCCTGTCAAGCGGAATTGTGGCCCCACAATTCGTTGCTTGCTAAGACAATACCGCCATCCTCCGCGCCTGCGGCGCGTGAGTGCGTGCGGGCTTGGCCTCTCCGTTATCGCTCATGCTCTTTTTCGATTCGCATGAGGGCCTTCGCCCGCTCCACTTCATCGGACATCATATAGCACCGCTCAATTTGCCAGCCGTTCTTGCCGCCGTACTCCGATGCCATGTACTGTTCCAGACGGACACAGGGATCGGAGCCATCCAGGGACGAAGCATAGATGGAATATCCGCCCATATTAGGCCGAAACGCCTTGTTATCGCTGGACACCGCATAGGTACGGCTTTCCACGGAATACTCCTTGTCAAAGCTGGCCGGAGAGAACACAATGAAGCCGGACAAATGCTGGCGGGCACGTTCTGCTGCGCGAAAATAACTTCGCATGGTTGCATAGGTCATATTGACCTCACAAAGGGCCTTTTCACTCATGGAGTGACAACCTCCTATTATGATTTTTGCGGCATCATAGGTGATGCCATGCCCCTCGACGGGCGGGAAAAAGCGGCATCACAAGCGATGCCGCTAAAAACTGTTCAAGAAGTCAAACACGGCGTTTAGGTCCTCCGTGCTGGCTTCTGCCTGCGCCGCTGGCCGGTCATAGCCGTTCTTTGTGGTTCGCTCCAATTCTTCAGATACGGTCTGACGGATCAACTCTTTCAACACATCGGTTTGCTCTTTTGCGTTGATCCTGGCGATGATCTCCTGATTGATGGATCGGGCGTCCATGCGGTGCAGGGCTTCCCACGCCCTGCGATCATTCTCCCGGTCAAGGTTAAATCGGAGCGAAAACCGTTTGAGTTTCATCCGCTCACACCCCTGTGCAAAGCCTGCTCACACAGGAACTCATAGCCCTTGGCGGTGGCGCAGATGTCCTCGTAGATGGTCACGCGGTCGGCGTCATACGCCCCGAAGTTGCGGACCAGGCAGCTTCCGCCGCCCAGCACATGGAGCCGCATGAGAGCTGGGTTGTACTCACGCTCCCGCAGGATGCGGAAAATCTCGCCCACATACTCTGCGGCGGTTTCCCGGATTGTGGTCAGATAGTCCTCCCGAATATCCGCTGTGCCGAACCGCAGCACCCGGTTGATGATCGACTCGTCCACCGTGGCATGGTGGGTCCGCATGACATTCTCCCGGACGGCCAGCATACATTGATGGGTGCCATACTTCTCAGTAAACATCCGGTCCACAACAGGCTTGCGGTCGTTGATGAACATGATGTTCATGGTGCCGTTGCCAATGTCACAGAGCATATTCACGCCCTGGAAGTCCCTGATCTGGCCGGCCACCGCCGCGAAGCCCTGGGGAAACACATCCACCCCGGCGATCTCCACCCGGTAGGCTTTCCCCCGGAAGGTAAAGGCCAGTTCCCGGTTCCGCGTGAGGTAGGCTTTGAAATCCTCCCGTTGCCGGCTCACCCAGGTGAGGGGCAATCCCACTGCAAGATATACCGTGGCGTCTGTCAGGCCATATACATTCAGCTCACGGGCGATAGCGGCCAGGGTGAGGATATAGTAGTCATCGTCCCCGGTCTTGTCCGCCTTAAACTCCTTGTGGCCTGTCCCAATCAGGTAGTAGCGTCCGTCATAGACCAGCAGATCGTCTTTGAATACCGGCTCTGCGTCATGAACGGTCAGCCCCGCGGGAAAACAGCAGTTTGCAGTCTTGATGTTGCCGTAGCCATTGTCTATCCCGATGATCTTCATGCCCTGATGGTCTTTCACCGGCTCCATTCCTCCTTCCTCTTTGCCTGCCCCAACCTCCGCTGGAGCAGCAGATCGTTTACATCCTTGCCGCTGGGCGGCGGCCTGTCCAGCACTTCGTATCTGTCCCCCAGGCCAGCCATGATACCCGCTGCCGCGTCCCGGCCCACCTCGTCATTGTCCAGGTGGAGGCAGAGCGTGTGGACGCCGGGGTGGTCCTGAAGGTACTGGCTGAGAGCCATGGGGATGACAAACTCTTGTTTCTGCTTGAACACCCCGCCCAGGGAGAGCATGGCGTCCTGCCGCCAGTCCCGGCCCTTCATTTTCAGTAGGGTGGCGTAGCTCAACAGGTCGATGGCCGATTCAAACAGGTGGACGCTGGGTGCAGCGGGGTCCTCCGCGATGGCAAAGGAATACCGCTTGTCGCTGCCGGGGGCCTCGCCCTTGAAGTCCCCTATGATACCCCGCAGGGCGGCGTAACGGGGCTGGCCCTGCCGGTCCCGGCCCACGAATACGGCGTTGTGATAGGGCAGACTTTCATACAAGCGCCCGGTCTGGATGCAGTAGTCGATCATATCATAGTCAATGCCCCGCCCATGAAGATAGCTGACAACATGGGTGGCGCACCGGCTGGCTTGGGGAAGGACCAGCTTCCGGGGTTCCTGCTCCTTCGGCCTGGCTTGAGGCGCCGGAGACGGGGGAGAGAAGTTCGGTCCCGTCAGGGCCTCCACTGCCTCGGTAAAGGAAAAGCCCTGGACTTTAATGAGATAGTCCAGGGCTGTTTTCCCGCCGATTTTGCGGGAGAACCAGTTCCATTTTCCGTTGCTGATCTTCAAGCTGTCATGCTCACGAGTGCAGTAGGTACTTCCGCCCACATGGACGAGCTGGTGCGGGTCATACCGCTGGAGGTAGGTCAGCAGGTCCCATTCCTTAGCCTGAGCGATCTGCTCCGGGGTGACATAGCCCATCCTACCGTTCCTCCCGCTGGCCCTTTTCCTTTTCAGCCTGTATGACAGTATCTGCGCGGGCCTCGATCACATCCCGCACATCGTCCATGTGGTGAGTTTCCGCCTGCTCCCACGCCCGGTAAACATCCGCCAGCGGGGTCCGGGACCGCAGCAGGGCCGCGGCCTGAGCGTCCGTCAGTTTCAGCACCTCCATCTCCATCACAATATCCTCTCGGACCGTGTATTTGCAGGCATTGTCCAGGATCACATTGGGGGGCTGCTCCAGAAGCCACGCCTTATACTTCTGCTGCTCGGCTGCCATCCGTTCATAAAGTTGGCGCATCATTTCTTCGTTGGTCATGCTGTATCACTCCTTATAAAATAGTGATAGCCGGGAGATCTCCAGATGAAAACCTCCCGGCTATGTAAAACGGCAAGGCCGCAGACACGGCCTTGCCAAAAAGGTATGTGATTGCTTTATCGGACGTCCCGGTCTTTCCCGGCTTTGTGTTTTGCTGGCAGAGGTCCATCTTTCGCCTGCTCTAATTTTTCCAGAGCGAAATCCAGTATCTTTGCTTTCCGTTCCGCCAGCATGGTCAAATAAAATTGCCGTTGCAAATCACTGAGGAATGGGGTGTCATAAATCAACTTCCCGATTTTATCCATGTCGATCCGGGGGACGATTCGCCGCAAAGCGCGGTTGCACCCTTCATCCCGCAGCGAGGAAATAAAATCGAAATACCGGATTTTCTTTCCTTCCAGCGTAATCGCGGAGGTCGGTATCTCATAAATTCGAT